>Ga0209798_10001095_pt1 | contig 16541 bp, 15 predicted proteins | sample DOMMetBare3Fresh_FD_187475 | JGI IMG/M metagenome (GOLD analysis project Ga0209798, IMG submission 187475) | Wetland sediment microbial communities from St. Louis River estuary, USA, under dissolved organic matter induced mercury methylation -... | ecosystem: Environmental > Aquatic >...
CGCCACCGAGCCCATCGCCCCCGGCCGCCCCGCCCCGAACCCGGTCGACGCCACGCTCCTGGAGACCGCGGTCGACACCCTCACCCATCAGCTCCGCCGTACCTTCGGCGTGGCCCGCCGCACAGTGGAGGGCTCCCTTGCCGTCGCGCGCGACCCCAGCCACGTGGCCTCGCTGGCCGAGGATGCCGTCGAGCTGGGTCGATCGGCCTTGCGGCAGATCGCCGTGTCCGATCCGGCTCGGTCGCCGGTGTGGCGCGAGCGCTCGCTCCGCAGGCAGATCGAGGTGCTGCAGGTGCCGCTCGCCGACGCCAAGGCGGCGGCCAAGGCACTGGGCGGCAGCCTCAACGACATCTTCGTGACGGCGGCCGCCGGGGGCGCCGGTGCCTACCACCGGGCGGCGGGGTCCCCGGTCGACGAGCTGCGCATCTCGATGCCGGTGAGCACCCGAACCGACGGCTCGGCAGGAGGCAACGCCTTCACCCCCATGCGAGTGCTCGTGCCGGTGGGCATCGAAGACCCGGTCGCCCGCTTCGCCGCCATCCGGGAGCGCCTGGACACCACCAAGCGCGAGCGGGCCATGAGCCTCGTCGACGGGCTGGCCGGCGTGGCGAACCTGCTCCCCACCTCGGTGTCGGTTCGTCTCGCTCGACAGCAGGTGGAGACGGTCGACTTCGCGACCTCCAACGTCCGCGGCGCGCCGTTCCCGCTCTACATCGGCGGTGCCCGCATCCTCGCCAACTACCCGATCGGCCCCACCGGCGGCACGGCGTGGAACCTGACCCTGATGTCCTACGACGGCCACCTCGACATGGGGCTCAACGCCGATGCCGGCGCGGTCGAGGACCCGGCCATGCTGCGCGACTGTGTGCTGAGGGAGTTCGCGGCGCTGATCGCCGCCGGCACCCCGAAGGCGCCCCGGCGGCGGAAGGCTCGGAGCTAGGCCCCGACCGTCTCTTCCACGAGCGGACCTGATCCGGTGGCCATCTCGGCCGCCGTGAGCAGCATGCGCACGTCGAGAAGCAGGTCGGAGACCTCGTCGGTGGACACGAGCTCGCGGTGCATGAGGTCGGACAAGCCGGTGTCGATGAGGCGGAGCGCCTCGTCGATCACCGCCTCGTGGGCCTTGGCATCGGCTTCGCTCGGGCTCGTCGTGACGTCCTCGGTCTCAGTCATTGCCGCCAGGATACCCACGACCTGTGACGACGAGTCGTCATAGGCCCTCGTTACCCTTGTGACGTGCGTTACGAGCGGGTGGCCCGCCTCGGGCGAGGCGGCATGGGGGTGGTCGACCTCGCCCGCCGGCCCGACGGCACCGAGGTGGCACTCAAGCGGCTCACCCTCCACGGATCGGCCGAGGACATCGCCCGCGCCCGTCAGCGCATCGAGCGCGAAGCGCAGGTGCTCACCCGTCTCCACCACCCCAACATCGTCGAGCTCCTCGAGGTCGTGGAGGAGGGCGACGAGGTGACCCTCGTCATGGCGTACCTCACCGGCGGGACCCTGGCCGACCGGGTCGTGCACCACGGGCCGGCGCCTACTGACGAGGTGGAGCGCCTCGCCGACGTCCTCGCCGGCGCGCTGGCCGAGGCGCACCGGGCGGGGGTCATCCACCGGGACATCAAGCCGGGCAACGTGCTGTTCGACGCCGCTGGGGCCGCCCACCTCGCCGACTTCGGGGTCGCCAGCTCACGCGACGACACCGCCGGCCTGACCGCGGTCGGCACGGTGGTCGGCACCCCTGGCTTCATGGCCCCCGAGCAGGCCCGCGGGGAGGAGGCGGCCCAGGCGGCCGACGTCTTCGCGCTCGGGGCCACGCTGCTCTACGCCGCCACTGGCGAGGGTCCCTACGGCCGGGGAGCGGCCGACCTGCTCATGGTGCGGGCCGCGCAGGGGAAGGTGCGTCCGGTCCCCCGCGAGCTGCCCTCGCCACTGCGGCGGCGGCTCCAGGCCATGCTCGACCCCCGCCCGGACAAGCGCCCGTCGGCGGCGGCCCTCGTGGGTGGACCAGCGGGGACCGCCGTGAGGCGGCCCGTGGTGCGCCGCGCTCCCCGATGGCCCAGGTGGGCCGCCGCGGGTGCTGTCGGCGTGGTCGGCGTGCTGGCCGGGGTGGCGGTGGCGACGCGCGACACGAACGACGGGCCGACCACGGCACCCACGTCGACGCTGGCCGACTGCGCGGCCCTGCCCTACCAGCCGTGCGGCCAGCGCTCCCCCGCCCCAGGCACCGACGGCCGTCGGTGCCTGGCCGGCTTCGAGGACTACGACGAGGACCGCGCCAACGGCTGCGAGGCGTCCAGCGACGGCCTGGCCGACGACACCGGGTTCCCGGAGGGCGCCGACGCCATCGAGGGAACCATCGTCCCTCGGGACGACGTGGACACCTTTGCCATGGCGGTGGGCGACGGCACCCAGCTCTTGTGCGACGGCCGCTTCACGGTCGCCATCACGGCGCCGGCGGGGATGACCATCCGCCTCGAGGTGCTCGACGGTGACCAGGTGCTCGGCCAGACGACCAGCGCCGACGGGGTGCGATCCGCAGTCACGCTCCGCGAGACCGAGTGCTTCTTCAGCGAGGCCCGCACGCTCACCGCCCGGGTGTCCCCCATCGGCTCGGACCGCACCGGCGAGAGCTACACGCTCGAGCGCTCCGGCAGCTTCTGAACCCGATCCGGATCGGGCTGTCCGAGCCGTCACAGACCCCGATTAGGGTCGACGCGATGGGCATGGAGCGAGCCGGTGTCACCTTCGCCAGCCTGATGAGCCTCGGGCCCGAGACAGCGATCAGCACCGCCACCTTGGCCGCCGAGCTGGGGTACGACTCCTACTGGACGGCCGAGACCACCGGGCCGGAGGCCTTCTCGCTGCTGGCCGCGGTCGGCGCTGCCGCCCCGTCGCTCGGCCTCGGCACCGGGGTGTTGGCCCTGCAGCTGCGCACCCCGATGGTGGTGGCCATGGCCGGCGCGACTTTGCAGGCGCTGCACCCGGAGCGCGACATCGTGCTCGGCGTCGGGATCTCCTCACCGGTGGTCACGTCCCGCTGGCACGGCGTGCCCTACGGCGACCGTCCCCTCGCCCGGACGCGCGAGTACGTGACCTTGCTGCGGGAGTGCCTCACGGGCGAGAAGGTCGACTTCGCAGGCGACTTCTACCAGGTGAAGGGGTTTCGACTCGGGGTGCGGCTCGGCGAACGGAAGCCGAAGATCGTCATCGGCGCCCTCAACCCCAAGATGCTCCAGCTGGCCGGTGAGGTCGCAGACGGCGTGGCACTCAACTACCTGCCTGCCTCGCACGTGGCCTGGTCGGTGGCGGAGGTGCGCAAGGGAGGGCCGGCCGAGATCTACGCCTACGTGCACGCTGGCGTGTGCGAGCGCGAGGAGGGCGTCGAGCTGGCCCGCCGCGACCTCTTCTCCTACGCCGTGGTCGACTCCTACGCCCGGAGCTTCGAGCGGGCCGGCTACGGCGCCGAGGTGGCCGAGATCCGAGCCCGCCATGCCGAGGGCGACCGGGCCGGCGCCCTGGCCGCGGTGTCCGACCGCATGGTCGACGGCATCGACGTGATGGGCGATGCCGAAACGGTGCGCGCCACCATGCAGGCCTACGTCGACGCCGGCGTCGACGTGCCTGTGCTCATGCCGCTGCCGTGGGGGGCCGACCGACGAGCGTCGGCCGACCTCGCCATCCGCGCCGCGCTGGGTCGGGCCTGATGGAGCTGCGTGACAAGGTCGTGCTGGTCACCGGCGGGGCCAACGGCATCGGCCGCGCGCTCTGCCGGAGGTTCGCGGCCGAGGGCGTGCGGGGGTTGGCCGTTGTGGACAAGGACGCCAAGGCCTCGTACGAGCTGGCCCTCGAGCTCGGACCGGTGGCCATCGGGCTGGCGGCCGACGTGGCGCGCGAGGCCGACGTCATCTCTGCCGTGCGGTCGACCGAGGAGCGGTTCGGCCCCATCGACCTGCTGGTGTCCAACGCCGGCATCGGCACCAGCGGCGGCGTGGAGGCACCCAACGAGGCGTGGCAGCAGATCTGGGAGGTGAACCTGATGGCCCACGTGTACGCGGCGCGGGCCGTCCTGCCCGGCATGATCGCCCGGGGTGAGGGCTACCTGCTCAACACGGCCTCGGCGGCCGGGCTCCTCACCAACATCGGGGCCGCGCCCTACAGCGTCACCAAGCACGCGGCGGTGGCCTTGGCCGAGTGGCTGGCCATCACCCACGGCGACCAGGGCATCAAGGTGTCGTGCCTGTGCCCGCAGGGTGTGCGCACCGACATGCTGCTGGCCGGCGCCGCGGACCCCGCCGGAGCGGTGGTCTTGGCCCAGGGCGCCATCGAGCCCGAAGAGGTGGCCGAGGCAGTGGTGCGGGGCCTGGCCGCGGAGACCTTCCTCATCCTCCCTCACCCGGAGGTGCTCACCCACGTGCAGCGCAAGGCGGCCGACTACGACCGTTGGCTCGGCGGGATGCGCAAGCTCCAGCGGCGCATCGCGGACTCGTTGTCGTGACCCCGCGCGGGGAGCCTGAGCCGAGCGCCCTGGCCGACACAGCCTTGGTCGAGGTGGGCCTGCGCGCGGGTGACCGTGTGCGCTTCCGGCGCAGCGATGGCGGAGCGTGGCGGGAGGCGAAGGTCGAGCGCCGTGAGCGTGATGGCTCGATCGGCGTCCGCGACGAGCGGGGCGCAGCCCGAGCCATCCCCATCGATCGGCTCCAGGTGCGCGCCACCGGTCCCCGCGGCGGCGCCAGCTGGGAGCTCGTGGCCGAGCGCGCCGCGCGCAGCGAGCAGCTCGGGATCTGGTAGCCGTGGTCCAGCCGCCGTGCGCGTCGGCTGATGCCTCGTGCATGCATGTGAGGACGCTGCGGAAGCGGTAGACCATCCGTCATGACGCGGGTCGGGTTGGTCCTCGGCGCGGGCGGGATCGTCGGGCAGGCGTTCCACGCCGGGGTGCTGGCCGCCCTCGAGCAGCACCTGGGGTGGGACCCGCGCACGGCCGACATCATCGTCGGGTCCTCGGCGGGTTCGGTGACCGGAGCGGCGCTGCGCCTGGGCGTGTCCGCCGCTGACCTGGCGGCCCGAGCCGCCGGCGAGGTCGTCTCCCCGGGAGGGGCGGCGTTCCTCGCCGCTGTCGAGGGGGCGGACCAGGACCTCCCTGCCCCCTCACCTGGCGACCTGCTGCGCGGCTGGCGCCTTCCGCCCCGCGCGCTGCTGAGCCAGGCCGCACGGCGCCCCTGGGCCCTGCGGCCCGCAGCGGCGGCCAGCACGGTGCTGCCGGCCGGGCGCTTCGACCTGCGCGAGCGCACCCGAGTGCTCGATGCCCTCGGCACGGCCTGGCCCGAGGGTCTGTGGCTGTGTGCGGCTCGCCGACGCGACGGCCGTCGCGTGGTGTTCGGGCGCGAGGGTGCACCTGCGGCCCGGCTGTCTGACGCCGTCGCGGCGTCGTGCGCCATCCCTGCCTACTTCGCCCCGGTCGCGATCGGGTCGCGCCGATACGTCGATGGCGGCGTGCACTCCCCCACCAATGCCGATGTCCTCGTGCACGCGGGCCTGGACGTGGTGATCGTCGTCTCCCCGATGTCGGCTGCTCACGGCGCATCTCGTCTGCCCGACGCACCGGTGCGCTGGTCCGCTCACCGACGGCTGGAGGGCGAGATCCGTCGCCTGCGCGCGCAGGGCACGACGGTCGTGCGCTTCGAGCCGAGCCCCATGACGCTCGCAGTGATGGGGATCAACGCCATGGCGGAAGACCGCTCCGCCTCAGTGGCGGAGGTCGCGCTGGCCGACGCGGCGGCTCATGCCTCCTCGGCCCGCACGGCCCGCCGCCTCGCCCCGCTCGTCTCGCCCAATCCGCACGCGGCCTGAGGTCGATCCCCGACTGTGCCAGCCTCGGCCGGTGGACCGACCGACCGTGCAGCTGTACGAGACGCAGAGCGAAGAGTACGAGCGGCGACGCACCCCCGATTTCGTGACCGAGGCCCACGCGTTCGGCAAGCGCTGCGCGGCCGGACCCGTGGTGGACCTCGGGTCCGGACCAGGGTGGTACACCGCCGCTCTCGGGCCGTCGGCCATCGCGCTGGACGCCGCCAGAGCGATGCTCCGCCGCACCGGCGAGATCACTCCCTCTGCAGCGCGGGTGCAGGCCGATCTGGCCCACCTCCCGTTTCGAAGCGCGACGCTGGCTGGGGCATGGGCGCGCAACAGCTATGTGCACCTGCGCTCGACCGAGCTGCCGATGGCGCTGCACGACCTGCACCGGTCGCTAGCGGTGGGGGCGCAGATCGAGCTCACCTTCTTCGGCGGGGAGGGCGAGGGCCGCGACCTGTTCCCTGGCGATGACCTCCCCGGCCGCTGGTTCTCGACCTGGCCGCAGCAGCGGCTCAGCGACGTCGTGGTGGGGGCGGGGTTCGTCATCGACGAGCTCACCTCCGTGGAGCGCCGCCACGGTCATGTCGGCCTCACCGTGCGGGCCACGCGCCCGACGGGCCTGGCCGATCTCGTGGCGCCGGGCCTTCGCCTGCTCGTGTGCGGGCTCAATCCGAGCCTGCGCTCCGCCGAGGCCGGCACCCCCTACGTGACCCCCGGCAACCGGTTCTGGCCCGCCGCGCTGGCCGCCGGTCTCGTGAGCCGCGACCGCGATCCTCGTCATGCGCTGGATGCGCACGGCATCGGCATCACCGACCTCGTGAAGCGGGCCACCCCGAGGGCCGACGGCCTGGCGAGGGGCGAGTACCAGGATGGCCTCGACCGGCTCGACCGGCTGTGCGCCTGGCTGGAGCCCGCCTCGGTCTGCATGGTCGGGCTGGCCGGCTGGCGGGCGGCCGTCGACCGCGGGGCAAGGCCCGGCTGGCAGGAGAGGCGTCTGGGGGGGCGCCCGGTGTACGTGATGCCCTCCACGAGCGGTCTCAATGCCGCCATCCCGCTGCCCGCTCTGGCGGAGCACCTGCGCACGGCCCTCGCGGGCACCTGACCGGCCGGTCACCTACGGTGCCCAGGATGGGAGTGCGACTGGAACCGCAGGACGAGTACATGCACGAGCTCGGCCCGGAGCCGAACTTCAACGAGAGCATGTACTTCAACCTCTACGACCCGGCTCAGCAGGTGGGGGGCTGGTTCCGCTGCGGCAACCGCGCCAACGAGGGCTACGCCGAGATGACCGTCTGCATCTACCTGCCCGGCGGGCGGGTCGCCTTCATGTTCAAGCGGGCCGAGATCGACCACAACGACGCCTTCGACGCCGGCGGCATCCGCTTCGAGGTGCTCGACCCGTTCAGGCGCCTGGACGTCACCTACGCAGGCAAGGTCGTCGTGCTGGACGACCCGCTCCAGATGGCCGACCCCAAGAAGGCCTTCACCGAGAACCCGTATGCCGAGTGCGAGGTGCGCATCGAGTACACGGGCGTGTCCGACATGTTCGGTGGCGAACCCGACGAGCCGCACGAGCGACCAGGTGAGGAGTTCGCCAAGGGCCACTACGAGCAGCTCATCGCCGGCACCGGATCCATCCGCGTGGGCGACGAGGAGTGGGCCGTCGACGGGTTCGGCCTACGAGACCACTCCTGGGGCCCCCGCTACTGGCAGGCCCCCTGGTACTACCGCTGGCTCACCGCCAACTTCGGCCCTGACTTCGGGTTCATGGGATCGCGCATCGCTCGCCGTGACGGCGAGGGCACGCGCGGCGGCTTCGTCTGGGAGGACGGCAAGCTCCACCTCTGCCGCGACTTCGAGATCAGCACCGAGTGGCAGGGCGAGGACACCTACCACCAGCGCATCTCGGCCACCCTGCGCTCGCCGGACAAGGAGTGGAAGATCACCGGCAAGGTGCTCGACCTGATCCCACTCCGAAACCGTCGGCCCGATCCGCACACGGGTGACATGCTCGTCACCCGCATCTCGGAGGGCATGACGGAGTGGACCCTCGAGGACGGTCGCAAGGGCTACGGCCTGTCGGAGTACCTCGACCAGATCATCGACGGCAGCCCAGTGGGCGTCGCCGAGTAGCAGTCAGGCGCACACCGCCTTCAGGCGCTGTTCAGGTGCGTGGGTGCACCATCGCACCCTCACGCACCCCACCTGGAGGCGACCATGTCCCGTTCCCCTGCCCACCCGCACGTCGTCACCGGCGTCTCCCTCGTGGCTGCCGTGGCCCTGCTGGCCTCCGGCTGCGGCAGCGACTCGAAGACCTCGTCCCAAGTCGCCAGCACCTCGACCACCACCGCACCCGTGATCGACCCCGGTGACGGGGGCGTGTACGCGCCGCAGCTCGACCCGGCCGACTTCGTGGCCGTGGTCGACAACCCGTACTTCCCGCTCGCGGTCGGCTCGACCTGGATCTTCGAGGGGCCGGGTGACAAGCCGGGTCAGACGGAGCACATCGAGGTGGTCGTCCAGCCCGAGACCAAAGAGATCCTTGGGATCACCGCCACCGTGGTGCGCGACACCGTGACCATCGGCGGCGTGCTCCTCGAGGACACCTACGACTGGTACGCCCAGGACAAGGATGGCAACGTCTGGTACCTCGGCGAGGCCGTCAAGAACTACGAGGAGGGCAAGCTCGTCGACACCGACGGCTCCTTCGAGGCGGGGGTGGACGGTGCCCTGCCCGGCATCGTGATGAAGGCCCACCCCGCGGTGGGCGACGCCTACCGCCAAGAGCTCTACAAGGGTCAGGCCGAGGACATGGGCGAGGTCATCGCGATCGGCGGTGACAAGACCGTGCCCGCCGGGACGTACAGCGACGTAGTCGTCACCAAGGACTGGAACCCGCTCGAGCCCGACGTGATCGAGCAGAAGACCTATGCCCCCGGCGTGGGCGTGATCTTCGAGGAGCACATCCAGGGAGGCACGGGGAACTCGGCGCTCATCTCCTTCACGCCGTGAGGACACCCGCCTAGGCTCGGCACCGTGAGCTTCACCGGCTTCGGGTCAGGCGCCGTCAGCTTCTTCACCGAGCTGGCGGCGGACAACTCCCGAGACTGGTGGCAGGCCCACAGGCCCCGCTACGAGGACGAGGTACGACGGCCGCTCGAGCAGCTGCTCGCCGACCTGGCAGCCGAGTTCGGTGAGGCCAAGGTGTTCCGGCCCAACCGCGACACCCGCTTCTCCAAGGACAAGTCGCCGTACAAGACCAACGCCGGCGCCGTGATCGCCCACCCCGACGGCAGCTCGCTCTACCTGTCGCTTTCGGCGGAGGGACTCCACATCGGCGGGGGTGGCTACCAGCTCGATCGAACCCAGCTGGCCCGCTACCGCGCTGCCGTCGACGACGAGCGAGCCGGGGCCGAGCTCGAGGCCATCCGCGCCGCGCTCCTGGCCGCGGGTGCCGAGGTCACGTCCCACACCAAGGTGAAGACGGCCCCGCGCGGCTATGCAGCCGATCATCCCCGCATCGAGCTCCTCCGCCAGGACGGCATCATCGGGATGTGGGCCCATCCGCCCCGAGCCTGGCTCCACACTGCGGCGGCCAGGACCCGGGTGGCTGATGCGTGGCGCGACGTCGGTCCCCTCAACGAGTGGCTGGGCCGTCACGTCGGCCCCTAGCCGACCCGCCGACCGAGTCGAGCACGTCGTCGGCGTCGTTGTGGCTGTGGGTGAACCCGAGCTGGCGCTCGGTGGCCACGGTGTTCTCGGCCCGGAAGGCCAGCACATAGGCGCGGCGGTGGCCGCCGGTGGCGTTCCCGCCTGACCCGTGCATCACCCGTTCGTTGTGCACCGTGACGTCACCCCGGCGGATCGGCACCGGCACCACCTCGTCGGTGGGGCGAAGCTCCGTGCCGAGCGCGTGCGACGTGCCGCGGTCGCCGTACTGGGGGACATGCGGGCGTAGCATCGGCTCGCGGACGGTGGCCGGCACGAACCGCATGCAGCCGTTCTCGAGAGTCGAGTCGTCGATGGCAAGCCACAGCGTGGCGGTGCGGGTATCGGGCGTGTCGGGCCAGTAGGCCATGTCCTGGTGCCACGCGAACACGGCGTCGTCACGATGGGGCCGCTTGGCGAGCAGCTGGTCGTAGTCGAGCACCATGTCCGGCCCGCAGAGCTGAGCCGCCACCGCGGCCGCGCGTCGCTCGAACACGTTCCCCTGCCAGGCGGGGTAGTAGCGGCGGGGCAGCATCACGTTCACGATCGAGAAGTCGTCGGGATGGCGGCCGTAGTCGCCCGCCATGTCGCAGTAGTCCTTGCCCGGCACCTCGATCTCGCGGCGCAGGAACCGCTCATAGACCGTCTCGAGCCCTGCGACCTCGTCCTCGCTGAGCAGCGCGGGGAGGTGGACGAAGCCGTGCGTGTGGAAGTGGTCCCGCTCGGCATCGCCGACGGCATACGCATCCTCTGCGACACCGGGCGTCACGTCATCGCCCCGTCATCACCAGCGACGGTGGACGTGCGGCTTCACCCACCGCTCGTACACCTCGGTGGCGGCGGCCATGGTCGCCTCGGAAGGCGCTGAGAGTGCACAGGCCGCGGCGTTGGACGCGGCCTGTTGAGCGTTGCGGGCGCCGGGAATCACCACCGACACCTCTGGGAACGCGAGGATCCAGCGCAGGGCGAACTGCGCCATCGTCGCACCGACCGGGACGAGGGCTCGCAGCTCCTCGACCGCCGCCAGCCCCACCTCGAAGGGGACACCTGCGAACGTCTCTCCCACGTCGAAGGCTTCGCCGTGACGGTTGAACGAACGATGGTCGTCAGCGGCGAAGCTGGTCTCGGAGGACATCTTCCCGGTCAGCAGCCCGCTGGCCAGGGGCACCCGGGCGATGATCCCGACATCGCGCGCTGCGGCCTGTGCGAAGAGCTCCTCAGCGGGTCGCTGACGGAGCAGGTTGAAGATGATCTGCACGGTCTCCACCGTGGGGTGCTGGAGCGCCCTCAGCGCCTCGTCGACGAGCTCGACGCTCACCCCGTGGTGCCGGACCTTCCCGCGCCGGACCAGGTCGTCGAGCGCCTCGAACACGGCAGGGTCGTCGTACACGGCGGTGGGTGGGCAGTGCAGCTGGAGGAGATCGAGCGCATCAACGTCGAGGTTGCGCAGGCTGCGATCGACGAAGCCTTCCAAGGCGGCCGCGGTGTACGCCTCGGCCACGTGCGGGTCGAGGCGGCGGCCGGCCTTGGTCGCCACGACCAGATCGACGCCCGGCCGCTCCCGCCGGAAGCGTGCGATCAGCCGCTCGGAGCGCCCGTCACCGTAGACATCTGCCGTGTCGATGAAGGTGACGCCGCCGTCGACCGCCGCCCCGAGCGCCGCGAGGGCATCGACGTCATCGACGTGACCCCAGTCGGCTCCGATCGCCCAGGCACCGAAGCCGATCTCGGACACCTCGAACCCGGTGCTGCCCAGCCGTCTTGTGCGAATGGCGCGCTCCTCAGTTGCGTTGGAACCGGCCCGCATCGTAGTTCCGTTGCCTTGCTCGCTCACTCGGGATTGTGCCCCGGGGATTGCCATCGCGTGTACTCTCCCGTGCGCTCGTCGGCATCGGCCGGCCTGATCAGTCAAGGGGAGAACACGTGAGACGACTTCGCTGGATGTTCGCAGTGCTGCTGGCGTTCACACTGACCGCCGCCGCCTGCGGAAGTGACGATGAGAGTGGTAGCACCACCACGACCGGCGGCGGAGGCGGAGGGGGTTCCGAAGGGCCTATCTGGGTGCTGCTCCCTGACACGGCCACCTCAGACCGGTGGGAGAAGGACGACCGGCCCTTCTTCAAGGAGGCGTTCGAGGCCGCGGGCCTCAAGGATGGGACCGACTTCAACATCGTGAACGCCGAGGGCGACGCGGAGACCCAGATCAGCCAAGCCGAACAGGCGATCGGCGACGGCGCCAGCGTGATCGTGCTCACCAGCAACGACTCCGGCTCCGGAGCCACGATCATCGACATGGCCAGGGAGGCCGACGTCGCAGTGGTCGAGTACGACCGTCTGAACACAGAGGGCAGCCAGGGCGGTGACGTGTACGTCAGCTTCGACAACGTCAAGGTCGGCGCCACCATGGCCGAGGTGCTCGAGCCGGCCATCGACGCGCTCGGCGTCGATGTGCCGCAGGTCGTCATGCTCAACGGCGGCGAGGAAGACAACAACGCCTTCCTGTTCCGCGACGGGTACGCCGCCACGGTCGAGCCCAGAGTCGCGGCAGGCGACTGGGCGCTCGTCGAGGACACGTTCGTCCCCGGCTGGGACAACGCCGAGGCCCTCTCGATCTTCGAGCAGATCCTCGTGGGCGCCAGCAACAACGTGAACGCCGTGTTCGCCGCCAACGATGGCCTCGCCTCGTCGGTGATCACCGCGCTCGAGAGCGCAGGGCTCGACCCAACCACCATCCCAGTCAGCGGACAGGATGCCACGCAGGCCGGCATCCAGAACGTCCTGCTCGGCAAGCAGGCCATGAGCGTCTACAAGCCGATCAAGGCGGAAGCCGCGGTGGCGGCGGCCGCCGCGCTCGCGCTGCGAGCCGGCGAGGATCCCACCGCGGTCGATGGTGACTTCACCCTCCTCGGCATCAACGTGAACGACGGCAAGCCCGCGGACGCAGTGAGCGGCGACGGGGTCATCCCGTACCTCGCCCTCACCCCGATCGCGGTGACCAAGGACAACGTCAAGGAGACCGTCATCGCCGACGGCTTCCGTACCGTGGAGGAGCTGTGCACCGGAGACGTCGTCGCGGCGGCGCCGGACGTCTGCGGCTGATCGGCTGATCGGAGTGACATCCGCCCGTGGGTGGGAGTGCTCGTCGCTCCCACCCACGGGCGGCTCTACGCGAGGGGGAAGATCCTGAATGACGGGACCAGACGGCGCTGCGCCGCTGCTCGAGTGCCGGGGCGTCTCGAAGGCCTTCGGCGCGGTGCAGGCGATCTACAAGATCGACTTCGAGGTCCGCGCCGGTGAGGTCATGGCCCTCGTCGGCGACAACGGGGCCGGCAAGTCCACGCTCATCAAGGGCATCGTCGGCATCTACCCGTTCGACGAAGGGGAGGTGTACTTCGACGGCAAGCACGTCCGGATCCACAACCCCCGAGAGGCCGCCGGGTTGGGCATCGAGGTCGTGTACCAGGACCTCGCGCTGGCGGACAACCTCGACGTGGTCGCCAACATGTTCCTCGGACGGGAGCGGGTGCGCCGCGGCGTCGTCCTCGATGAGCTGGCCATGGAGAAGCGCTCGCAGGAGGTGCTCGAGAGCCTCTCGGTCACCACGCTGCGGTCGGTCCGCCAGACCGTCGCCGGCCTCTCCGGCGGGCAGCGCCAAGCCGTGGCAGTGGCGAAGGCGGTGATGTGGGACTCACGTCTCATCATCCTCGACGAACCTACTGCCGCGCTGGGCGTCGCCCAGACCCGACAGGTGCTCGATCTGGTCCGCCGTCTGGCCGAGCAGGGCTATGCCGTGGTGATCATCTCGCACAACCTCCACGACATCTTCGAAGTGTCCGACCGCGTCACGGTGCTGCGCCTGGGCCAGCAGGTGGCCGTCTTCGACCGAGCCACGACCACGCAGCTCGATGTGGTCCACGCGATCACGGCCGGTGAGCTCACCCACGTGCCTGGCATGGACCCGGAGGTCATCAAGGCATGACGACTCACGACGACCACGACCAGGCGACGCCCGGCGAAGAGCCGGCGGATCCCCCCGTCGCGGAGAGCGCAACCACGCGTTCCTCCACCCGAACGGCCGGGTTCGCGGCGCCGACCGAGTCCCTCACCGACTACGTCCACCACCGCTGGCAGGCCGTGAAGAGCGGCGAGCTGGGGGCACTCCCCATCATCATCGGCCTGCTCGGCATCGTCATCGTCTTCGGGTTCCTCGATCCGCAGTTCCTCACCGCTCGGAACTTCACCAACCTGCTGCTCCAGATGGCGCCCGTGGCCACGCTGGCCATCGGCATCGTCTTCATCCTGCTCATCGCCGACGGCGAGATCGTGACGATCGACCTCTCCGTCGCCTACGTCGCTGCTGTCGGTGGGGTCACGATGGTGCTCCTCCAACGACCCAACGACCCGGGATGGCCGTGGTGGGCCGCGATCCTCGGCGCCGTCGTCGTCACGACCCTGATCGGGCTCCTCCACTCGCTCATCATCACCAGGCTGGGCATCCCGTCGTTCGTCACGACGCTCGCGGGGTACCTGGTGTGGTCCGGCGTCGTGCTCATCCTCACCACGCAGTTCTCCTCGGCCGGAACGATCCGCATCCAGGACGACACCCTCGTGTCGATCGCCAACAACTTCATGAGCGACATGGTCGGGTGGCTGCTCGGCATCGCCCTGGTCGTGGGCTACGCGGCCTACACGCTCCTCGGCGCGCGGAACCGTCGGGCCCGAGGCCTCGATGCCAAGCCGCCGCCCGTGCTCGTCGCGCAGATCGCGGGCATCACCGCCGTGACGCTGGGAGGCATCTACGTCGCCAACCAAGATCGCGGCATCCCCCAGGTGACGATCACCCTCGGCGTGCTGCTCGCCTTCTGGACCTTCATCGCCTCGAAGACAACGTTCGGCCGCCACGTGTACGCGACCGGCGGCAGTCCCGAGGCCACACGGCGCGCCGGCATCGACGTCAACCGGGTCCGTGTCACCGTGTTCATGATCAACGGCTTCATGGCCGGCGTCGGCGGGGTGATCCTCGCCTCGCGGCTCCGGTCGGTGGCCACCAACACCGGCGGGGGGAACCTCCTGTTGAACGTCATCGCGGCGGCGGTGATCGGCGGCACGAGCCTGTTCGGCGGCTCGGGCCGGGTCATCTCAGCGCTCTACGGAGCGCTCGTGATCACCGCCATCCAGAACGGCATGGATCTGATGGGGATGGCATCGGGAACGAAGTTCGTCGTCACCGGCATCGTCCTCCTCCTGGCTGTGCTGATCGACTCGCTCTCCAAGCAACGGCGAAGTGCTCGCGGGCTGGCCTGATCTGACGACCCGTCGGCGCATCCAGGCTCGCCGGATCACGTGGCCCGTGGCGCTGGCGGGCCTCGCGCTCGCGGCGTGCACATCGAGCGAGCAACAGGTCGCCGTGGGAGCCGACGTCGACCGAGCCGCGGAGCCCTCCACCAGTGACGTCCGCTTCGTCGACGTGGCCGCCGAGGTGGGCCTGGACTTCACCCACAGCGCCTTCCACTGGGGCACTAGCGCTGACACGCCGGCGATGATGGGCAGCGGGCTGTGCTGGATCGACCAGGACGGCGACGGCTGGCTCGACCTGTTCGTCGTCAACACGTGGTCCAACGGCGAGTGGGGCCGGTGGCGAGCCGACGGGGCGCTGCCCACCAGCCACCTCTACCGCAACGACCACGGCCGCTTCGTCGACGTCACCGAGGAGACCGGGGCGGGGATCGAGACCCGGGCCAACGGCTGCGTCGCCGCCGACTTGGACCTCGACGGCCACACCGACCTGTACGTGACCACTGATCGAGCGAACGTCCTGCTGTGGAACGACGGCGACAAGCTCGTGGCCGACGACTCCCCCGACGGCCCAGATGCGGGCGGCTGGCACACCGGCGCGGCGGTCGGTGACATCGATGGCAACGGGTGGCCCGATCTGTTCGTCACCGGCTATACGAACCTCAACGGCCCGATTCCCGGAGCGACGGGCGGCTTTCCCGCTCCGTACATGGCCGAGCCCGACCTGCTGTACCTCAACGAGGGTCCCGGCGACGACGGCCACGTCACGTTCCGTGAGGTGGCGTCGGAGGTGGGCATCGAAGCGGATGGGGCGCGCCATGGACTCGGTGCCGTGTTCAGCGACGTCGACGGCGACGGTGACCTCGACCTCTACGTGGCCAACGACACCGACCCGAACAGCCTCTACCTCTCCTCGCCGGCCGACAACGCACTCGGGTTCGAGCTCGTCGACGAGGGAGCAGCGCTCGGTGTCGACAGCGACGCGGCGGGGATGGGCGTGGCGATCGGCGACTACCGCAACGACGGTCGGCCAGGGATCGTGGTGACGAACCTGGGGACGCAGGGCCACGATGCCTACCGCAACACGGCCACCTCGGGACGCTTGGGCTTCGAGGACGCCCTCCCGAGCATGGGCCAGACGGACCTCGGCGTTGGCACCACCGGCTGGGGGGTCAACTGGGCCGACATCGACCTGGACGGCGACCTCGACCTGCTGGTCGTCGCCGGTGGGATCCCGGTTCGTGACCTCGAGGCCGACCGGCAACCTCTTCTCGGCTACGCCAACCGAACCGCCGACGGCGACCTCGGACGCCTCGACGACGTGTCCTCGGTCTGGGGACTCGACGACGCGGGTCCCTACCTCGGTCGAGGATCGGCCGTCGCCGACTACGACAACGACGGGGATCTGGATGTCGCCGTCGCCACCGTCGGCTCCAGGTTGGCGCTGCTGCGCAACACGGGCGCCGGTGGGCACTGGCTCGAGGTCGCGCCGCCGACACCCGAGCCCGGTGCCGTCGTCACCCTCACCCTGTCCTCCGGCAAGACGCTCCGCCGAGAGCTGGTCGCGGGGAGCAGCTACCTGTCGTCGGAGGATCCCCGGGCGCACTTCGGGCTGGGGACCGATGCGAACGTCCGCGAGGTCACCGTCACCTGGCCCGATGGCTCCCGGACCACCCGAGCGGACGTCG
>Ga0209798_10001097_pt1 | contig 16535 bp, 17 predicted proteins | sample DOMMetBare3Fresh_FD_187475 | JGI IMG/M metagenome (GOLD analysis project Ga0209798, IMG submission 187475) | Wetland sediment microbial communities from St. Louis River estuary, USA, under dissolved organic matter induced mercury methylation -... | ecosystem: Environmental > Aquatic >...
AGGCGTAGAGGAAGTCGCCTGACCGGTCGCCGGTGAACATGCGACCGGTGCGATTGGCGCCGTGGGCGGCCGGGGCCAATCCCACGATGACCACCGACGCGGCCGGATCGCCGAAGGCCGGCACCGGTCGCCCCCAGTACTCCTCCTCGCGGAACGAGGCCCGCTTCTCCGTGGCCACCAGCTCGCGCCATGACACCAGACGGGGACACGCCCGGCACGCCACGACCTCCGCTTCGACCTCTTGGAGAGCCGTCGCCCGGGTCGGATCCACGGAGGGCAACGATAGGTTGACGGCCGGCCATGGCTCGCACCGCCCCCTCTCCGCCGCCCACCCTCGTGCTCTTCGTGCGCCACGGGCAGACGCCCACCACCGGCAAGGTGCTGCCCGGCCGCGCCCCCGGGCTTCACCTCGCCGAGAAGGGCCAGCAGCAGGCCGAGGTCGTCGCCCAGCGGATCGCCTCCCTCCAGAGCGAGAAGCGCAAGATCTCCGCGGTGTACGCCTCGCCCCTCGAGCGCACCCAGGAGACAGCGGCCCCCATCGCCCGGGCGCTGGGGCTGCGGGTGCGTCGGAGCCAGGGCCTCCTCGAGGCCGACTTCGGAGACTGGACCGGCGCAGAGCTGAAGCACCTCTACAAGCTTCCCGAGTGGCGCACCGTCCAGCGCAACCCGAGCGGGTTCCGGTTCCCCGGCGGGGAGTCGTTCACCGAGATGCAGGCCCGTATCTGCGGGGCGGTCGACAAGATCCGGGCGACCCATCTGGGTAAGACCGTGGTGGCCGTGTCCCACGCCGATCCGATCAAAGCGGCCGTGGCCCAGGCCATGGGCACCCACCTCGACCTGTTCCAGCGGATCGTCGTGTCTCCCTGCTCGGTGTCAGCGGTCCTCTACGGCGCCGACGGTCCGGTCGTGCTGGCGGTCAACTCCACGGGCGAGCTCTCCGCGCTGGTTCCCTCGTGAGCTCGTTCGACCTCTCGTCCCCGGATGCCTTCACCGCCGGCACCGTCGGTCCACCCGGGCAGCGGGTGTTCTACCTGCAAGCCAGAGAGGGCGACCTGGCCGTCACCCTTCGGTGCGAGAAGCAGCAGGTGGCCGCCCTCGCCGAGTACTTCGGCGGGCTGCTGGACGATCTCGAGCCGGCCCCCTACGGGTTGGCGACAGGCGAGCTCCACCTCGCGGAGCCCTTCGAGGAGATCTGGACCGTCGGGCCGATCGGCGTGGCCTACGACGAGCCCGCCGACCGGATCGTCGTCGTGCTGGAGGAGCTGGTCGAGGAGGAGGCGGCGGAGGGTGCATCGGTCAAGGTGCGGCTCAACCGAGCCCAGGTGTGGGCGTTCGTCCGCCACGCCCAGGAGCTGGTGTCGGCGGGCCGGCCACCCTGTCGCTTCTGCGGCCTCCCGCTCGATCCCGACGGCCATGCCTGTCCGCGGATGAACTAGCGGCTGGCGCGATGGAGGAGGCGACGATCGCCGAGGTGCTGCGGACCGGCCGGGTGGAGGTGCTGGGTCGCATGCCCTGGAGCTCCAACGCCACCTACCTCTGCGAGGTGACCTGCGGCGGGGACACGATTCGGGCGATCTACAAGCCGCGCCGGGGCGAGCGTCCGCTCTGGGACTTCCCTTCCGGGCTCGATCACCGCGAGGTGGCGGCCTACGAGCTGTCGGCGGCGCTCGGATGGGACCTCGTCCCGCTGACCGTCCTTCGCGAAGGACCCATGGGACTGGGCTCGTTGCAGCGGTTCGTGGACGCCGACTTCCAGCAGCACTACTTCACCCTCTACGAGGACGAGACCTACCACGACCAGCTCAGGGCCATCTGTGCCTTCGACCTCGTGGGCAACAACACCGACCGCAAGAGCGGGCACTGCCTGCTCGGTCTCGACGGCCGCATCCGCGGCATCGACCACGGGCTGATGTTCCACCACGAGTTCAAGCTGCGCACCGTGATCTGGGAGTTCGGCGGGGAACCCGTTCCAGCCGCCCTGCTCGAGGCCATCGACGCCCTCGCAGAGTCGGACCTGCCCGACCCGTTGGCGGCCCTGCTCGACCCCTTCGAACGTGACGCCGTGCGCTCCCGCGCCCGGGCACTGGTGCGGGCGGGCTGCTTCCCGATCGACGAGACCGGGCGGCGCTACCCGTGGCCGCTCGTCTGACGGCTGTCTAGGAGGGGTCGTCCTGGCCGACGGCCCGACGCGCCACCCGATCGAAGGGCACGACTGCTTCGTCTCGGTCGAGGCGGCGCACCTTCTGGCGGTCCAGCCAGAGCCGGAACTGCTCCGCTGGGACGGGACGGCTGAACAGGTACCCCTGGCCCTCGTCGCAGCCGTACTCCCGCAGCAGGACCTGAGCATCCCGGCTCTCGACACCCTCGGCGACCGTCCGCAGCCCCAGGCGACGGCCCAGCTCCACGAGGGCTCGTACGATGACGGCGTCTTGATCGCTCACCGTCATGGCCATGACGAAGGACTTGTCGATCTTGAGCTCCGTGACGGGGAGCCTGCGCAGGTGGGTCAGGGAGGAGTAGCCGGTGCCGAAGTCGTCCACGGAGAGGCGCACCCCGAGCTGCTGCAGGCCCTCCAGCACCGCCATGGACCGGTGCGACTCGCCCATCACGGTCGACTCCGTCAGCTCCAGGGTGAGCGATGACGCCGGCACCCCAGCCTCCTCGATGGCGGTGCCGATGTCCTGGACGAGGTGCGTGTCGAAGAGGCTTCGGCCGGAGATGTTCACGGAGATCATGAGGTCGAACCCGGCGTCGCGCCACGTACGACACTGGGCGAGGGCGTCCCGAACGACGTAGCTCGTGAGCTGACGGATCACACCGGTGTGCTCGGCCGCCGGGATGAACTGATCGGGAGTGAGGGGCCCCAACCGCGGATGCGTCCAGCGCACCAGCGCTTCGGCGCCGACCACCGTCTCGTCGAGCAGCGAGATCTTCGGCTGCACGTAGACATCGACCTCGTTGCGATCGAGGGCCTCCCGTAGATCGGCAGCCAGCGCGAGACGGCGCGGGGCGTAGGGGTCGGTCTCAGCCGCGTACACCTCGATGCCCGAGCCCTGTTGGCGAGCCCGGTAGGTGGCAGCGTCGGCTCGCTGGAGCAGCAGCTCAGCAGTGGACGCGTGTTCTGGGTACAGGGCGACGCCCAAGTCGGCTCCGAGCACGAGGGACACCTCGTCGGACGTGAAGGGCGAGTCGAACTCGGCCAGCACGAGGTCGGCCAAGCCCATCACGAGCTCAGGCTCGATCACCCCAGTGACGAGGATCGCGAAGTGGTCGCCCGTGAACCGGGCGAGCTGGGCCTCATCCGGCAGGAGCGCCTCGATGCGCTCGCGCACCTCGACGAGGAGCCGGTCACCGGTGGCGGTGCCCAGCGTGTCGGTGACCTCCTTGAAGCTCACCAGGTCGATGAAGATGAGGGCCACCCCCAGCTCCGTGGTCCGGGCCCCGGCGATCGCCCGCTCCAACCGCTCCAGGAGCATCGTTCGGTTGGGCAGCCCCGTGACCGGATCGTGGAGCGCCTGGTAGGCCTTCTCCTGCGCGTCGTGCTGCAAGGTGGCCACCAAGCGACCGTTGGCCAGGGCCACGTTGGCGTGATTGGCCAGCGTCTCGAAGAGGCGCAGGTCGTCCTCGACGAACGAGCTCACCTCGGTCAGCCGGTTGGCCACGATGAGGGCGCCCAGCGTCTCGCCATCGCTGGAGAGCGGCACGATCACCGCGTCCTTCACGCCGACCTCGCCCAACCACCCCGGCAACGGCTCGCCCGGCTGGAACATTCTCGCCACACCCCCGGGAAGAAGGATGGCGAGATCGTCCAGCAGCTCGCTCGGCGAGATGCTCACCTGCTGAATGACATCGCCGTGGGCGAACAACCTGGAGGCTGGGACACCGTCACGCACCGGCGGCAGGAGCATCGCGCCGTGCTCGCCTCGCAGGATCTCCTGTGCCCCAAGTACCACGTTGCGCTCGAGTTCCCCGAGATCCGAGCCACCTAACGACCGAGTGAAATCGTGCAATGTCGACAGATTCTTGTGCCGCTCAGTCAAGCCCATGTAGGCGCGGTAGAGCGCAAACAGCGCGATCACCACCGCGACGATGAGGAAGCCGGTGAACGACTCGTCCCACAGGGAAGCCGCAAACGCCAGCCCTGTACTGGTGTTCGCAAGACAGCCAAGCCCACCGAAGACGAAGACTTGTTGAACCAGTCGGCGGCCCGGCCAGCCGCTGTAGATGCTGATGGCGGCAGTCACTGAAGCGAAGTCGACCACCTGCGCGGTCAGCAGAGCGATGAAGACCGCTGGCCAGGCGGTGACCTGAGCCGGATCCAGTGTGCCCAGAAGTTCCCGATAGACGACCACTCCGACGCTGATCTCAGCGGCGAAGAGGGAGAGGTTGAAGATGAGCTTGTGCCAGGACTGCCGGCGCACCAAAGCCAGAACCAACAGACCGCTGACGACTCGGGCAATGATCAGCTCACCTGGCGCGCAGAACAGCAGCCCCACAACGAAGGGGATCTCGGAGAAGGTGAGAGCGTGGGCTTCTCCGCGAGACTCCAGATGGACCGAGACGAGCTCTGTAGCTGCGAAGGCTGCTGCGATCACGACGATCGACAACCTGAAGGGAGCTCCGGATAGAGTCTCCGAGCCCCTCAGCCTGGTCCACCACGAGATCGTTGAGAGGGCTATGAGAGCGAGACTGAATGCCAGCAGCCTGAAGGTCGCAAGGCGGTCATCGTGGCGCTCCTCCACGTCAGTCACCGCCAACCCCCGAACAGCCTCGTGGAACATGGAAAGCGAACCGCGCAGAGCCCTGGGAGTCAAGACGCGAAACGGCCCCGGGCCAGACCCGGGGTCGTGCCAATTCCCAGTTGGAGGCTGGCTAGCGCAGGCTGATGCCCCTCAGGCTGATGCCTCGCAGGCTGATGCCACGCAGGCTGATGCCCCGTCCGCCCCACTCGACACCACGGCCGCCCCACTCAACTCCGGTCTTTGCCATGGTTGACTCTCCCCTTCGTTGTGCCCGCTCAACTGGACTTCACTCGACCGCTCAGAGCGATCACTTCGAACTGGTTTGGAGTCCCCATTCGCCCCTATCGGCGACTTCCGAGAGTGACCATACGACGACTGCTCACACACCGCAAGGCGCATTTGCCCTGCTCAGGGCATGCAACGGAGGGTACCGGCTCACCCACGTAGAGTAGTCATTGCCCGAAATAACTCCTCGTGTAGGGTCAACCACGGAGAGTGGTATTCCTAGGGAACCGCCTCTCTATACCTCACGCTGGGGAGCCTTGTTGACGCTCTACGTGCTGACTGGGCCCAGCACGCGCTCGAGGTACTGGTTCGTGAACCGTCCCTCGGGATCGAGCCGGCGGCGCGCCGCCTGGAACTCGTCCCACCTCGGATAGCGCGCCGAGAGCACCGCGTGGTGCTGGAAGTGCATCTTGCCCCAATGGGGTCGCCCGTCGTAGCCGTCCATGATCCGCTCGACGCCCTGGAAGTAGGCGTCGTAGGGAGTCCCCTGGTACACGTGCACGGCGATGTAGCCGGTGGCCCGGCCGAAGGCCGTCGACAACGGGATGTCATCGGGGGCGACCACCCGGACCTCCACGGGGAAGCTCAGCTGGATGCCCGCCTCGTCGACCAGGGCCCGCACGCGGTTGAGCGCCTCGGGGATGGCGTCCCTCGGGATGGCGTACTCCATCTCGTAGAACTTGACCTTCCGCGGACTGGTGAACACCTTGTCGCTACGGTCCGTGTACTCCACCCGGCCGGCCGACGGGAGGATCTTGGCCATCCGAGGGATCCAGCTCGGCTTGCGTCGGCCGACCCGGCACAGGGCTCCAAAGGCCACGTTGGGCACGAGGAGCTCCTCGACCACCTCCTTCACGCGGCCACGGGGCGCGACCTGCTCATCGGTGCGCCGGTTGCGCTTGGTGAGCGCCCACCCCGTGTGGGGCACCCAGTAGAACTCGACGTGATCGGCGCTCGACATGAACCCGTCGAAGTCGCGGAGCACCTCGTCCACCCGCATCGGTTCCTCGATGGCATGGAGCCGGAACGCCGGCACGGCCTGCAACGTCACCGTCGACACGATCCCGAGTGCCCCCAGGCCGACCCTGGCCGCGGCGAGGATCTCCGGGTTCTCCGCAGCCGTGGCCTCGACGACGGATCCGTCGCCGGCGATCAGGCGCATCCCGACGATCCGGCTCGAGATGTTGCCGAAGTGCCAGCCGGTTCCGTGGGTGGCGGTGGCGCTCGCGCCCGCGATCGACTGGTAGGCGATGTCCCCCATGTTCTCGAGGGCGAGGCCTCGCTGATCGAGCTCGTCGCACAGCTGGCTCAGTGAGATCCCCGCCTCGACGGTGACCGTACGGGCCTCCGGGTCATGGGCGAGGACGCGCCGGTAGCCGCGCAGGTCGAGCATCACGCCGTCGGTGCAGGCGATCGACGTGAACGAGTGACCGGCCCCGACGCACTTGACCCGCTGGCCGGCGTTGGCGGCGTCGACCACCAGGTGCACGAGCTCGGCCTCGGTGGTCGGTGAGCGGATCGATGCCGGCGCGCAAACCTGGTTGCCAGCCCAGTTCGACCACGAGGTGCGGTCCTTCATGCTCACGGCGCGCCAACCTAGTGGTGGGATCGGAGCCGTCAGTGGGCACCCGGACCCAGGCGACGGACCTACGCTGGCGCCCATGGTCAAGTTCAGGAACAGCGACGGCGGGCTCAGCGACAACCTCCAGGACCGGCGGGCCATCGGGGGCAAGGGCGTCGTGGCTGGCGGTGGGGTGGTGGGCATCGTCGTGGTCGTGCTGCTGCAGCTCCTGGGCGGCGGCGGCGGGGGCAGCGGCGTCGACATCACCGACATCTTCGGACAGATCCAGTCCGGCGCGGGCGGGTCCTCGGGCACGGTAGATCCGGCCGACGAGCCCCTCGTGCAGGAGATGTCCGACGCCCTCGACGACATCCAGGGCTTCTGGGCCGGCAGCGGCGGTCTCGGCAGCCGCTACACCGACGCCACGCTCGTGCTGTTCACCGACGCGGTGGCCACGGGCGGGTGCGGCAACGCCCCGTCCTCCGTCGGGCCGTTCTACTGCCCGGCCGACCGGACCGCCTACATCGATCTGTCGTTCTTCAAGGAGCTCCAAGGGCGCTTCGGCGCCCCCGGCGACTTCGCCCAGGTCTACGTCCTCGCCCACGAGCTCGGCCACCACGTCCAGAACCTGCAGGGCACGAGCGACCAGGTCCGTCAGCTGTCGCAGTCCGACCCGGGCCGGGCCAACGAGCTGTCCGTCCGCCTCGAGCTCCAGGCCGACTGCTACGCCGGCATCTGGGGTGCCTCGGCGCAGAACCGCGGCCTGATCGAGCCGGGTGACATCCAGGAAGGACTCGGCGCGGCGGCGGCGGTCGGTGACGACGCTCTCGGCAACGGCAACCAGGAATCGTGGACACACGGATCATCCGCGTCGCGCCAGCGGTGGTTCGAGGCCGGGTTCGACAGCGGCGACCTCGCGGCGTGTGACACCTTCAGCGTGTCGGCCGCAGACCTCTGATCGATCAGCGGGCCTGGAGGGCCTCGATGAGCTTGGGGAGGACCTTGTGGACGTCGCCGACGATCCCGAGGTCGGCCACCGAGAAGATCGGGGCCTCGGGGTCCTTGTTGATGGCGATGATGTTCTTCGAGCCCTTCATGCCCACCAGGTGCTGGGTGGCGCCGGAGATGCCCGCTGCGATGTAGACGGTGGGCTTCACGACCTTGCCGGTCTGGCCAACCTGGTAGCTGTAGGGCACCCACCCGGCGTCGACGATGGCCCGGGAGGCGCCCGGCGCCGCCTTGAGCAGCTTGGCGAGCGTCTCGATCATGGCGTAGTTGCCGGCCTCGCCGAGGCCCCGGCCGCCCGACACCACGATGTTGGCCTCGTCGAGCTTGGGGCCGGTGGCCTCCTCGACGTGGCGGTTGGTGACCTTGGCCGCCCCGGCGTCGGTGACCTCGAGGGACGCCACCTCGGCGGCCACGCCACCCGACTCCGCGGCCTCGAAGGACTTCGGGCGGAACAGCGCGATGTGCGGGCCACCGGCCGTGAACCTCGTCTTGACGAGCTTGGTGCCGCCGAAGATGGGCGCGATGACGACGAGCGCTTCGCCGTCGAGCTCTGCGTCCACGTTGTTGGTGACGACCGGCTTGTCGATGGCTACGGACAGATGACCGGCGATGTCGCGTCCCTCGTAGGTGGTGCCGAGCATCAGGAGATCCGGCCCGTTGCCGTCACCGACGGCCTTGGCGATGGCGGAGGCCACCGGCACACCGGCCAACGAGCCGCCCAGGTCGCCGGTGGTGTGGACCTTGGTGGCGCCGTGTGCACCGAGGGTGCCCGCGATGGCCTCAGCGTCGGCGCCCGCGTAGACGGCCTCGACGGTGCCGCCGAGCGTGCGGGCCTTCGCCAACAGCTCGAGGGTGAGGGGGCTGACCTTGCCGTCAGCGGCCTCGGCGTACACCCAGATGTGGTTGAGAGCCATGTGCGTGCTATCTCCTCGATCGATCCAGGGGCTCAGATGACCTTGAGGCCATCGAGGAAGCTGATGATCTTGCCGAAGGCCTCGCCGTCGTCCTCGATGATCTCGCCGGCGGCACGGGCGGGCGCGTCCTCGACGGCGACGATCTCCTGGCCTGCGCCGGCTGCGCCCACCTGGGCGGGGTCGAGCCCGAGTCCGGCCACGTCGAGCTGCTCCACCGGCTTGGACTTGGCCGCCATGATCCCCTTGAAGGAGGGGTAGCGGGGCTCCACCACGCCAGCGGTGACGGACACCACCGCCGGGAGCGGGCAGGTGACCTCGTCGTAGCCGTCCTCGGTCTGCCGCTGGACGTTCACGGTCTGACCGTCGACGTGCACCTCCTTGGCGAACGTGATCGACGGCATGCCCAGCAGCGCGGCGATCTGGGCCGGCACCGTGCCCGTGTAGCCGTCGCTCGACTCCGTGGCGGTCAGCACCAGGTCGGGCTGGGCGGTCTTGATGGCAGCGGCCAGCACCTTGGCGGTGTCGAGGGCACCGGCACCCGACAGGGACGGATCGGAGATGAGGATGGCCTTGGCGGCACCCATGGCGAGGGCCGTGCGCAGGCCGCCCATCTCGCCGTTCGGGGCCATGGACACGAGGGTGACCTCGCCACCACCGGCCTTGTCGACCAGCTGAAGGGCCATCTCGACGCCGTAGCTGTCGGACTCGTCGAGGATGAGCTTCCCGCTGCGATCCAGCGTGTTGTCACCTTCGAGCTTGCCGGGCTCGGCCGGGTCAGGGATCTGCTTCACACAGACGACGACGTGCATGGCGGGCATCGTCGCACGATCGTGGGCCCGGCTTCCAACCCGGCTGCATCACCGAAACGGGCGGCAGGTAGGTTCGGCCCGCCATGAAGGTGCTGCTGCTCGTGAACTCCTCTGCCTCGTCCGTGACAGCGCGCGGCAGGGTCGTGATCCAGAAGGCCCTGTCGGCCGACCACGAGGTCACCCTGGCCGAGACCAGCCGGCGCGGTCACGCCACGCGGCTTGCGCAGGGAGCGGCCGCCACGGGCACCGAGGTGGTGGTGGTCCTCGGAGGCGACGGGACCTTGAACGAGGCCGCCAACGGCCTGGCGGGGTCGTCGTGCGCGCTCGCGCCGCTCCCGGGCGGGTCGACGAACGTCTTTGCCCGGACGATCGGGCTGCCCAACGACCCGATCGAAGCCACCGGCGACCTGCTCGGCGCTCTGGCTACGGGGAGCATCCATCGGGTGGGCCTCGGCTCGGTGAACGGCCGCTACTTCCTCTTCCACGTGGGGATGGGCTTCGACGCTGCGGTGGTCGCGCAGGTCGAGCGGCGCGCCGGGCTCAAGCGCTACGCAGGCCATCCGCTCTTCGTGTACGCCGGGTTCGACACCTGGATCCGCCGCTACGACCGCAGCCGCCCACGGTTCTCCGTGCGGTTCGCCGACGGGTCGGTCGTGGACGACGGCTATCTGGGCATCTGCCTCAACACGAACCCCTACACCTACCTGGGCAACCGCCCGCTCAACCTCGCGCCCGAGGCCACGCTCGATCGAGGCCTGGCCATGGTCACGGTGCGCACCCTCGCCTTCGCGCCCACGATGCGGATCATCGGCTCGGCGCTGGCCGGCGGCCGCCACCTGCGCAGCTCGCGCTGGACCGACCACCGGACCGACCTCACCGAGGTGACGGTGACGGGGTACGGCCCTTTCCCCTACCAGGTTGACGGCGACCACCTCGGCGACACCGAGCAACTCGTGATCCGGCACGAACCAGAGGTCCTCGACCTCGTCATGCCCTGACGGAGGGACCTCCGGCCTTGCCGAGGGGGGGTGCCGGTCGCCAACCTGGGGGCATGCCCCAGCCCACCCGCCAGGCCCGACAGCAGCAGCGTGCACGTCAGGCCCGCACCCGACGAACGTTGGCGATCGGCGTGGCGGGGGTCGTCGTCGCCTTCATCGTGCTGGCCGTGGGCTCCGTGCTCCTCAACGGCGACGGGTCGAGCGACGACGGCTCCGACGCGTCCGGCACCGTGCGCGTCTCCATGACCGAGTTCGCCTTCAGCCCCGATCCAATCGTGCTCCGCAGCGGAGCCGGCGCGCGCCTCGAGGTGGTGAACGACGGCACCACAGGTCATGACCTGCTGATCGGTGAGCTCGGCAAGGGCACCCCGGACCTCCCGCCCGGCGAGAGCACGGTGCTCGACCTGTCCGACCAGCCCCCCGGCACCTACCGGGTGGTGTGCGACCTCCCCGGCCACACCGAAGCCGGGATGGTCACCGAGCTCACCCTGGAGTGACCTCGTCTCTGTCCGATGTCAGCGGCCCAGGGCGTCCAGCGCCACATCGGGCACGTTGGTGACGACGGCATCCACCCCCAGGTCAGCCAGCCAGCGGATGCGGTCGGCCTCATCACAGGTCCAGGTGTTCACGGCCAGTCCTGCATCGTGGGCTTGGCGGACGAAGCCGGCATCGAGGAGGGCGTGGTGCGGGTGGACCGCCACGTGGCCGTGCTCGGCGGCCGTGGTGATGAGCGCCGACAGGTCGTCCGCCAGCCCCAGGAGCCAGGCAGTGGGCAGCTGCGGCGCCAGCTCGTGGACCCGGTCGATCGTGGGCAGGTGGAAGCACGAGATGAGGTTGCGCCCGCTCGTCAGCTCGCCGCGCGCCTCGAGCAGGGCGACGACGTCGGCCGCCAGCTGAGCGGTGGGGTCGAAGTCCCTGTCGGCGGGCCAGTTCTTGATCTCGGTGTTCACGATGGCCAGGGGGGCGCACACGTCGAGGGCGTGGGCCAGGTCGGTCACGTGGTCAGGCAGGTCCGCGTAGAGCGTCTCCACCACCACCCGACCGTCGGGCAGGGTGTCATCGTGGCTGAGGGCGAGGCGGCCGTCGACGGTGCGACGCACGTCGAGCTCGACGCCATCGGCCCCTTGAGCGACGGCTCCGGCGAAAGCGTCGAGCGTGTTCTCGGCAAAGGCCGCCGAGGCGCCCCGGTGGGCGATCACGAGCATGGCAAATGTCACCTTCGATGTTTCAAAAAGTGCTTGCAACCGTTAGCGGATAGCCGCTACCGTGTCAAAGGCAGCCGCACGCCGTCCACCGCCTGGTAACCGCACGTGGCGCCATGTGAAACGAGTCACGAATCCCGTCGTGACCTGCTAGCCGCGGAGGAACCTCGTGGCCCTTGCTCAAAGCCGCCCCCTGCAGCTCACCCTCGAGCCTGATGACTGGCGAGATGTCGCAATGTGCCGCGACACCGACCCGGATCTCTTCTTCCCGGTGGGCACGACCGGCCCCGCCATCGAGCAGATCGAGAGCGCCAAGGCAGTCTGCCACCAGTGCGAGGCGCAGGCGCCCTGCCTCGAGTATGCCCTGGCCACCAACCAGGACTCGGGCGTCTGGGGCGGCACCTCCGAAGAGGAGCGCCGTCAGCTGCGCAAGCAGTACGTCGCCCGCCAGCGCCGCTCCGCCTGACCCACCCATCTCCTGTCCCACCGGCCTCCTCTCGTAGGAGGTCGGTGCGCGTCCGGGGTCATTCGCGGGCGGTCACCGGCACCTCGAGCCGCACGACGGTGCCCGGTCGGGGACCGTCGCCGAGACCGCGCTCGAGGGAGATCGTGCCCATCAGCTCCGTGGTGACGAGTGTCCGCACGATCGACAGACCCAGCCCCGTGACGGTGTCGAGCGAGAAGCCGTCCGGGAGCCCGATCCCGTCGTCGATCACGGCGGCGTGCAGGTGCTCACCGTCGTTGCCGAGCTCGACGACGACGCGCCCTGGCTCGGCCTGGAGGTCGAGGGTGGCCGGGAAGGCGTGGTCGATGGCGTTCTGGAGCAGCTCGTTGAGCACCACGGCCAAGGGCGTGGCCACCGTTGCGGGCAGGAAGCCAGCGTCCCCCTCCACCGTGAAGCTCACCGGACGGTCCGCCGAGGACATCCCCTCCTCGACCATGTGCACCAGGGGGCGCACGATCTCCACGAAGGCGACATCGTCACCGGCGTCGCGCGAGAGGGTCTCGTGCACGAGCGCGATGGCCCGGATCCGGCGCACCGACTCCTCGATGGCCATCTTGGCCTCGGGGGAGCTGAAGCGACGGCCCTGGAGCCGCAGCAGCGACGAGATCGTCTGCAGGTTGTTCTTCACCCGGTGGTGGATCTCGCGAATCGTGGCGTCCTTGGAGAGCAGGAGGCGGTCGCGGCGGCGCAGCTCGGAGACGTCACGGGTGAGGATCACCGCCCCCGATACGGACCCGTGATCGAGCAGCGGGATGCAGCGAATCAGCACGGACACGTCGGCCGGTCCCTCGAGCTCCTCGGTGACCGGGGCTCCGGTCGAGAAGGCGGTCTGGACCAGGGTGTCGTCGACCCCGAACTCGCTGAACCGCAGCCCCTCGGTGTTGGCGTGCACACCGATGCGGTGGAGGGCCGACACCCCGTTCGGTGACGTGTACTCCACGCGCGCCCCCGCATCGAGGAGGATGACCCCGTCCCCGACCCGGGGGGCTTCCTCTGTCTCCGCGTCCTGGAGGTCAAACGGGAAGTCGCCGGCCGAGATCATCCGGGCAAAGCGGTTGAAGATGTCCACGTAGGTGCGCTCGAGCTCGCCGGGCTGGCGACCGAAGGACGGTGCCGACTCGCGGGTGAGCACGCCGATCACCTCGCCGCCACACCGGATGGGGATGCACAGCACCCGCACCCGCTCCTTCAGAGCCGCAACGGTGGCCTCCCCCTCGATGATCTCTCCGAGGCGAAAGGCCCGCGCCACGAGGGGTCGCTCCTCCTCGTGGACCGTCGTGCCGATCCAGTCCGCGCGGTACACGGTCTGCGAGGTGGAGGGCCGCACCTGGGAGAGCACGATGAAGCGCTCACCGTCCGGGGCGTCGACGGTGGGGGCGAAGAGCAGCAGGTCGGCGAAGCAGAAGTCGGCCAGCAGGCCCCAGGTCGCCACCAGCCGCTGCAGGTGGGTGATGCTCGGCCCGTCCAGCGCTGTGTGAAAGCGCGCGAGCTCAGTGAGCGTGGCCATGGCCTGCCAAGGCTACGGGCGTGAGGTGCGTCAGGAGGTGACGGTGTCGCTGGTGCCTTCGGCCGCCATGGCCGACCGCGCCACTTCGTACTTGAGCTCACACTGGGTGCAGTGGAGGAACATGATCTCTCGGAAGGGGTCGATGTGGTCGAGGTACCCGCGCCCGCCGCACGATGGGCAGGGGACCGGCGAACCCCATCTCGCCGACGCGGGAGCACGCAGGTCGATCACCTGGTCCACCTGAACTCTCTTGCGCTTGAAGAGCGTCATGGCCCCTCCTCCCCTGGGACCACATCATACGCCGACGGGACCTGCCAGCGGGAGGACAATCCGACCTGGGCCGCACCGCCTCGCCTCGGGTCGCCGACCGCCGCGCGACCGGGCACCACCGCGTGGACGCCTCCGAAGTAGAGATCGGTCTGTGGCCACTCGATGAGGGGCCATCGCTCAGCCAGCGCGGCCCGCGCCTGGTCTGACCAGCCCGGCTCGACGTGCAGGTGCTCGCCATCCCAGTGCAGGCGCGGGGCTAGCACCGCCTCAGTGAGGGGGCGGCCCTGGTCGATGGCAGCCGACACCACCTGCACCAGCGCAGACCGGATGCGCTTGGAGCCGCCGCTGCCGACCGCCAGAGTGACGGTCCCGTCGGCCGCGACCACGAGCGAGGGCGCCATCATCGAGCTCACCCGCTGACCCGGTCGGGCAGACAGGAAGCCCGCGGGGTGGAGATCATCCTCGCCCATCATGTTGTTGGCCATCACACCCGTGCCCGGGAAGAGCCAGCCCGATCCCTCGCCGTTGGAGGTGGTCATGCTCGCGGCGTTGCCCTCCGCGTCGGCCACGCTGACGTGGGTGGTGCCGCCTGTGGCCCGACGGCGGGCCAGCTCGGCGGGCACGGTGCCGGCCGCCCTGACGGCTTCCGTGGCCGCCATGGCCTCGGCCAGGGCGATGGCGTGCTCGGCCGACCCCACCACCGCGGGCCAGCCTGCGCGCTCTTCCAGCTCGAGCAGTCCGAGCGCCACCAGCTCACCCCCGAAGGCCGGTGGCGGGTTGGTGAGCAGGCGTTGGCCACGCCAGCTCACGGCCAACGGGGCGCGCTCCACCACCTGGTAGGTGGCGAGGTCCGTGGCGGTGAGCAGTCCGCCGCCCGAGGCCATGGCGGCATCGATCTCCCGGGCCAGCGCCGGCATGGTGAAGCCGCGCTCGTCGAGCGACCGGAGGAAGGCCGCCAGCGCGTGGTTGACCAGGAGATCGCCCGCCTGGAGGAGCCGCCCGCCGGGCGCCACGATGGCGGCGGCCTCCGTCGTGCGGGTCAGGATGGGAGCGAGGATGCGGAGCAGATCAGCCTGCTGGTCGTTCACCTCCACGCCCACATCAGCCAGGCGACGAGCCGGCGCCGTCACATCCTCGAGAGGTAGCCGCCCGAGGCGGCGGTGGGCGTGCAACCAACCCCCCAGGCAACCTGGCACCGCCACCGAACCGCGTCCCACATGAAACGACTGATCGGCGCGGCTGAAACGGATCACTACCTCCTCGAAGTCGAGGTCCCCGGTGGGCGGAAGCCGTTCGAGCCCCAGACCCGGCGTGTCGACGAAGAAGTCGAACAACACCTCCTCCCCGGCCGCGGTGCGAGCGAGCAGGAAGCCGCCGCCGCCGAGACTCGTGAGCGTGGGCTCGGCGACCGATGCCGCGAAGCCGGCTGCGACGCAGGCGTCGATGGCGTTCCCGCCTGCGGTCAGCACCTCGATGGCGGCCGCGGTCGTGACCGGGTGGCCCGATGCCACCGCAACCGGCCCCCGCACGGTCACTGCCAGAGCTGCTGGCCGAGCTCGAGCAACCCGGTCAGGTCGGTGATGTCATGGTCGAAGTAGGGCACCGACGCCACCACCTCGGGGGCGGCACTGAGCTCGGCCCGGATCTCGGCCTCCCGCTTGGCCACGACCTGGAAGTTGAGGAAGCTCTCCCCCATCTCATGCAGGACCCGAGCCACTTGATCGGGTGCCCCGAGCTCGCGGGGGAGCTGAGCGGCGAGGGCCTCCGAGCGGGCGCAGAGCGCCTCCGCGGCGCCCGTGGAGCCCTTGTCGAGGAACCATGTCGGGAGCACCTTGTTGAGCACGACGGCGCCGAGGTGCAGTCCGCGCTCCTCGAGGGCGTCGATGAAGAACTCGGCCTCCTGTACGGGAGCGGCCTCGAGCGTGGACACCACCACGAACGTGGTCCGCTTGTCGGCCAGCGTGCGGGTGACCGCCTCGGCCCGCTCGACGAAGCCGCGATACATGGTCTGGAAGAGCAGGAAGAACTCTGCGATGTCCTGAAGGAACTTCGAGCCGAGGATTCGGTCGGCGACGGAGTAGAAGGGCTTCGACGCCATGTTGAGGACCCGGCTGCGAGCAGGAACCGTGAGCCAGCGGAGGAGCCGGCTGGAGAAGAAGTCGGCCATGCGACCCGGGGCCTCGAGGAAGTCGATGGCGTTGCGCGTGGGGGGCGTGTCCACCACGATCAGGTCGTACGTGCCTGAGGCGTGGATCTCGTAGAGCCGCTCCATGGCGATGTAGTCGTGGCTCTGCACGAACCGGCTGGTGATGTTCTTGTAGAGCGGGTTGGCAAGGATCGCGTCGCGGGTCGCTGGATCGGGGGCGTGGCGGCGGACGAGGTCATCCCAGCTCTGCTTGGTGTCGAGCATTGCGGCCCAGAGCTCGCCCCGCGGTTCCACGCCGGCTGCCGCGAAGGCCGCTGGGGACACCTGCGTCTCCGTGTTCCCGATGGCGGCGAGCCCAAGGGCGTCGGCCAGCCGGCGGGCGGGGTCGACGGTGAGCACCAGCACCTTGCCGCCGTGGTGGACGGCAGCGATGGCGGCGACGGCGGCCGCCGTGGTGGTCTTGCCGACCCCGCCTGAGCCGCAGTGGATCACGATCTCCTTGGCGGCCAACAGCTGCTGGATCGAGCCGGTGGAGGTGGCCTGCCTCTTTCGGGTCATCAGAACCCCAGCTCTTCGGCCAGGTGGCCC
>Ga0209798_10001098_pt1 | contig 16529 bp, 12 predicted proteins | sample DOMMetBare3Fresh_FD_187475 | JGI IMG/M metagenome (GOLD analysis project Ga0209798, IMG submission 187475) | Wetland sediment microbial communities from St. Louis River estuary, USA, under dissolved organic matter induced mercury methylation -... | ecosystem: Environmental > Aquatic >...
ACTGGAAAAAATCGAGCTGGCAGCCGAGTTCGCCTGCCAGATCAGTCAACGAATGGTTGATCTGTTCCAGGGTCAGGGCACCGTAAATTTCCGGTTCGCGACGACCGAGCATATTCAGGTTGGGGCCGTGAAGTACCAGGAATTTCATGTCAGGAAAGCTCCCTTGCCATGTCACCGGATTTCATGCGCAGCAGATAGCGCCCTTTGCCAAAATTGCCGTCGCGCTTCATGATCAGTACCGCAAACAGTTCGTCGTTGATCACGCGGATCATGACGCAGGTCTGTGAGGTGGTGATGGAAACTTCTTCCAGGTCACCGGCTTTGATGACCTCCACCGCCCGCTTGATTTCCTTGAGGACGGTTGCATATTCAACCGACAGCAACTGCATGTCGATCTCATTCTGTTCCCGGCTGATTTCATCAATCGGAATCCCGTCGTAGGCCATGATCATGACGGAAAGTGCCCCCTCAACTGACGAAAGAATCGTCTCCAGCATAGATCTTAGCGGCATGATGTAATCCTCCTGATATTATCCAGCCATGTGGTAAGGGTCGCTATGGCAGCATCGGCTCTGCCGTTCGTTGGCAGATCTGTTTCCTGTCCGATCAGGTTTTCCTCTGTCACCAGTTCGCTAATGAACGGGGAGGGAGAAGGGGTTTCGATCGGCAGCATATCCGCAGCCGCCGCTTCCGGCTCAAGGAAGAGCGGGGGGACGCTGGCAACGGTCTCGCTTTCGATCTCCGGCGCTGTTGCAGCAGGAGTTGCAAAGGTTGCTTCCAGTTGGGCTATCCGCGCCTGTACTTCCTGGTTGCCCGGGTTATCGGCCACCACGGCCCGATAGATGATCAGCGCCTTATCCACAAAGCCCTGTTTGACGTACAGTTCCGCCAGGGTGACGGTGGAGAGCGGGTCGTGCTGCATGGCTGGCGCCGGAGTTGCCGCTACAGCCGCTACAGCAGGAAGCTCTTCCTCGCTCTCCTCTTCTTCGATCAGGTCGAGTTCATCAACCTCAAGTATGTCGGCCTCATCCAGTTCTTCGATGATTTCTTCATCTGTAGCTGTGGTTACCACAGCCCCCACTGGTTGCAGTGCCTGCAATTCAAACACTGCCTGGCTGTCATCGGGGGTAAAATCGAGTATGGTCCGGAAACAGTGCACTGCCGCCGCCGTATCCCCTGCTTGCAGATAGAGCTGCGCCAGCATCTGCTGTGACTGACGGTCTTCGGGAAGTGCTGCTGTGACCTGCTCCAGGGCAGTGCAACATTCGTCCTGCAACCCCTTGGCATGGCACGCCATGGCCAGGGTGCGTTGTCCGGCCAGGTAGCGGGGGTGGCGCCGGGTACCCTGGCGGGCTAAATGGAGCGCTTCATCGGTCATGCCGACCTTGAGATACACCTCGGCCAACTGTGCAAAACAGAAGGAGTCGGGGTTTTCTGCCAAACGGGCATCCAGTGTTTTAATGTCAGACCAGAATGAGGTAGTATCCTGTTGCATGAGTTACTCCTAGAGACCGCACAAGGTCAGAAGCTCGTCAGGGGTGCGTGGAATGACCGTAAAGTGGCCAATCCCCTGATTGGCGATGAAATTGATGGTTCCCCCCCGACTTTTCTTGTCAGTGGCAATGGCGTGGATCAGTTGCTGGCGGTCCGCATCCGGTATCGTGGTGGAGAGCCCGAAGCGGTGCAATAATGCTTCGATCCGTTCGGCATCCTGGCGGGAACAGAGTTCGAGGGTGGCGGAGATACGGCTTGCCAGGGTCATACCGATGGCAACCGCCTCACCATGCACCATTTCCCGGTATCCGCACAAGGTCTCAAAGGCGTGACCGAGGGTGTGGCCATAATTGAGCACTGCCCGCAGTCCCGCCTCTTTTTCATCCAGTTCAACCACCTGGGCCTTCAGCTCACAACAGCGTCTGATCACGGTTGTCAGGCATTCACGGTCCATGGCGACGATTCGTTCAGCATTCGCTTCCAGATACTCGAAAAATACCGGATCAAGCGCCACGCCGTATTTGATTACTTCGGCCATGCCGGCCCGGAATTCACGGAGAGGAAGAGTGGTCAGGGTTTCCGCATCGATCAGCACCAGTTTCGGTTGATAAAAAGCACCGATCAGATTCTTACCGCGGGGGTGATCGACCGCTGTTTTGCCGCCGACGCTGCTGTCAACCTGCGCCAGCAGGGTGGTAGGAATTTGTACGAACGGGATGCCGCGCAGATAGGTGGCAGCGGCAAAACCGGCCAGGTCACCGACCACGCCGCCACCCAGGGCAACTATCGATGATTTCCGGTCAAGCCCTGCCTCAATCAGCTGGTCATATACCATTGAGAGTGTGGACAGATTTTTGTGCTCTTCACCATCGGGGATTTCAATCGTGGTGACATGGCACCCCGCCTGTTGCAGGGATGTCCTAACAGCGTCACCGTAGTAACCATTGACAATCGGATTGGTAATCAGGGCCACCCGGGAACTGCAACCAAGCGGGGAACAGAGTTCACCCAGTCGTGGCAGGTTGCCGCTGCTGATATGGATATCGTAGCTGTTTTCAAGGAGATTTACGCTGACAATGCTCACGATGGGAGTTCCTTTGGTGCGCAAGATATGTTGTGCTTGGCGCTGTTTGAGCAGGCAATGGAGCGGTTAACGTAACCTGGCCTGATCATCAGCGGAGATCAGGCAGAGAATTTCGGCGACCACATCTTCCACAGATTTTCCGCTGGTGTCAATTCTTATATCTGCATCGGCATACCACGACTCGCGTTCCTGCATCAGGGCCGCTGCCCGTGCTCCCCCTTCATCTCCTGCCAGGAGTGGACGGTCATTGGCATGCTTCAGGCGATCGAGCACCTGCTCCAGTGATACCTGCAGGTTGACTACCAGGCCGTGACTGCGCATGAAACGACGGTTTTCGGGATTAATCACCACCCCGCCACCGGTGGCGATGACCGCTTTAGCGGTCGGGGTGCAAGCCTGCAGTTGCTGATGTTCATATTCCCGGAAGCGGGCTTCCCCCTGGGAGGCGAACAACTGATTGATGCTGCAGCCGGTGGTCTTGACGATCTCCTCATCCAGGTCGAGGTAGGGCACCCCCAGGGCTGCCGCCAGTTGTACCCCGACGCTGCTCTTGCCGCTCCCCATGAAGCCGGTCAGAAAAATCGGACGATCAGCCACGGCAGAGTTGCTCCCGGTAGGTGGCCATGTTGCGCTTGATTTCAAGCAGCGAATCGCCGCCGAACTTTTCCAGCAGGGACGATGCGATTTCAATTGCCACCACCGCCTCGGCCACCACCAGCGCGGCCGGGACGGCGCAGGTGTCGGAACGTTCCACGGCTGCTTCAAACGGCTCATGGCTCTGCATGTCCACCGAACGGAGCGGCTTGTAGAGCGTGGGAATCGGTTTCATGGCGGCTTTCAGCAGGATCGGTTCACCGTTACTCATTCCCCCTTCGATTCCGCCGGCGTTGTTGCTGCTGCGGAAATAGGGGGACGTGGCGCCGTTGGCGCAACGGTTGCTGTCGTAGCCGATTTCATCGTGCACCTGTGAACCGGGGCGACGGGCGACTTCAAAGCCGATCCCGACCTCAACCCCCTTGATGGCCTGAATGCTCATCAGTGCCATGGTCAGGCGTGCATCCAGTTTGCGATCCCATTGCACATAACTGCCCAGTCCCGGCGGGCAGCCGATTACCTGGACTGCCACCACGCCACCCAGGGTGTCGCCGCTGTTCTTGGCGGTGTCGATGGCTGCTTTTATGTCCGCTTCACAGGCCGGATCGCACATGAACAGCTCCGATGCAGCTGCCAGTTGCCAGCGTTCTTCCAGTGTCAGGTTGCTTTCCGCGGCGGCTATCCCGCCGATTTCGGTGACATAGCCGCCAACCGTAATGCCAACCTGTCGCAGAAAACATTTCGCCAGGCCGCCGACCGCCACCCGGGCGGCGGTCTCACGGGCGCTGGAGCGTTCCAGGATATTGCGTACATCGGAGTGCCCGTATTTCTGGGCGCCGGTCAGATCGGCATGTCCGGGGCGCGGGCGGGTAACGGCCGGCGCCGCACCACGATGGATCGGGTCCGCGGACATTTTCTCATCCCAGTTGACCCAGTCCCGGTTCTCTACCATCAGGGTGACCGGCGAGCCGAGGGTTTCACCCCAGCGGACGCCGGAGAGTATCCGTGCCGTATCGGTTTCGATCTTCATCCTGCCGCCGCGGCCATACCCCTGCTGCCGTCGCGCGAGTTCACCATTTATGCTGGCGGCATCAACCGTAATGCCGGCCGGAAGCCCCTCGATCAGAGCGGTTAATTGCGGTCCGTGTGATTCTCCCGCTGTCAGATAACGCAGTATAGCCACCGTGTTGTTTCTCCTCGGATAAATTTTGCGTAAACTATCATTGACCATCGCGAACGGCAAGCAAAAGAAAACAATCCAACCCCTTTGACACCCCTCCCGTAGTCATGTATCATCCCGGCCGATGAAAAACCGTATTATCAATCTCTATATCATTCGTGAAATTACCCACCTGTTTCTGCTCGGAATCTCCATCTTTACCATGATTCTCCTGATGGGGAGATTGATCAAGCTGACCGACATGGTACTGACCCGGGGCGTGCCACTGGCCGATGTGGGGCTGATGATCGTCTATCTGCTCCCCTCATTTCTGCTCTTCACGATTCCGATGGCCTTTCTGCTGGCGGTGTTGCTCGCCTTCGGCCGGCTTTCAGCCGACAACGAAATCACGGTGCTCAAGGCAGGGGGGATCAGTCTGATCCAGCTGCTGCCGCCGGTACTGCTGTGTGGCGCCTGTGCCGCCATCCTGGGGGTGGGAGCTAGTCTCTACGGTGTGCCGAAGGGAAATGCCGCCTTCAAAAAACTGAGCGTAGCGGTGGTTACCCGTAATATCACCGCCACCCTGCGGGAAAAAGTGTTCTGGGATGCGCTGCCGGGACTGATACTCTATTGCGAACAGTATGATGACCGGAGCAAGTCGTTGCGGGGGGTCCTGATCAATGACGGGCGTGATCCGTCACGGCCGCTGACGATCTTTGCTGCCAACGGACGTGTGAGTGGTGGAGCTGCCGGTGAACCGGTGATGCTGATCCTCTCCCAGGGGAGCATCCATAGCGCCTCCGGTGGTAATCAGTACCGTTTGATTAATTTCGGCGAATACGCCATGACCGTTGCCAACGGAGGCAATCCGGCTGGTGGCGGGCTTACGGAAATCGACATGGGAGTCACTGAACTTGCCCGTCGCAGCGGGGACGTGGCTACTCCGCTCCCCCAGCGGCGCAAGCTGGCGGCTGAATTGCACAGCCGTTTTGCCCTGCCGTGTGCCTCGCTGGTGTTTGCCATTGTCGCTGTGCCGCTCGGTATCCAGAACCGGCGTTCGGGAAAATCAGCCGGTTTTTCAATCAGTATTGCTCTGCTGCTGGCCTATTATCTGCTCATGTCGTTCCTGCGGACCGTGGTTGAAAAGGGGGCGCTTCCTGCGGCGGCCGGAATGTGGCTGCCGAATCTCCTGTTTGCCGCCTTTGGCTGCTGGTTGCTGTGGATGGCGTCCCACGAAAAAACGGTTGATTTCAGCGCACCGCTCACCTGGGTGCGTAACCTGTGGAAACGGAGCTGAGCGTGGGGATTCTGGGACGCTATATCGCAGTTGCCTGGCTTAAAATGGTCGGGCTCTGCCTGGGGAGTTTTATTTCCCTCTATCTTGTGCTGGATATGATGGACAAGATTCCGCGCTTCTTGAAGGCGGGGGGAGCGCTCCCCGACATCCTTATTTTTTTCCTCTACAAAATCCCCGAGATGATTGGCCAGACCGCGCCGTTTTCGTTGCTGATGGCAACCCTGCTGACCCTGGGGATTCTCTCGCGTAACAGTGAAATCATCGCCATGCGTAGCTGTGGTGTCAGCCTCATCCGTATTGCCCAGCCGATGCTCCTGCTCGGCGCGGCAGCCAGCGTGCTGCTGTTGTTCAATGCCGAAGTGGTGGTGCCCGACAGTTATCAGCAGATGGATTATATCGAACGGGTTAAAATAAAAAAACAAGGTGAAAACGCTGTGTTCCGGCGCAACAACATCTGGTTTCGCTCCGATGCTCAGATCGTTCAGGCCCAGCTGTTTGATCCACCCAGCAAGACCCTGGGGGGAGTGGTGGTCTGGAGTCTGGACAAGAATATGAATCCGGTCAGCAGGGTTGATGCGCCCAAGGCGAGCTACCGGGAGGGAGTGTGGCGACTGACCGACGCGGTGGTCAAAGACTTCAGTGCCGGGCCCGGTTTTGTTCAAAAACAGGTGGCGCAGATGGATCTGCCGCTCAAGCTTAAGGTTGATGATCTGAAAGTGTTGGATAATAACGCCGATAACCTGAGTTACCAGCAGTTACGGGAGTATGCGGAAAACCTGGCCAAAGGGGGGTATCACGCCTATCGCTACCAGACCATGATGCACGCCAAGTTTTCTGCCCCGGTTGCCGCCTTTATCATGGTGTTGCTCGGTATTCCCTTTGCCATCAAGAACAGCCGCAGTGGCGGTATCGCCCTGGGAATCGGAGCCAGCGTTGCGATCGGATTTGCCTTTTTCGTGGTCAATGCCGTGCTGCTCTCCTATGGTCGCAGCGGCGTCATTCCTCCGCTGCTGGCAGCCTGGAGTCCCAACCTGATCTTTAGCGTGGGGGGAATCTGGCTGGCGTTGAAGGTGAAAAGCTGATTCTCTAACCGTGATAATCAGGATTGATTTCTAACGTACTAAACTTCCGAAATATCACTCCCCATGATTTCCACCTCCGGCCACCCCTGATAGATCCACTCTTCCAGACGTTCCAGCAGTGTGCGGGCGACTCCCTTGTCCGGACTGACCGTCACGAATGCCAGCACGGCCACCGTCGGATTGTCCTGGCGGTCAACTTCGGCGCAGGCGGCGTTGAAACGGTTGCGGGCCCGCCCCAGAATGCTTTTGACGATCCCCCGTTTTTCTTTCAGGGAACGGCACGGCAGGGATAGGTGGATTTCAAGGCAATAGATGAACATGGGTGAGTTATATGAGTTAGTGAGTTAGTGGGTTAGCCGGCTGTTCCAGGTGGGTCAGATAGAGCCGGGTGTCGAATTCCAGCTGATGGTAGGCCGGTTCCATGTGGTGGCACAACTGGTAAAAAGCCTTGTTATGTTGCTTTTCTTTCAGGTGTGCCAGTTCGTGCACCACAATCATCCGGAGAAATTCCTGTGGTGCTTGTCTGAAGAGCGCCGCCACCCGGATCTCATGCTTGGCCTTCAGTTTTCCCCCCTGCACCCGTGATACAAAGGTATGGCTTCCCAAGGCATGCTGAATGACGTGGATCTTGCCATCGTACGCTACCCGGCTCAACGGTTGAGCCGTGCGCAGAAACTCATTCTTGATGGCGATGGTGAAATCATAGAGTGCCTTGTCGGTTCGGCAATCGTGTCCGGCCGGGTATTTGTGCGCCAGGTAGCTTCCGAGACGGTTTTCCGCCACCAGTCGTTGCACCTGGCTGGTGATCTGTTCCGAATAACAGGCCAGATATTTTAAATGTATTCCCCCATCTGGCATCGTCACCACCCGCTGCCGATTCCGTGCAGATCCTGGTAGGCCGAGAGCGCCAGGGCCCGCTTGGTCCGGGCGATAATCCTGAGCGGTCGCAATGGTTTCGGGATGATGTCGATGCAGCCGCCTTCGATGGCTCGTTTCTCGTCTTCACCCGAATCCTGGGAGGTGAGCATGATCACCGGAATCTTGCTGGTACGCTGATCGGCCCGTAGTTTGCGCAGCAAGCCGAAACCATCGATGTGGGGCATGATGGAGTCGCAGATCACCAGATCCGGCATGGTCTCCAGGATCAGCGGCATTGCCTGCACAGGCTCGATCACCGATTTTACCCTGATTTGTTCCGCGATCAGCGCCAATTCCACTGCCTGGAGATCCATCAGGTCGTCATCGACCACCACCACCGTTTTGATTGAGTCACGGACGGGAACACTGGTTTGATAGTGCAGTTTGATCGCTTCCATCAGGTCGTGGCGCGTTGCCAATACCGGGGTGACGATCCGGTTATTGCGCTTCCCCAGCAGGTCAAAGGTCTCCAGGTCAAAAGGGTTGTTGGAGGCCAGAAACAGTTGCCGCTCATCGACCCGGATCGGAAACACCAGCTTCTGGATGGCAATTTCCCCTGGTACCATCTCCAGTAAGCTCTTGGCAAAGTGGTGGTTGACGATCTTCTCAACCCGTTTGAAGTCGAACTGCTGGGAGAGGGCCAGCATCAGCTCTTGATCGGTGATCACTCCCATGGACTCCAGGACTTCCCCCAGCATCCCCTGCTGCTGCTTCTGCTTTTCGAGAGCGCGTTGCAGGGTCAGGGTGGTGATGATGCCTGCTTCAACCAGCAGTTCTCCCAACTGTTTTTTTAGTTCCACGTCACGCCTCCTCAACTCTGTTCACGGTTCCCCGTGCAGCACACGATAGTATAAAAAACTTCCACGGTCAATTTTCCCGGCTGTTCCCGTTACCCCAATAAAAAGTCAAAATCTTCCCGCGTCAGTCCTGCTCCGGCGCCGCCGGCTCCATCTTCCAGAATTGCCTTGTAGAGCCTGGTCTTCTGCTCCTTCAGCGCCATCATCTTTTCCTCAATGGTATGACGCATGATCAGGCGGGTAATGGTAACCTGCTCGGTCTGGCCAATGCGGTGGGCGCGATCGGAAGCCTGATTCTCCACGGCCGGGTTCCACCACGGATCAAGGTGGTAGACGTAGGTGGCGCGGGTCAGGTTGAGTCCTTTTCCACCAGCTTTGAGACTGATCAGGAATACCATGGGAACAGTCCCGTTCTGGAAACTCTGTACCAGCTGTTTGCGTTGGGGAACCGGTGTTGAACCATCCAGACGGAGGCAGTTGAAACCGGCTTTCAACAACCCGTGCTGCACCAGATCGAGATAACCGGTGAACTGGGAAAATACCAGTACGCTGTGCCCCTCTTCCCGCAGTTCGGCCAATTGTTCGGTTAAAAACAGCAGCTTGGGTGATTCATCGCTGGCACCGGGGGAGGCGAGGGCCGGCGCCAGGCAGATCTGGCGCAGCCGCAGGATGGCGGTCAGGGCGATGATGCGCGCCTGGGCCGGAGCGTGGCTGTCGTAAGCCTCTTTGACCTGGCTGCGCACCTCCTCGACGGTGCGCTGGTAGAATGCTTTCTGTTTACTGCTCAGCTCCAGTGGGATATCGATCTCGATCTTGGGGGGGAGCTCACTGGCGATCAGCTGCTTGGTGCGGCGCAATACAAACGGGCGGGTGCGCCCGATCAAGCGGTTGGTTCCGTTGGCCTCATCCTTGCCAAGGGTGCGGCTGAATTCTTCCCGCGTCCCCAACAGGCCGGGGAGGCAGAGATCCATGATGGCAAAATATTCCCCCAGATGATTCTCCACCGGGGTGCCGGTCAGCGCCAGGGTAAATGCGCCGTTGAGTTTGCGCACCGCATTGCTGGTGGCAGCCTGGAGATTCTTGACGCTCTGCGCTTCGTCGAAAATCATGATGTTAAAGCGGAGTTTGGCCAGCAGTTCGGCATCACGTTGTACGATGCCGTAGCTGGTGATGATCACGTCGAAGTTGGCGAAGTTGTCACGTCTCCGCCCACTGCCGGTGTAGAGCATGACCCGTGCGGTCGGGAGAAAACGGGCCAGTTCCGCTTCCCAGTTGAACAACAGTGAAGGTGGCGCCACCACCAGATGGGGGAGGGGGGAGGGGAGTTGTGATCTGATTTCACCTGACATCACCCCTGCCAAAAGCGTAATCCCCTGGACGGTTTTCCCCAATCCCATGTCATCTGCCAGGCAGGCTCCAAAACGATGTTCATACAGAAAAGCGAGCCATTGCCATGCTTCAACCTGGTAATGGCGCAGGGTGGCGTTCAGTGCTTGCGGGAGCCGACGGTCAGGAATGGAGGAAAAATTGAGCAGATTTTCCAGCAGCCGGGCATCCTCGGGAGCCAGTTTGATCTCGACTCCGTGTTTGCGAAGCTGCAACCAATCGAGAATCTGTAGGCGTGGCACCCGCACCAGATCCTGTTCCCCCTTGCGTTTTTTCTTGCCGGCCAGCGATGGCATGGCGCCGGTAAACATCGCCAGTACCTGGGCGCTGATCTCATCCAGCAACATCAGCTTGCCATCACGTTCCAGTAAGCCGTTGCCGGTCAGCAGCCGCTGCATTTCCTGAGGTGTCAGGGTGGTGCCGTTACAGCGGATTTCCGGCTTGAGTTCAAACCAGTCCAGGGAACTGCTGGTGGCGTCGAGGGAAAACTCCCAGGTTGCCATGGCTGTTGGCTGACTTCCGACGCGCAGTGAAAAACCGTGCTGTTGCAGTTCTGTCATCAAGGTTGGCAATTCCTTCTGGCAGATCTCAAGGGGAACTTCCAGCGCCCCTGGGAGTGTAGCTTTGAGGAAAGGGTCGAGTCCGAACCGGTCATAGAGTATGCGCAGTAGCTGGATTTGCATCCGGCGATCTTCGTGGATGAAAACCCAGTCATGTTCGGATGGGAGCGCGATGATCAACGATCGGTGCCAGCTCTGCTCCAGTTCCAGCAACAGCTGTTTCCCCTTGCGCTTGATTTCACGCTTGGCAAAATCGGGTGACGAGGTGATGGAGCGGATAATCCTGGTGCGGGGCGTTACCTGCTGCTCATTCATCAGCATGAAGGCCGTTTCCAGGATCGCTTTGATCCGTTTTCTGGTTTTCAGCGGCGCCGGGAGGCGGGAGAGAGGAGCCGAATTGAAATACCAGCAGACCGCTGTCGGGAAATGGATCCGGATATCATGGTAGGTAAGCAGCGGAATCAGGGTGGACGTGCTATTCTGCACACCTTGGGGGATGTCTACCTGGTAGGAAGGTAGGTGCGGGTGGCTGGAACTGTCGGCAACTCCATCAACCAGAAAATGGCAGTTAGACGAGCTCGGGTCAAGAATGGCTTCGCTGAAGCGGATGGCAGTGGAGATAAAATGATCCCGTGATACGACCATGCTGTGCTGGCCACGTTTCATGATGCCGGTCCGGCGTTGTTGTTTGCTTTTGGGCTCTCGGGTCTGGTCACGCTCGTCGTCAAAATAGAGGTTGGAAATGCCGGACAGCTCTTCACAAACCACATTCCAGGTGTTCCACGCCTGGTAATCGGCAAGCCTCAGAATGACGCCTGCGTCGATATCGTACAGTAAGTCACCGGAAATAATGGCGCTTTCCGGTAGTGTCGTGCCATGCTCCAGGGTGCGTGCAATCTGTACCGTTTCTCCTCGCAGGTCAAAGGTAATGCTCGGCTGCCCGGTTTGATCCTGCTGGTAGCTGAGGGGGGTTTCCCTGCCGCTGGGGTGACGGAACAGAATCGGATAACCATGACCGGTCAGCTGTTGGAACTGTTCCAGATAACGGGGTGAACCATCAAACAAACCATGGATCGACAAAAAACTTGCCAGGTCGGCCGGTATCTCCATGGCCGTTCCCCCCAACACCCGCTCCAGGCCGCGCCGGATCGAACCGTTGACACCGGAACCGTAGATGCTTTTCTCCAGCACCAGGCGATAGGTGGCGAGGGGAGTCGCTGTCGTTGCGTATGATCTGACGGGACGTGTGACATCAAGGGGGGATGAACTGTCGCCGGATTCTGCCGGCAGCGGTTCTTCCCGCTCTGCCGGCTGCTCAAGCCAGGTTTTCATCTCTTGCAAGAGGGTAGGATCAAAGGCGATGCTGTTAAAACTGTTGGGGGTGAGTAATCGCTTGAGGGTGGCCCAGACCAGCACCACGTGGGGGCAGTTGCGGGCCGGTTGCCAGATGCTGCAGCTGCAACTGGTTACCACGCGCATCCCGTCCAGCTGAAATGTTGTGGTTATCCCCCGCTTGAAGGAAACGTCCAGGGCGGTTCGCTCCTCGTTCCAGCGCGCCTGCCGCAGCGAATTGCTGCGGCAGGCCTGATATCCCTTGGTCAGGTTCTCTTTTGTGGCGGAAATCAGAATAACACCGACAGTGGTGATCCTGATCCGCTCCAGCAGCGGTGATGGTGGCAAGTCTTGCTTTTGGGTACTCATCCTCAACTATGTGTCAAAAATCGCAGCGTTTGTCAATGAGCCAGATCCAGCAAGACATCCAGGCTACCGGTGAGAACCACGGTGGAGTTAGCTGTGGTATCGAAGCCGACTGCTTTTTTGATCGCAACCGGGTTGTTAAGCGTCCGTAGTTCGCTCAGGGTGATGTTGGTTCCCGGCGAGACGGTGCAGACCAGGCGGATGAACTCGCCGGAACGGTACTTGTCGCTGGTGGTTGCCATGGATAGATAGACTTTTCTGGTTGACGCCGAGTAATTTCCATATGCCAGGTTGGTGCCGGTCATCCCGGTTCCCGGTAGTACCGATTCGGTGACAATTGCGCCGGAAGCCCCTGTTGCCGTGGCCACGCTTATTCCCATGGGAAGCTTGAACGTGAGATCGATCCCGCTGATCGGTGCTGCCAGTTTGGCAGTGCTGTATGCCGAAAATGCCAGAATGTTTTTTCCCGCCGGCAGCACGGAGCTGCCCGAGGTCGTTGTACCACCACCTCCGCCCCCCCCGCCGCAGCCATAGAACGCCACCGATACCAGCATTGCACAGATACATGTTCGAAACGTTTTCATATCATCTCCTTTGTTGCTCTTGAAGTGGTATTTCAATGAATAAGTCCTATGGCCATGCGCAGGATAACAACTGCATCCTCGATATCAATGTTTCCGTCGCCAGTCGAGACACCATTGATCATCGGCGCCACATCGAGCCGCAATAACTGGCCGGCGTCCGGTTTCATGCTTCCAACCGACATCTGCAAAGCCTGCAGGGCGTCAACAATGGTAAAGGGAGCGGAATTGCCCTCAGCTACTTTTGGTACCGCATGGATAATATTGCGCTGCACGGTCAGGCTGTTGCTGTTCTGGTCAACACCGGTAATCGCCACTGTGTAGACCTTGTTTTCATCAAAAGTCAGCTTGTGCTGGAATTTGCCGGCAACGACTGCTGGAGTAAAAGTCTGGTTGTCCACGTTAATCGTAATGCTGACCGGTGTGGTGTTGTCAATGACACTCCCTTGCAGCAGGTAAGAGTCTAAAGCAGTCCGGATGTCGGCGGCCGGATCGGTGATCGCCAGCGTGAAGGCCGGCTGATAGCTGAGAGTCCGTTTGGCTTCGACCTTTTGTCCGGCGCCGTTGGATGCAAAAACCTTGATGGTGTTCATCCCGCTGTTGAGATCAACGGTGAAAGAGTAATTTGTATCGGTCAGGCTGGCGTTTTGTGGTGTCGAACCGTTAATCGAGTAACTGACCACCAGTGTCGGGTCAAGTGCCGCGGCGGCTTGCTTGGCGGTAAGTTTGGATGTGGTGTTGAACAGAGATTGAATCGTACCGGTTACGGTGGTGAAATTGTTGATGATGACACTATTGTCCGGCGGATAGGTAACCGTCAGGTGTGGTGCGCTGCTGTCCAGAGTTATGGTGCGGATATCTGAGGTGCTCAGTCCGGCATTGCTGGTGGCTATTGTGGTGATGGTGTTGGCTCCGGCCACCAGTTGGACCGGATAACTGAAGCTGCCGTCAGGATTGACCTGAACCGTGATCCCGTTGACATTCAACGATTTGATGCCGCTCGGGTCGAATGTTATTCCGCTGATATTCTGGGTTGTTTCGGTGGTGACGGCGTTATCGGAGAGCGCCGACACTATCAGGGATGGTGGTGTGCTGTTATACGCCACTGTCAGAAGCTGGGTGGCGGATGTGGCCAGATAACTGTCAGAACCGGACTGGCTGACCGTAATGAGTGTGCTGCCAACGCTGACTGGATGAATTTTGCCATTGACGATGGCTGCCACAGCAGGATTGGAGCTTGCGTAACTCAGGGGAAGCCCAGTGGAAACGCTGGCAACCGGCGCAAGATCGCTATCGCCGAGTTTTAGGGGTGCTAAGGTATCGAAAGTGATGACTTGACTCCCCTTGGCAATTGTCAGAGTTGCATTGGCGCTGCCGGTATAGTTGGTATCATTAAGTGTGGCGGTAACCTGATAGTTCCCGACAGCGCTTGGCGGTGTGCCACTTCCGTCGTAGGTCAGAATGACGGGAAGTCCGGCCGGCGTGGTGGTTACCGCTATTGGTTTGGGTGTGCCGTCATAGTGCTGGTTCAGATTACCGAGAACGATTGTTGCCATTGCATTTGTGACCGACAAACTGACAGTTGCGCTCTGGGTGGTGTAGTTGAGCGTGTCATCGGGAGTAAAGGTTACGGTCAATGATTGAACTCCGCTGTTCAGAAGCGCTCCATGTGCCGGGATGTAGCTATAGCTTCCGATTAGGTTGGCGCTGGCATTAAGTTGGTCATTTCCCAGCGTTGTACCATAGATAATCGCCGCCGGATTGTTCCAGGCAAGCAACGGTGTTGCCTTGGTAATGGAAAGGGTGCCGTTCAGGTAGCTGAAATCGTAGTTGTTGGAGAACAGGTTTCCGACCGAAACCGTGATCGGGTAATTCCCCACCGGAGTATTGCTGTCAGCGTTGCTGGCAACGGTTGCCGCCCCGGAAATGCTTGCAAGTGTCTCGTTGTTGACAAAACCGCTGTAGGATGCCGTAAATACCGGGTTTACAGCACCGTAGACCCGGCTGGCATTATTGGCGCTAACTGTCAGCTGAGCTTTGTTGATTGTCAGGAGCTGTTGTGTTGAGGCCGAGGCATAATTACTGTTGCCATTCTGGTTGGCGGTAATCACCGTCTGCCCGGCGCCGACGATGGTAACGCTGTTTCCGTTAATAGTTGCCACAGCCGGATTGCTGCTGCTGAACGTGACCGGGTTAGCCGAAGCGCCTCCCGTGGCGCTCAGATCAAACATGGCGTCCCCGTAATTCCTGGCCGGGAGCGCCGTAAACGTAATGGTCTGGCTGGCAAGTCCGATTGCCAGTGTAGCGGGCACGAAGGTGAAGTCATAGTTATCTGCCATTAGAGTGCCGATTGTCGCGCTAATCGGGTAGCTCCCCACCGGACTGGTTATGGTGGCAGGTGAATCAATAACCGCTGCGCCGGTAATCACGGTCTCGGTTTCATTATTGACAAAGCCGCTGATAGTGCTGCTGAAGGCCGGGTTGGGAGTAGCATAGGGGCGGCTGGCATCCTGGACCGTGACGGTCAAGGTTGCCTTGTTGATCGTCAAATCCTGCTGTGCAGTGCTTGATGCAAAGTTACTATTGCCGTCCTGGGTGGCAGTGATGGTCGTCTTGCCGCTGCCGACAATGGTGACGGTGGTTCCGCTGATTGTTGCGACCGCCGGGTTGCTGCTGCTGAAGGTCACCGGATTGCCTGATAATCCACCACTGGCAGAGAGATTGAAATTGCTGTCGCCGTAACTCTTGGTTGCCAGCGGGTTAAACGTAATGGTCTGGCTGGCAATGCCGATTGCCAGGGTGCCGTCAGCAAAGCTGAATCCGTAGTTTGCTGCCGCCAGGGTGCCAATGGCCACCGTGATGGGGTAATTCCCGGTTGGGCTGTTGTTTGTTGCCGTGGTTGAGAATACAGGAGCCCCGCTTAAGACGCTTTGGTTCTCACCATTGACAAATCCGCTGTAGGTCGCCGAGAAGTTTGGATCGGTCGCTCCGAAACTTCTGCTTTTGTTATCAGCTGTTACCACCAGACGGGCTTTGTTGATGGTCAACGTCTGCTGTGCCGTAACCGGAAGATAGGTCGCGTCACCAGCCTGGGTGGCAGTGATGGTTGCCGATCCGGCAGTGACAATGTGGATCAGGCCGGCTGGCGTGATGCGGGCGACTGCCGGGTTATCGCTGGTATAGCTGATCGGCAATCCTGACGAGACAGTTGCTCCGGGGCCGAAATCGGCATCCCCGTAGCTCTTGGTGGTGCTTGTTGCAAACGATATGGTCTGGCTGGCTAGAGCCCGTGTCACATCCAGCATATAGCTTCTGACAGTCGTCCCGTCCTGAGCGGTGACAAGGATCGTAATACGATTGCTCCCGATCGAGAGCGGAATCGAACCGGATGCATTGCCACTGGTGACGGTTGTGCCATTGATTGTTACGGTGGCATTGCTGTCGGCGGTCGCTGGTGTGATGGTCATGGATGAGATCGCATTATCGACCGCGCTGCTGTAATTGGTGATTGCTGCATCGAACAGTGGCGCCAAGGTGCCGTTCGACAGGCTAAAAGCGTTCAGGTTGGCATTGGACGAGTAAGCGCTCCACTTGGCATACAGGGTGGTGTCAGCCGTGATGGCAGTGGTGAAGTTAAATGCCGTTGTCAGTCCACTGTCGGAGTACCAACCTCCGAAGGTCGAGCCGATTTTGCTCGGTGCTGTTGGAGTTGTGGCGCTCGTGTTGTAAGGCACGCTCTGGCTGGTGACCGCACTGCCGCCGTTGCTGTTGAAGCTGACAGTGTAGTTATTGACTGTCCACTTGGCGTACAGAATGGTGTCAGCGGTGATGGCGCTGGTGAATACGAACGGTGTGGTCAGACTGCTGTCGGAATACCAG
>Ga0209798_10001100_pt1 | contig 16519 bp, 15 predicted proteins | sample DOMMetBare3Fresh_FD_187475 | JGI IMG/M metagenome (GOLD analysis project Ga0209798, IMG submission 187475) | Wetland sediment microbial communities from St. Louis River estuary, USA, under dissolved organic matter induced mercury methylation -... | ecosystem: Environmental > Aquatic >...
CTAGTGCCCCGTTTCCGAAGTTCGTGAAGCATCTCGGCATACTCTGACACGAACTTCGGAAACAAAGGGGCACTAGCAGCTCCATGATCCTAGTGCCGCTTGGCGATTTGAAGTTCCTAACCGTGCTCGCTGCTGGCGGCGTAGGAACTTCAAATCGGCGGCACTAGTCGCTACGCACCAAAAAAATTACCTTGTCGCAAAATTTTTCTTGCATGCGAGTCCAGATGCACTTATGTGCGGACTTGCCCAATTTCGCACGTGCCTGTGGCCGCGTGTCGGTTGGTGGGCATCCGGACAAGAGGCCGGACAGCCGCCCGGAGTGAGATCGCCAAGACGCAAGTCTGCGGTCATGAGCTCCGAAACCACTTAACCGGCAGCCGGAGGCGAAACCGGCGCACCCCGCTCTCCACGGGGGACGCGGCTTAAAGCAACGACGGAGCGGGCTTCTTGGTTTCCGCCGGCCTTCCACCAGCCGGCGCAGTCACCGTAGAGGCTTGTCCATCCTTGCCGGCCGTGCGGAACGGGGTCTCCCCATTCCAATCCAAGGCAGTTGAGCGGGCTTGAGAGTTCCTGAGCCGGCGCGTCCCCATCGCGCGACGGCCGCGGACTCAAAGCCGGCATCACCTTCGGGCGGCAGATCCGCCTGCTTGAGCCTATTGGGGAGAGCGCCATGACTGCGCGCATCCGCGACTTCCTTCGTAATCGCCGCGAGGACGGCCCGTGCCTCGTCGTCGACCTTGATCTCGTCCGCGACAACTACAACGCCTTCGCCAAGGCGTTGCCGGACACGCGCGTGTTCTACGCCGTGAAGGCCAACCCGGCGCCGGAGGTACTGGCGCTGCTCGCCAAGCTCGGCTCCTCGTTCGACACCGCCTCGGTCGCCGAGATCGAGATGGTGCTGGCGGCGGGTGCGAGCGCTGACCGCATCTCCTACGGCAACACCATCAAGAAGGAGCGCGACGTCGCGCGCGCCCATGCGCTCGGCGTTCGCCTCTACGCGGTCGACTGCGTGGCCGAGGTCGAGAAGGTCGCGCGCGCGGCCCCCGGCGCGCGCGTGTTCTGCCGCATCCTCTCCGACTGCGTCGGGGCGGAATGGCCGCTGTCGCGCAAGTTCGGCTGCGAGCCCGCCATGGCCGTGGACGTGCTCGAGCACGCCCACAAGCTCGGGCTCGAGGCCTATGGCGTGTCGTTCCACGTCGGATCCCAGCAGCGCAACCCGCATGCCTGGGACCGGGCGCTGGCCTCGGCGGCCGCGGTGTTCCGCGAGTGCGGCGAGCGCGGGCTCGCGCTCTCGATGGTCAACCTCGGCGGCGGCTTCCCGACCAAGTACCTCAAGAACGTGCCGACGGTGAAGACCTACGGCTCGGCGATCTTCCGCGCGCTGCGCCGGCACTTCGGCAACGCGATCCCGGAGACCATCATCGAGCCCGGCCGCGGCATGGTCGGCAACGCCGGCGTGATCGAGACGGAGGTCGTGCTCGTCTCCAAGAAGAGCGAGAACGACGACGTGCGCTGGGTCTATCTCGACATCGGCAAGTTCGGCGGTCTCGCCGAGACGATGGACGAATCGATCCGCTACCCGATCCGCACCCCGCGCGACGGCGACGACTGCGGCCCGTGCGTGCTCGCCGGCCCGACCTGCGATTCGGCCGACGTCATGTACGAGAAGCAGCCCTACGCGCTGCCAGTGAGCCTCGCCATCGGCGACAAGCTCCTGATCGAGAGCACCGGCGCCTACACGGCGACCTACGCCTCGGTGGCCTTCAACGGCTTCGCGCCGCTGAAGACGTACCACATCTGACATCGCGGGAGCCGGCTGAGGCCGGCTCCTCCCCGTCACCCGAGTGGGCCGGCCTTTCCGGCAGGGGGATGACTATGGTCACGATTCGCAGGGAACTCAGCAGAGACGCGGCGGCGCGCGAGGCGCTGCTCGATGTCGGCTACGGCGATGTCCGGTTCAGCAAAGTCTCGCACCGCCTGCGCGAGGGCCGGCTGCCGGCGGCGGGGCTGGCGTTGGTTGCGTGCGACCGCGGCCGCGTCATCGGAACCGTGCGCCTCTGGGACGTCGCGGCGGGCGACGGGTGGCCGGCGCTGCTGCTCGGCCCGCTGACGGTGCATCCGGATTACCGGCGCCGTGGCCTCGGCGCCGCGCTGATGCGGCACGCGCTCGAAGCCGCGAGCCGGCTCGGCCACCGCGCCGTGCTCTTGATCGGCGACGCGTCCTACTATGGGCGGTTCGGCTTCTCCGCCGAGAAGACCGGCCCCTTGTGGCTGCCGGGCCGCTATGACGTGCACCGGTTCCTGGCGCTGGAGCTGGTGCCCGGCGCGCTCGACGGCGCACACGGCCTCGTCAGCGCCACCGGACGGCCGATTCCTGCGGTCGCGTCGCGCCGTGCGGGCGGACGGACGATTGAACCTTTCCCGCGAGCCGCGTAACGGCTCTTGTGAGTTCGTAGATTGGAGGACAGTCGCATGACCAATGTGCACGCCCGCTTCGACGGCCCCATCGTGATGATCGGCTTCGGCTCGATCGGCAAGGGCACACTGCCGCTCATCGAGCGCCACATCGGCTTCGACCGCTCCAAGTTCGTGGTGATCGCGCCCGACGACCGCGACCGGAGCCTGCTCGACGAGCGCCAGCTGCGCTTCCTCCATCTGGCGATCACCAAGAAGAACTACCGCGACGTCCTCACCCCGCTGCTGACGGCCGGACCAGGCCGGGCCTTGGTGGTCAACCTGTCGGTCGACACGTCCTCGGTCGACCTGATGGCGCTCGCCAAGGACCTCGACGCCTTCTACATCGACACCGTGGTCGAGCCCTGGCCGGGCCTCTACACCGACCGCAACCGCTCGGTCTCGGAGCGCTCCAACTATGCGCTGCGCGAGGGCGTGCTCGACCTGCGCCGCCGCCGACCGGGCGGCGTCACCGCTGTGAGCTGCTGCGGCGCCAACCCCGGCATGGTGTCCTGGATGGTCAAGCAGGCCGTCCTCGACATCGCGGGCGAGCTCAAGCTCGACTTCGCGGAGCCGAAGTCCCGCGAGGAGTGGGGGCGGCTGATGCAACGCGTCGGCGTCAAGGGCATCCACATCGCCGAGCGCGACACCCAGCGCGCCCGCACCCCTAAGCCGCGCGGCAAGTTCGTCAACACCTGGTCGGTCGAGGGCTTCTGTGCGGAGGGCCTGCAGCCGTCCGAGCTGGGCTGGGGCACGCATGAGAAGACCATGCCGGCCAATGCCCGACGGCACGACTTCGGCTGCGACGCCGCGATCTACCTGAGCCAGCCCGGTGCCGGCACCCGGGTGCGCTCCTGGACGCCGACCGCGAAAGCGCAGCACGGTTTCCTGGTCACCCACAACGAGTCGATCTCGATCGCGGACTACTTCACGCTGCGGGAGGGCGGCAAGGTGGCCTACCGGCCGACCTGCCACTACGCCTACCACCCGTGCGACGACGCCGTGTTGTCGCTGCACGAGATGGCGGGGGCCGCCTGGAAACCGCAGCAGGAGTGGCACATCCTCTCCGAGGACGACATCGTCGACGGCATCGACGAGCTCGGCGTGCTGCTCTACGGCCATGCCAAGAACGCCTACTGGTACGGCTCCCAGCTCTCGATCGAGGAGACGCGGCGGCTCGCGCCCTATCAGAACGCGACCGGCCTGCAGGTGACCTCGGCAGTGCTCGCCGGCATCGTGTGGATGCTGGAGAACCCCGAGCGCGGCATCGTGGAGGCGGACGAGATGGACTTCCGGCGCTGCCTGGAGATTCAAAGGCCTTACCTCGGGCCGGTGGTTGGCCACTACACCGACTGGACTCCGCTTGACGGCCGCAGCGAGCTGTTCCCGGAGGTGGTCGACCGCTCCGACCCCTGGCAGTTCAGCAACGTGCTGGTCTCGTAACAGGCGGGCGGTGGGTGCAGCCGATCTGCGCCCGTCGCTTGCACGAGCGTTGGCGTGACGTGCATCAGAGAACGATCACGCTGACGCATTTACAAATCGGTAACGCGTGTGCGCGAGCGCCACGGGCTAAAACGCTTGCGACTCTGGGCAAAATCGATTATTTTGTTCTCGCCCAATTTCGCACGTGCCTGTGGCCGTGTGTCGATCGGTGGGCATCCGGACAAGAGGCCGGACAGCCGCCTAAGGAAGAGAACTCACTTCCTTGCTCATGCGATCGGCAGCCGGAGGCGAAACCGGCGCACCCCGCTCTCAACGGGGAACGCGGCTTAAAGCAACGACGGAACGGGCTTTTTTGGATCCCGGCGTGAATGCCGGTTGACTGAAAAGGCTTGTCCTTCTTTGCCGGCCGTGCGGAACGGGATCTCCCTCATCCGGACCAAGGCAGCAATCGACGTGATGCCGTAGGGCTCGCAATTGCGGGCCGCACGCATCACAGCAGGTTCACCCGGCGGCTCCGCCGCCGTTCCGGACTGGGGAGCTAAGCTTGAGATGACTGCACGTATCCGCGAATTTCTGAAGCGCCGCAAGGAAGAGGGGCCGTGCCTAGTGGTCGACCTCGATGTCGTGCGCGAGAACTACCAGGCGTTTGCCAAGGCGCTGCCGGACAGCAAGGTCTTCTATGCCGTGAAGGCCAATCCGGCGCCCGAGATCCTCAAGCTGTTGGCCGCGATGGGCTGCTGCTTCGACGTCGCGTCGGTGGCAGAGACGCACGCCGCGCTCGCCGCCGGCGCTGGGCCCGACCGCGTCTCCTACGGAAATACCATCAAGAAGGAGAGCGAGATCGCGGCTGCGTTCGCGCTTGGGGTGACGCTCTATGCGGTCGACTGCGAGGCCGAGGTCGAGAAGATCGCCCGCGCCGCTCCCGGCAGCCGCGTGATCTGCCGCATCCATTGCGACGGCACCGGCTCGGAGTGGCCGCTGTCGCGCAAGTTCGGCTGCGAGCCGGAGTTCGCCACCGACATTCTGGAGCTCGCCCACAAGCGCGGGCTCATCGCCTATGGCATCTCGTTCCATGTCGGCTCCCAGCAGCACAACGTCGAGGCCTGGGACCGGGCGCTCGCCTCCGCGGCGTCGATCTTCCGCAGCTGCGCCGAGCGCGGGATCAGCCTCGCCATGGTCAATCTCGGCGGTGGCTTCCCGGCGCGCTATGTGCGCAAGACGCCAAAGCTCGAATCCTACGGCAAGGCGATTTTCCGCGCGCTGCGCCGGCACTTCGGCAACGCTATCCCGGAGACCATCGTGGAGCCTGGCCGCGGGCTCGTCGGCAATGCCGGCGTCATCGAGGCCGAGGTGGTGCTGATCGCCAAGCGCAGCCCCGAGGACGAGGTGCGCTGGGTCTACCTCGACATCGGCAAGTTCCACGGACTCGCCGAGACAATCGACGAATCGATCCGCTACCCGATCCGCACTTCGCGCGACCGCGACGAGACCGCGCCCTGCATCATCGCCGGCCCGACCTGCGATTCGGTCGATGTGCTTTATCAGAAGAACCCCTACCCCCTGCCGGTCTCGCTCGCCATCGGTGACAAGGTGTTGATCGAGGCGGCTGGCGCCTACACGGCGACCTACTCGTCGGTCGGGTTCAACGGCTTTCCACCGCTGCGGCAGTACGTGATTTGACGTAAGCCCCCGACTCGGCAAACGCTCGCGGCAAGTCGGGAGCTGGACGCTATGACCTTTGCCCTGCCTGCGGATGCCACCGACCCAGGAGCTTGAGGCGGCGGAATACCGCCCCGAAGCAGCGCTCCTGCGCGCGGTCGAGCACGCGAACGACATCGCTCCTGCAGTCATTGCATTGGTGGAACAGACAGCGGAGGGCGTTCATCTCCTTCCCAAGCAGGAGATGCTGCTCTTTTGGGGCATCCATCACCCCCGCCACTCGACGTGCGCCTTGATCGCCTTGCGCTCGTCATCGATCCAGCCATGCGGCCGCGCCTTCTCGATCATGGTGCCGAGCGCGTCCTGCCAAGCCTTGTCCTGCGCAACGTCCGGCCAGTGCCGTAACGTGCTCTCGAACACCCAGGCGGTATCGGCATCCGCAAGCTCGATGGCGCCCGCGAGCGCCTGCCGCACGCGCTCGAAATCCTCGCGACGGCCATCGACCACGAGCTTGAAAGCGCGGAAATTGTCGCGGTCCTCGAGCCGCAAGCGATCGGCGAGTGAAATCCTGAAAAACATGCCTGCCCTTTGTCCTGACGCTTCCCATTCTGGAAGCGTGGGTTGTCGGCGTCTGGCGGCACCTCGTCAACTCGCAGCCTGAGCGAAACGCATGAAGGGCGGCCCACACGGCCGCCCTCAAATGTCGTTAAGGGTCGTTTTGCGAAGAGATCAGCGCTCGCCAGCTTGTCCGCCCGGCCCGGCGCCACCCGGCGCTGCGCCCCGCTGATCGCGGCCTTCTGCGCGCGGCTCCTGCTTGGGCTCAGAGCGTTGTTGCTCACGCGACCTTTGACCGTCCGTACCTTGCCGCTGCTTCGGCTCGCCGCGGTTGCGATCTTCCGCACCTTGCTGCTTCGGCTCACCACGCGCGCGGCCCTCAGTGGGACTTTGCTTGGGCTCACCGCGCTCGCGGCCCTCAGTGGGACTCTGCTTGGGCTCACCGCGCTCGCGGCCCTCCGCACCCTGCTGCTTCGGCTCACCACGCGTGCGGCCCTCAGTGGGGCTCTGCTTGGGCTCACCACGCGTGCGGCCCTCAATGGGACTCTGCTTGGGCTCACCGCGCTCGCGGCCCTCTACACCTGGCTGCTGGGGTTCCCCGCGGCCGCGTCCTTGCGTGCCTGGACGCTGCTTTTGCTCACCGCCGTCACGACCCTCGGCGCCCTGCTTTGTCTGGCCACGATCGCGACCGGCAGTCCCAGGACGCTCTTGAGGGTCCCGATTGCGATCTTCGGCGCCTTGCCGTTCACTACCATCGCGACCTTCGCTGCCTTGCCGCTGCTGCTCGCCGCGTCCGCGCCCTTCAGCGGCGGGCGTTTGCCGCTCCGGCCCGCGACCCTCGGTTGGCCCTTGCTGGTTTGGCCCTTGCTGGCCACGCGCAGCGCGCGGGGGATTGTCGCCGAGCCGGCCCTGCTCGCCGGCTCCGAGCTCACGCGGCTCAGAGACCTGGCGCGAGGGTCTGATCACCGTGCTCGTCTCTCGCACCGTCGTTTGCGTGCGGGTGGCCTGTCCGCGCCGCAGGTCTTCTCCGCGCACGACCACTGCGCCGCGAATCTGCGCGGTGCCGGCCAGCACGCGTGGGCGCACCTCGTAAGTCCGCAGCGGCCGGCCCACGGACGCCGCGATGAACGCCGCCGGGATCCCGGGATTCACCGCAAAGCCCTGGCCGCGATCACGAACCAGGACCGTGCGGTTGACGACCACGGTCTCGCGGAAGAACACCGGATATTCACGCTCCGACACAATGACGGAGGCGATGCGCGGCGAAACAAAATCGCGGGCCCGGACAAAAACCCAGTACCGGGGCGATTCGCGATATTCCACGACCACGTCATCGGGGGGCAGCGCGGCCCAACCCACCACGTCGTTGCTGCGCCGCCATTGCACCCAGGCCGGGCCCCACTCTTCGCCGGGAACCCACGTCCATTGCAGCTCGTCGTCATGCACCCAGCGACCATAATGGTTGGTCACCCAGCCCCAGCTCGCTTCGGCCTCGGCCTCGACCCAGTACCAGCCCCACTCATCGGTGTAGACCCAGTGACCGGCCGTGTAAGGCCGCCAGTCCCGCGCGCGATTGGTGGGAATCCAGACCTCGCCCCAGCGCGCGTGCCGCTCCCAGCGTCCATGACCCTCCAACGCGGTGCGGAACTCGACTGAGATCGATGTCTGCGCCTGGGCTGGCGTGCTTGTCACGCCAGCGATGGGAACGCCCGTGACAAAAAGCGCGGCAACAACGCTGGCCAGGAGGCGGACTCTGGTCCTCGACATGCTGGATGAAGCGACACCGGGTTGTTTGAGCACGCTGTGTTCCAATCGTGTTTGATGGCATTACGATTACAACGCGGAACCCGCACCGGAAGTTCCTCACAACCACATTATCCGGCTGGCGATCGTCGCCTCTTGGAACTCGGCGGCGAGATGATGTTATCTCAACCGAGATCGACAACGCCCGCAGCACAGTCCTCTGTGCCGAACGCAAGCTGCTTGCCATCCGGGCTCCAGGCGAGCGCGGTGACCGGCGCATCGGCGGGCTTGCGCGCCAGCACCTCGGCGCCATCGTCGATGCGGATCAGCAGAATGAGGCCGTCGGCGTAGCCGGCCGCCACCACCGCCTGCTTGGGATGGCACGCCACCGCCTCGACGTGGTGCTCGGTGGGCGCGAGCAGTTGCGGCGTCTTGCCCATCGGGCCGTCCTTGGCCTGGAACGGCCACAGGATGACCTGGGTCGAGCCCGAGGTCGCAAGCCACTTGCCGTCGGCGCTCCAGTCGAGCGAGCGCACCCGCGCGCTGTAACCCTGCATGCGCATGTCTTTGTGGTCGGCGAGCCGCCAGCCATGGAGCTGCGGCTCCTGCATGCCGGTCACCAGGAAGCGTCCGTCGGGGCTCACGGAGGCGGCGAGATGCGAGCCTTTCCATTCAATCCGCTCGGGCTCGGCCTTGGCGCTCGGGAACCAGAGCGTGGCGCCACCGTAATGCGCGATCGCGAGCCGGAAGCCCTTCGGCAGGAATGCGAGCGCGCCGACCGTCGAGGGCACGTCGAGCGCATGCTCGGCGCCCTTGCCGGTGCGCACGAACGCGGTCTTGCCGGCCGACCAGGCGACCGCGCCATTTGGCCCGACTGCGACGCGATCGATCCAGCGATGCTTGGGGTCGGCCGCGATCTCGGTCGCCGCGCCGCTGGCGTCGGTCGCCACGACCTTGCCGTCGTCGCCGCCGGTGACGACGCGATTGCCGTCGGCCGCAGCCGCCAGGATCGCGCCGCCATGCACCGCAATGCGGCGCGCCTCGCCCTTGCGCGCGAGCACCAGCGCCTCCTCGCCCAGCACGAACGCCGCGGCGTCACCGACGAAATGCACGTCGACCACAGGCGCGTCGACCTTGACGGGCCGGGTGCGCTCGACCACGGAGGGGATGTCGGTATGGGTGTCAGTCACGCCGTTAAGCCACGCAGCTCGCGAACCCCTGCCGAATCTTCTCCTCCGGCAGGTTGCGGCCGATGAACACCATGCGGCTCAAGCGCTTCTCGTCCTTCTTCCAGTCGCGCTGGTGGTCGCCGTCGAGGATCATGTGCACGCCCTGCAACACGAAGCGCTTGTCGTCGTCCTTGAACGACAGGATGCCCTTGCAGCGCAGGATGCTCGGGCCTTCCTTCTGCACCAGGTCCTGCACCCAGGGAAAGAACTTGTCGGGATCGAGGGGCTTGTCGAGCGAGAGCGAGACCGACTGCATGTCCTCGTCGTGATAGTGCTTAAGCCCGCCCTGGTGGCCGTGGTCGTGCCCATGGTGGTGGTCATGATCATCGTGGCCGTGATCATGGTGATCATGCCCATGGTCATGACTGTGCTCATGATGCTCGGCCGCCAGGAACTCCGGCTCGATGTCGAGAATGCGGTCAAGGTCGAAGGCGTTGCGGCCGAGCACCTCGGGCAGCGGGATCTGGCAGCGCTCGGTGGTGTGCAGCCGCGCATAGGGATTGATGCCGCGGATGCGCGCTTCGACGTCGGCGAGCTCCTCGGGCGTCACCAAGTCGGCCTTGTTGATCAGGATCACGTCCGCGAACGCGATCTGGTTCTTGGCCTCGGGCGCGTCCTTGAGCCGGTCCTTGAGCCACATGGCATCCGCCACCGTGACGACCGCGTCGAGCTTGGTGCGGCGCCCGACATTCTCGTCCACGAAAAAGGTCTGCGCCACCGGCGCCGGATCGGCGAGCCCGGTCGTCTCCACGATGATGGCGTCGAACTTGCCCTTGCGCCGCATCAGGCCGTCGATGATGCGCACGAGATCGCCGCGCACGGTGCAGCAGATGCAGCCGTTGTTCATCTCGAACACTTCCTCGTCGGCGCCCACGACCAGCTCGTTGTCGATGCCGATCTCGCCGAACTCGTTGACGATCACGGCATATTTCTGCCCGTGCGGCTCGGACAGGATGCGGTTGAGCAGCGTGGTCTTGCCGGCGCCGAGGTAGCCGGTCAGCACCGTCACAGGAATCTTGTCTGACATCGATTGCTCCATTTCGGCCGTAACATAGGGGCGCCGCCGGGGATTCCAAGGCGAAAGTGACGCACCGCCTTGCACCCGTCGCCCGGCGGCCCTAGGCTCCCGACCGATCTCGGCGAGCCACCAGCGGGCGCGCGGACGAGAGGAAGCGCGTTAACAATCGAAAAGCTGAACAAGGAGGATCCCCCATGATCGCAAAATGGCTGTCGGGCATTTCCACCGCCGCCCTGGCGCTGGTCCTGGCATCGCCGCACGCGGCCGCCCAGCTGACCGGACAGGTCTCATCCGCCGAGGAAGGTGCCATGGAAGGCGTGGTCGTGAGCGCCAAGCGGGCGGATTCCAGCATTACTACCAGCGTCATCACCAACGCCCAGGGCCGCTTCACGATTCCCGCCGACCGGCTGGCGCCCGGCAAATACACCATCACCACCCGCGCCGTCGGCTTCGACCTGGACGGGCCGAAGGAAGCGACGATCGCGGCCGGCGGACCCACGTCGATCGACGTCAAGCTGCGCAAGACCCGCAATCTCTCGCGCCAGCTCACCAATGCCGAGTGGATGCTGAGCATGCCCGGCAGCGAGGACGACAAGCTGAGCCTGATCAACTGCGTGAGCTGTCACACGCACGAGCGCATCATGAAGTCGTCCTATGATGCCGACGCCTTCGTGCCCACGATTGCGCGCATGAACAGTTACGCCCAGGTGAGCAATCCATTGAAGCCGCAGCGGCGCGTCGATCAGTCGCGCGCCGCCAATCCGGAGCGCTTCCGCAAGCAGGCGGAATTCCTCGCCTCCATCAATCTGAGCCATGGCGACAACTGGAGCTACGAGCTCAAGACCTTGCCGCGCGTGAAGGGGCGCAGCGCCAACGTCATCATCACCGAATATGATCTGCCGCGGCACACGATCGAGCCGCACGACGTGATCGTGGTCGATGGCGATGTCTGGTACACGAACTTCGGCGAGCAGTTCCTCGGCAAGCTCGATCCGAAGACCGGCAAGCACACTGACTTCGCGATGAAGCAGTTCCGGCCGGGCTTCCCGGAAGGCAACCTCGACCTCAGCGTCGACAAGGACAAGAACCTCTGGGTCGGCATGATGTATCAGGGCGCGGTCGCCAAGTTTGATCGCAAGGCCGAGAGCTTCCAATACTGGCAGATCCCGGCGGAGCGGCTGAAGGACGACTCCCAGCTCAACATGGTGACCAACCGGATGGAGGTCGACGGCAAGCTATGGGTCAACGATGCTGGCCCCTCGACCCTGTTCCGCATCGACCTCGCCACCGGCAAGTTCGAGGAGATGGATCCGCTCAACGTGCTACCCGGCGGCCGGCAGGGCTACTCGATCTATGACGTGCGCGCGGACTCTCAGAATAACGCGTTCGTCACCGACTTCCAGAAGAACCACGTGATCAAGATCGACGCCAAGACCCTGAAGTATACGGTCTATCAGACCGGCACCCAGGTCTCACGCAACCGCCGCGGCCGCATCGACGACCAGGACCGTTTCTGGTTCGCGCAGTACCGCGGCAACAAGATCACGATGTTCGACACCAAAGAGGAGCGGATGCAGGAGTTTCCGCTGCCGACCCGGCACACCCATCCCTATGATGTGATCTGGGACAAGAACGGCGAGCTGTGGACCGGCGGCATGACCACCGACCGGGTTGTGCGGCTTGATCCCAAGACTGGAGCGGCGATCGAATATCAGCTACCGCGCAACACCAACATGCGCCGCATGTTCGTGGACAACACGACCGAGCGCCCGACCTTCTGGGTCGGCAGCAACCACGGCGCTTCGATCGTCAAGGTCGAGCCGCTCGACTGAGGTTGGTCGGCTGAACATAGAGAGCGCGGCTGCCTCAGGCGGCCGCGCTTTTTTCTTTGGCCCCTCGCTCCGCGAGATCAGTGTGCCAGCGCCGCGATCAGCTCTCTTGCATTGTGCCGCATCAAGTCGAGATAGGTCGGGGCGTCGCCCTTATTGCTGGTGAGCGCGTCGGAGTAGAGCTTGCCGCCGATCCGCGCGCCGGTCTCCTGCGCGACCCGCTGCATCAGCCGCGGGTCGCTGACGTTTTCCAGGAACACCGCGGGAATCTTGAGCTGCCTGATCTGGGTGATGATGCGAGCGACGTCACGCGCCGACGGCTCCGCCTCCGTCGACACGCCCTGCGGAGCGATGAATTCGATGCCGTAGGCCTCCTGGAAATAGCCGAAGGCATCGTGGCCGCTGATGATACGACGCCGATCGACCGGAATGGCGGCGACTGCCGACTTGATCTCGGCGTCGAGCCCATCGAGCTTGGCGATATAGGCGGCGGCATTGGCCTGGAACAGCTCCCGGCCCGCCGGGTCGGCGGCGGTCAGGGCGTCGCGGATATTGGCGACATAGACCTTGACGTTGGCGGCGGACTGCCAGGCGTGCGGATCGGCATCGCCGCGGGCACCGGCCGCCTTGCGGACCGTGATGCCGTTGGTGGCGACGATGATCGGCGCCTTGCTGCCGGATGCACGCACCAGCCGGCTCATCCAGCCCTCGAACCCAAGCCCGTTGGTGACCACCACTTTGGCGTCGGCGATCTTGCGGGCATCCGCGGGCGACGGCGCGTAGACGTGCGCGTCGCTGTCCGGACCGACGAGCGCCGCCACCTCGACCCGGTCACCGCCGACGTTCTTAACCAAGTCGCCGAGGATCGAAAACGTCGCCAGCACTTTGAGCCGCTCCTGCGCGGCGGCCGGCTCGCCGGCCACGAGCACCGCAACGATCGCGGCGAGCAGGTGTCGTCGGCTGAGCATGATCCTGCTCACGCTTCGAGATGCCGCTGCGGCAGGGCTTGGCGGACCAGGCCGCCGACGTGTCCGAACAGCAGCGACAACACGTAAAGCGCGCCTGCCACCAGGATGATGGCCGGGCCCGACGGCACACCGGTGTGGAACGAGATGAGGAGCCCGACATAGCCCGACGCCACCCCGCTCGCCGCCGCGATGGTGATCATCAGCGTGATGTCGCGCGACCAGAACCGCGCGGTCGCCGCCGGCAGCATCATGATGCCGACCGCCAGGAGCGTGCCGAGCGCGTGGAAGCCCGACACCAGGTTGACCACGACCATCGCCAGGAAGGCGAGATGCGCCGGCCCGCCCGCGCGGCTGACCGAGCGCAGGAAGCCCGGATCGACGCATTCGATCACCAGCGGCCGGTAGATCAGCGCCAGCACCACCAGCGTGACCGTGGCGTTGACGGCTATCAGCAGCAAGGCCTGGTCGTCGAGCGCCAGCACCGAGCCGAACAGCACGTGCAGGAGATCGATGTTGGTGCCCTTGACCGACACGATGGTGACGCCGAGCGCGAGCGAAAGCAGATAGAAGGTCGCAAGCGCGGCATCCTCCTTGAGCTCGGTCACCCGCGCCACCAGGCCGGTGAGCAGCGCGACCACGCAGCCCGCGATCAGCCCGCCCGCCGTCATGGCGAACAGACTGAGGCCCGAAAACAGAAACCCGATCGCGGCGCCCGGCAGGATCGCATGCGCCATGGCGTCGCCGACGAGGCTCATGCGCCGCAGCATCAGGAAGACGCCGATCGGCCCGGCGCCGAACGCAAGCGCAATGGTTCCGGCCAGCGCCCGGCGCATGAACTCGAACTCGGAGAACGGGGCGAAAAGGAGCTCGTACATCGGCGGTGTCCCAGCAGCTCAGCGCGTCACGCCGCCGGCTGCGGCGCGAGGCATTCGGCCGCGTGCTCGTCGAACGCCTCGCACATGCGGCGCGCGGTCGCGAGGTTCTCGGCCGTGAGCACCTCGCGGGTCTTGCCCCACGCCACCGGCTCACGCGCGAGCAGCAGCGTTTCCGGAAAATTCACACGGACGAAGTCGAGGTCGTGCATCGCCGTGATCACCGTGCGCTCTTCGCCATGCCAGCGCTTCACGAGATCGAACAGGTCGGCCGAGGTCTTGGCATCGACCGCGTTGAACGGCTCGTCGAGCACGATCACGCGGGCATCCTGCAGCAGGAGCCGCGCGAACAGCATGCGCTGCATCTGCCCGCCCGAGAGCGTGCCGATGGCACGATCCTCGAAGCCGGTGAGGCCGACCGCCGCGATCGCCTGCTCGATGCTGCGGCGCGCAGCGCGGCCGATGCTGCCGAACAGCCCGGAATGCCGCCACAGCCCCATCGCCACCATGTCGAACATGTTGATCGGGAAGCTGCGATCGATCTCGGCCGCCTGCGGCAGATAGGCGATGTCCTGCACACCAAGCCCGCCGCGCTCGATCGTGCCCGCGAGCGGGCGCAGCAGGCCCGCAATGCCTTTGAACAACGTCGACTTGCCGGCGCCGTTCGGGCCAACTACCGCCATCAGGGCGCCGGACGCAACCGTGCCGTCGAGATGATGCACGGCCGGATGGCGATCGTAGCCAAGCGTCAGATTGCTGAATTTGAGCGCGGCAACCGTCATCCCCGTCCTCGTCACGTCCTTCTCACGTCATCGCCCACAGCACCGTCCCCCAGATCACCGCGATCATCACCGCCACCGCGACGAGCCGTTCCATCAGGGCCATGCGCAGGATCGACGGCGCAAGCGCGGCCGCCGGATGGCTGCCGCCATCGGGGTGATGATGATGATGTGGAACCGGGGTCGGCATGACACTCCACAACCAGCGTCCGGGGCGGGCGCCCGGCATCGCCGTTTTGTAACAATATAACATTGCCCGGACCGACGCCAAGGGGCTTGGTCCCGTGTCTGGTGCGGCGCGTGGCCCGGCCCGCAGCGCCTCGATTGCCAAGGGCCCCGGCCTGTGCTGGAGAGAGCCTCGAAGCGGCGGCCCGGGAGGCGAGCCATGAGCAAGACCCAATGAGCGAGATCCAAGTCGTCTGCGTGGGCGAGGTCATGATCGAGCTCGCGCGCGGCGGCGATGGCCGTTTCGCCATGGGCTGCGGCGGCGACACGTTCAATACGGCGATCTATCTGGCGCGCGCCGGCCTTCGCACCGCCTTTGCGAGCGCGGTTGGCGATGATCCCTATTCGGACGGCGTGCTGGCGCTCGCGGCGGCGGAGGGCGTGGCAAGCGACCTCGTGTTGCGCGTCGGCGGCCGGCTTCCCGGCCTTTACGTGGTCGATGCCGATCCGAACGGAAAACGGCAGCTGCATCATTGGCGCGAGGAGGCGCCGGCCCGCGATCTGTTCGAGCTTGCCGACTGGACGCGCATCGTCGAAGGCCTGATGCGGGCGAAGCTGATCTATTTCTCCGGCATCACACTGTCGCTTTATTCGAACACGGGGCTCGGCCGCTTCCTTGCCGCGGTCGAGCTGGCACGCCAGCAGGGCGTCAAGATCGCCTTCGACGGCAATTTCCGGGCGCACGGCTGGCGCGGCGATCTCAGCCGCACCCGCGCTGTGTTCATGGAGGCGCTCAAGCGCGTCGACATCGCACTGCCGACCTATGACGACGAAGCCGTGCTGTGGGGCGACCCGAGCCCGGAGGCGACAGTCGAGCGACTGCAGGCGTTCGGCATCGGCGAGATCGTGGTGAAGAACGGGCCGAACAGTGCGCTGATCGCCTCCGGCGGCAACCGTGAGTTCGTGCCGGTGCCGGAGGTGGTGGTGCCGATCGACCCGATGGCGGCTGGTGACAGCTTCAACGCCGGCTATATCGCGGCGCGACTGATGGGTGACGTCCCGACCATTGCGGCGACCGCCGCTCATCGGCTTGCCGGCCAGGTGATCCGCCATCGCGGCGCCATCATGCCGCGGGCGGCGGAAGCGATGCATTGACCTGCGGGCGCGGCAGCGCTGCACCGGTCGAAACCGAGACCGCCCATGGTCGCCCTGGTCCTGCTTCCCGGCATGGACGGCACCGCCAAGCCGCGGGCCGAATTCGTTGCCGCGCTTGGCCCCGGCATCGAGTCTCACGTCGTTTCGTACCCTGCGGATCGCGCACTCGGATACGTCGAGCTTGAAGCGCTCGCGCGCGCCTCGCTTCCGACCGATCGGCCTTATGTGCTGCTAGGAGAATCGTTCTCCGGCCCGATCGCGATTGCCATCGCGGCGTCCCGCCCACCGCAGCTCGCTGGCCTGATCCTGTGCGTCACCTTTGCTCGCAATCCTCGCCCCATTCTCCGCTCGCTCCGATGGCTGCTGCCGCTGGTTCCGTTCCGGCTGGCTCCCGTCAGGCTGGTCAGCGCTTTCCTGCTCGGGCGATTCGCATCGGCACCGTTGCGCGAGGACATGGAAGCCACGCTCGCCGAGGTTTCCATGACGACGCTCAAGGCGCGCACCGACGCCGTTCTGGGCGTTGACGTTCGAACCGCGCTGGCAAAAATCCGCGTGCCTGTGCTCTATCTGCGAGCCACGGAGGATCGCCTCGTTCCGCGCCGCTGCGCGGACGCCATCGCGGAGACCGTCGCGCGAACACGCATCGTTGA
>Ga0209798_10001102_pt1 | contig 16494 bp, 19 predicted proteins | sample DOMMetBare3Fresh_FD_187475 | JGI IMG/M metagenome (GOLD analysis project Ga0209798, IMG submission 187475) | Wetland sediment microbial communities from St. Louis River estuary, USA, under dissolved organic matter induced mercury methylation -... | ecosystem: Environmental > Aquatic >...
CCTCTGCGGCGACGAGCGCAGCGACGCGACGTCGTTCGCCGGGCACACGACCGGCTTCGTCCGTGAGCTCGAGGCGTTCGCCGCCAGCATCACCGGCGGCGTGCCGGTCGTCTCGGACGCCGCCGGCGCCGCCACCGACATCGCCTGTCTGCAGGCCCTCCTGCGTGCCGCGAGCAGCCGGGAGGGACTCACGCTGCAGGGCGAGGCCGACGGCGCCGGGACCGCGGCCGAGCCGGCCGCAGGGGCGTCGTCGACGCCTCTGCCGCAGACTGCGCGGCGAAGCGGATGAACGTGCTGCCGCTGGCGAACGCCCCCGTGAGCTACGGCGTCTTCGGGTCGACCGTTGAGGGCGCGTCGCCGGCCGACCTGCTCGGGAGCATCTCGGCCGCCGGGTACGCCGGCTCCGAGCTGGGTCCACCCAGGTTCTTCGGGTCCGTCGAGGAGACGGCGACCGCCTTCTCCGACCACGGTCTGCAGGCTGTCGCGAGCTACGTCCCGATCCACTTCACGGCCGGGGCCACGACCTTCGACCAGGATCTCGGGCGGATGACGACGACGTGCCGGGAGCTGGCCGCGACCGGAGGTGGGATCGCGATCCTCGCCGACGAGGGGAGCGACGCCCTCCTCGCCCGGCCCGCACGCGCGTGGGACGACCGGTCGCTCGCCCTGACGGACACGCAGTGGAGGCTGCTCGCCGACCGGGTGCGACGCGCCGTCGACCTCGCCGACGGCCACGGGATCACGTGCTCGTTCCACCCGCACATCAGCACGTACGTCGAGTCGCCGTGGGAGGTTGAGCGCCTCCTCGAGCTCACCGAGGTCGCGCTGACCCTCGACATCGGTCACCTCGCCCTCGCCGGCGGCGACCCCGTGGCGTGCGCGTCGTCCTGGGGGTCACGGATCGACCACGTGCACGTCAAGGACGTCTCGCTCGCGGTCCTGCGCGAGGCGCAGCGGTTGCGGCGCACGGACTTCGACGCGTGGTGGGCGCACGTCTGCACCCCCGTCGGCGCGGGGGACGTCGACATCGACGGCGTCCTCGACGTCCTCCTCGCGCAGGGGTACGACGGCTGGCTCGTCGTCGAGCAGGACCGCGCACCGACCCCCCGGGCCGACTACCCACACGTCGCGGCCGAGCAGGCCGCCAACCGCGGGTGGCTGGGCGAGCACCTCGACGCCGCGGTCGCCCGGGCCGGTGCCGGGCGATGACCGTCCGGACCCGCGTCTTCCCGGACGCGCGCACGCTGGGTGCGGCGCTCGCACCATGAACATGCTCGGGGACGACTGGGCGCCACGCGGTTTCGAGCAGTGGCGCAACGACGCCGGCTGCTGGGAGGTGTTCGACGAGACCGCGCCGGGCTGGCCGTGGGCCGACGGCGTCAACCACCTCGTCGACTGCATCCGCACCGGCCGCCCGTCGCTCACCCGGCCCGAGCACGCCTTCCATGCGCTCGAGGTGATCCTCGCCGCGGTGGCGTCGGCCGAGCAGGGGCGGGCGGTCGACGTCGCCAGCGACTTCCCGGCGCCCGTCTACCCGGACGAGGCACCCCGCCCGGGTGCGCGTCTGGAGCACGACCACTCATGACGCGCCCGGATCACCGGGCGGACCACGACGAGGACGGGGGAGTCGTGGTGGGCCGCAGTCCCGCAGGCGCGCCCCCCGGCGCCGCGTCGCCTGACGCGATCCGGGCCGAACGTGCACTTCACGAGCGGACGCGGCTGGCGTTCGAGGCGGCGACGACGGCGGGTGTGGCCGGCCACTTCCTCGTGCTGGACCAGGGACCCCTCCTGGCGGTGCTGGCCACCGATCCCGCCCTGGCGTTCCTGTGCACCGTGTCCGGCGTGACGCCGGCGACCGTGCTCGCGGCGATCGGCCTCGTCGGCGCGCCGGCGTGGAAGGCTGTCGTGCCGACGGTGGTCGTGGCGAGCGACGAGGACGACGCGGCGGCCGCGCACCTCCTCGAGGCGGGCCTGGTCCGCGGTCCGGATCGCGCGCTGGCGTTCAAGCGACTCGACGCTGCAGCGGCGCCGGCGGCCCCGGGAGACCACGACGTGGTCGACGCGGGCGACGACGAGGAGTTCCTGCGGGTCCTGCTGGCCGGGTACGGGGTGGACGGGCCGGTCGCAGCGTTCATCGCCGCCGATCACCGCGGTCCGGCGGTGCGGCGACTCCTCGTCGTCGACGACGGCGCTCCGATCGCTGCCGCTGCCATGACACTGCACGGGGACGTCGCGGTCCTCGGCGGGGCATCGACGCTGCCTGCACACCGCGGACGTGGCGCCCAGGCGCGCCTGGTCGAGCACCGGGTCCGGCTGGCTGCCGGCCTGGGCTGCGGGCTGGCGGTGGCGTCCGTCCGGCCCGGCTCGGTGAGCGCAGCGAACCTGCACCGCGCCGGCTTCCAGGTCCACCACCGCAGCACGTGGACGAAGCCCTGATCGGACGCCACGCGCGTGACCCTGACCGACGGCAGGAACGTCAGCCGGGCGTCGGGACCCGACGGACCCGAAGCACGCGGTCCAGCACGTGCTCGGCACCGGCGGGTGAGGGGTCGACCCCGGGACGCTCCTCGTCCACGTCCAGGAGCCAGCCGTCGCCGAGGACGGCGACGATGTCCTGCGGCGGGACGTAGTCGGCCGGATCGAACCCATGGGCCCGCGCATGGTCGGGGTCGACTCGCTCATGGCCGACAACGAGCAGGGTGCCGCCTGGCGCGACAGCGGCCAGCAGCGCGTGGACCGCCTCGTCTCCAGGGGTGCGGAACAGTGCCGGGTAGTGGACCGTGACCAGGTCGTACCCTCCCGTGGGAGGGTGCAGGTCCGTGAGCGACGAGCACACCCACTCCACGTCCAGGCCCTGGGACCGAGCGGCGCCCGCCGCCCGGGTCAGGGCCACCCGGGACACGTCCAGCCCGGTGACCTGCCAGCCCTGCTGCGCCAGCCAGACGGCGTCCCCGCCCTCGCCGCACCCGACGTCCAGCGCGGTTCCCGGCGTCAGCGCACCGACCTCGACCAGCAGCGTCCCGGTGGGCCGCCCGCTCCACAGCTGCTCCTGATCGGCATAGCGCTCGTCCCACTCCTCGGCGTCCACGCGACCATGGTGCTGCACCACGCCCGTCGGCTCGTCCACTGCTGCGCTGCCGTCGCCTACCCTGACCCGATGGCAGCACACCGGAGCCGTCGGGTCCGGGCCGCGCAACGGCGCAAGCGCCGCATGGGACGCGTCGAGCACGACCTCACGGACGAGCAGTGGTGTGCTCTCAGGGCAGCCTGGGGCGGCTGCGCCTACTGCGGCGTGACCGACACGCCTCTGCAGCGCGACTGCGTGCTGCCTGTGTCCCGGGGCGGCCGGTACACCCTGGACAACATCGTGCCGGCCTGCCGCTCCTGCAACACGAGCAAGTGCGATGCGGAGGTCACGGGCTGGCTGCGCCGCAAGGACCTCGACGAGCGCCTGTTCCTGTTGCGCCACCGGCAGATCCACCTCTCCTTCCGGGACACTCCCGTCCTCGGACGCGAGGCACCGAGGCCGACGATGTGACGACGGGCCGGCGGGACCCGCGATCTCATGGCGGCTGCGGGTGTCCGACCGCCAGGCACTCAGCCGCCCGCCCGTGCGGGCTTCGCCGGAGGGACGACGAGGACGGGTTGGTCGGCGAACTCGAGGATGTGTCGCGTCTGAGCCCCGACGTACGGTTCGCCGCTCAGCGAGCGGGCCGACTTCCCGACGATCACCAGGTCCGCCGCCCAGGTCCGTGCGGCGCTCAGGACGGCGCTCGCGACGTCGCCGGTGAGCAGCTCGGTCTCGACGGCGACGTCGGCAGCGGTCGCCAGTGAGGCCACCCGGCGCAGGATCGCGGTGGCCGCGTCGTGACGTCCCTGGCGAGCCTCGGGTCGCCCGGTCGCGGCCGCCAGGGCGGCGTCCAGCACGTGGTCGGCGCTGACGTGCACGACACGCAGCCGGGCATGCAGCTGGCCGGCGAGCACGACGGCGAGCCGCGCAGCGGTCAGTGAGTCCCGGGTGTCGTCGACGGCCAGCAGGATGCGTTCGATCATGGCCAGGCCCTTCCGTCGGGCTGCACAGCGGCGGCACGACGCAGTCGCAGGCCGTCTTCCTGCTCGGCCTGTTCCAGGGACAGCTCGAGCTGGCCGAGCGCCTCCTGCAGGCTCGGCAGCCAGCGCTTCTCCAGGGCCCGCAGCCGGCGGCGAGTCACCGCGATCTCGGCCTCGACCCGACGGACGGCCTCCTCGGCCGCTGCCGTGCGGACGGCTGCCAGGAACGCCGCCTCGAAGGCGAGCGTCGCGGGTGCGATCGCTGCGTTGCCGGGCGGGCCCGGCGCAGGCGTGGCCGACCGGGTGTGGTCGTCGGCGAGGCTGGCGTCGGCCGGGTAGCTCACGCCCATGGCGGTGGCCCAGGTGACCGTGATCCGGGCCAGGCGCGGGGCGGCGGCGTTGCGCAGCGCATCCTGCCCGCCGAGCAGGCCGGCGCGCAGCAGCCAGGTGTCCGCGTCCTCGTACGCAGCGGCCCACTGCCGACGCCACCGGTCCGCCTGGATGCGCCGTCGCTGCAGCTCCGGGACCAAGATGCGGAGCTTGCGGTCGAGCTGCTCGCGGCCGCGCTGCGCGGTCGCGAGCCGGCGGCGCAGCCACATCCGCCCGGCCCGTCCCGGCGGGACCCGGCCCGGAGCCGCCCGGGGGGTCACCGACCCGGCCCCCGGTGCGCTTCGAGCAGCCTCGAGGGCAGCATGGTCAGCTCGCGGGCAGGCAGCACGTCGGCCACCTCCCAGCACCGGTCGAGGGTGTCGTCCATCGTGCGGTACCCGCCGCGATGCTGGCTGACGAGGTGCTGCTCGAAGTCGGTGGCGAACCTCAGGTAGAGCTGGTCGGTGTCGTTCAGCGCGGACGCACCGATGATCTCCGCGAGATCGCGGACCTCGCGGGCGCGGGCGAGCGCGGCCAGCAGCTGGGCAGCGATGTCGAGGTGGTCCTCGCGGGTGCGGCCGGGCCCGGCGCCGCTGCGCATCAGCCTGGACAGCGAGGCCATGGGGTCGATCGGGGGATAGACGCCGCGGGCGTTGACCTCCGCCGACAGCACGATCTGGCCCTCGGTGATGTAGCCGGTCAGGTCGGGGACGGGATGGGTGATGTCACCGGCGGGCATCGTCACCACCGGCAGCACGGTGACCGAGCCGGCCTTGTCGCGGATCCGTCCGCAGCGTTCGTACAGTGACGCCAGGTCGCTGTAGAGGTAGCCCGGGTAGGCCCGCCGGCCGGGCATCTCGCCGCGGGCGGCGGACACCTCGCGCAGCGCCTCGGCGTAGCTGGTCATGTCGGCGAGCACGACGAGCACGTGCCGGTCGTGCGCGAAGGCGAGGTTCTCGGCGACCGTCAGGGCGATCCGTGGCGTGAGGATCCGTTCGATCACCGGGTCGTCGGCGGTGTTGACCAGCAGGAGCAGCTCCCCGGCGGCGGAGCGTTCCTCCAGTGCCGCTCGCACCGCCGCCGCATCGGCATGCGTCAGACCCATCGCGGCGAACACCACGGCGAACGGCTCGGACCCGGCCGTGGACCGGGCGGCGATCTGAGCGGCCAGCTCCAGGTGCGGCAGCCCCGCCACCGAGAAGATCGGCAGCTTCTGGCCGCGGACCAAGGTGGTCAGCGCGTCGATCGCGGAGACGCCGGTCAGCACCGGTTCCGCGGGAGGGTCGCGACGTGTCGGGTTGAGCGGGCTCCCGGCGACCGCCGCCGTCACCGACCCGAAGACCGGCGGCCCGCCGTCGATCGGCTCGCCGCGCCCGTTGCACACCCGGCCGAGCCACCCCGGCCCGACCGGGACCCGCAGCGGCTGCCCCGAGAACGACACCCGCGCGCTGCCCGGTGCCAGCCCCTCCGTGCCCTGGAGGACCTGGACGACGGCCAGGTCGCGGTTCACCTCGAGGACGAGTCCCTGCCGGACGGACCGGGGGTCGTCGTCGTCCGCCGTCCTGATCACCGCGAACTCGTCCCACCCCACGCCGGAGGTGTTGCTGACGACGATCAGCGGCCCGCGCAGCTCGGTGACCGTGCCGTAGTCGACGGCCAGCGACAGTGCCGGCGTGCGGACGGGGCCGGGGTCGGTCATCGCAGACCGGCCAGGGTGTCGACCATCTGGTCGCGGCGCACGGCGACGCCGTCCGCGCCGTCCGCGGTAGTCTCCTGGGCGGCGCGCAGGATGGGGGAGAAGTCGAGCTCCTCGATCTCCGCGGCGCCGATGCCGGCGTCGACCAGCTCGTCGCACCGGGCGACCACGGCGAGCACGGCGTCGACCAGGGCGGCCGTCTTGCCGGCCGTGCAGTGTGCATCGTTCGGTGACAACGCGCTCTGCTGCAGCACCCCTTCGCGCAGCAGCCGGCCGGCGAGCAGCACGACGCGTTCGCGCCCGGGAAGCGAGCCCGCCCCGACGAGCTCGGCGAGGTCGCGGAGGCGATCGGCCTCGGCGAGCAGGGTCATCACCCTGGCCCGCCGCGGAGCCCAGCCGACGTCGCCGTTGCGGGCGTACCAGACGCCGAGTCGGTCCGCGTCGCGGGAGAACGACCCGGCCCAGGCCACGGCCGGATAGTGCCGTGCGTAGGCGAGGTCGCGGTCGAGGCTCCAGAGCCCGCGGACGAAGCGCTGGGTGTGCGCGGTGACCGGTTCGGTGGTGTCGCCACCGGGGGGCGACACCGCGCCGATGATGGTGACGGACGCCTCCGCGCCGCCGAGGGTCGTGACGGCGCCCGCGCGCTCGTAGAACGCGGCCAGGGCGGACGCGAGCGAGGCGGGATAGCCCTCCTCCGCGGGCAGCGTGCCGGAGCGTGAGGCGAACTCTCGCAGCGCCTCGGCCCACCGTGACGTCGAGTCCGCGATGACGACGGCGTGGTAGCCCATGTCGCGGAAGTACTCGGCCACGGTCACGCCGGTGTAGATGCTGGTCTCCCTGGCCATCATCGGCATGTTCGAGGTGTTGGCGATGATCACAGTGCGCTCGGTCAGCCTCCGGCCGGTGCGCGGGTCGCTCAGCGTGGCCAGCTCGGCCAGCACGTCGGCCATCTCGTTGCCGCGCTCACCGCAGCCGACGTACACGATCACGTCCGCCGTGCACCACTTGGCGATCTGCTGCAGCAGCATCGTCTTGCCGGTCCCGAAGCCACCCGGGACGGCGGCGCTGCTGCCACGCGCCAGAGGCAGCACGGCGTCCAGGACCCGTTGCCCGGTCAGCAACGGCTCGGTGGCTTCGATGCGGCCGCGCACCGGTCGGGGGCGGCGGACCGGCCAGTCGGCACCGACACTGACCGGTGTGCCGCCCACGACCGCCACCGTGTCCGTCGAGGTGAACAGGCCGGGGTCGGCCAGCCACTCGACCCGGCCGCTCACGGCGGGCGGCACCAGCACCCGGTACTCGACGCTGCCCGCGTCCGGGACCGACCCGAGCCGGGACCCTTCGGTCACCTCGGTGCCGGCGGCGACCGACGGCTGCCAGGTCCATGGGACGCTCGGGAGACTGCGGTCGGCCTGCGGGACGAGCCAGGTCGGCGCGGCGGTGAGCGGACGCAGCAACCCGTCGAAGACCCCACCGAGCAGTTCCGGCCCCAGGCGCGCCGACAGCGGTCGGCCGAGGGCGGTGACCGGGTCGCCCGCGGCGAGGCCGCCGGTGTACTCGTACGCCTGGACCGAGATGGTCGTTCCGCGGATCGCGACGACCTCGCCGGGAAGCTGCGCTGCGCCGAGCCCGACCAGTTCGGCCATGGCCACGTCGGCGAGCCCCTCGACCTCGACCAGGGGCCCGCTGACCCGCACCACCCGGCCGGGTGGCCGGGAAGTGCCCTCGTCGTTCACCGGCTCGCCCACAGCTGCTCCACGTCCTTGGTGCTGATCACCGTGTCGACCAGTGCACCGGCTGATGCGTCGATGCTGCGGCCGTCGCCGGTCTCGGCGACCAGGCCGCCGTCGGGGTGATCGCGCACCGCGCCGGCACCGCCGAGCCGGGCACGAAGGGCAGCAGCCAGCCGGGCCCGCCTCTGGCCGTCCTCCAGCAGGGCGCGGACGGCGCTGCGCGCCCGTTCCCGCACCTCGTCGTACGTCGCGCGTCGGGCGGCCAGGACCACGCTGCGCGCCACCTGCCGGGACCGGGCCGCCTCGGCCTCCAGCAGGGCTGCGGCCTCCGCCTCGCCGTCGGCCCGCGCGCGGGCCAGCAGCGCTGCTGCCTCGTCGTGTGCCGCGGCGATGACCTGCTGCGCAGCTGCGTCCGCGTCCTGCCGGATCCGGGAGGCCTCGGCGTGAGCGCGGGTGATCAGGGCGGCACGAAGCGGTTCGAGCGCGGCCCGGCGAGCATCCATCCCGGGGGGCAGGGCGGGGGTCGGGGCGGGGGTCAGATCGGCGGTCGGGTCGGCGGTCACGGCGGCGTCACCACGCTGAGCGGGGCGTGCGGCGCGGTGCGTTCCTCAGCCAGCGCCTGAGCCGCAGCCGCAGTGAGGATCACCACCTCGACGCCGGCCGGGAGCGCCTTCCAGGCCGCCAGTGCCTGGTCGACGTCGTCCGCCGGGTAGACCCGCGCACCGGCGAGGGCGAACCCGAGGACCCGGGTCGACTCGCCGATCGCCGCGACCTCGCCCAGCGGAACACGCCTGCCGTCCACGCGGCGCGAGGTCACGTCCGGTGGGCTGAGCGGCGGGATCTGCGTCATGCCTTGCCGATCAGGATGACCGACACGATCAGTCCGTAGATCGCGATGCCCTCGGCCAGGCCGACGATCACCATGGCGCGGCCGAACAGCTCGGGTCGTTCGCTCATGGCGGCGAGCGCGGCGGATCCCGTGTAGGCCACCGCGAACGCGGCCCCGATCGACGACCCGGCCACGGCGATCGCTGCGCCGATCAGCGCCGACCCGTTCAGCGGCGCCGTGGTCACGGTCGCCGCGACCACCGCCGTTGCGGCGTGCGGAGGGGACGCGGCCAGCGATGTGGTGGCCGTGGCAGCCACCGCCACCAGGGCGAGCCCCCCGATCAGCAGCAGCCCGTTGGCGTACATCAGGAGGCGCAACCCCGGCCGCCCACGCCGACGCACCGTCCATCCGGTGGCCAGCGTCACCGCGATCAGTGCGGGCAAGGCGGTCATCCAGATCACCGTGGCACCTCCGTCGTGGCCAGCGGGACGTGCCAGGGCCGGAACGGCCGTCCCTCGATCTCGAAGACGCGGGAGAACAGTTCGTAGTACTCGAGCCGGAGCGCCTGGATGCCGGCCACGAGCCCTTCCAGCGCGAACGTCAAGGCGTTGCCCGCCAGGAACACCAGGACCGCCCCGCCGGTCCCGAGCGGGCCACGACCCCACAACCCAATGGTGGCCTGCCAGACCACCGCGCCCAATGCCGCGTGGGTCAACCCGAAAGCGGCCAGGCGGGCGAAGCTGACCAGGTTGGACCCGAGCCGGACGACCAGGTCGAACAGCTGTATCCCGGCCTGGGCTGCCCCCGCCGCGCCTCCGCCCGCCGAGACCAGCAGCCCGACGTACGCGCCGGCGAGCCCGCCGAGGGCGACGACCGCACCGAGCAGGACGAGCCAGGTGAGGTGCAGGTACAGGCCTGCTGCCACCGTGCCGAGCCCGAGGAAGAGGGCCGCCCCGGCCAGCCCGGACGGCGCGTAGACCGCCAGCCGCCAGCCGCCCTCCCGGAAGCGGTTCACCGTTCCGAGCGCGTACGCACCTGCCAGCAGGAGCGCACCGACCGCGACGGCGGCACCCAGGAGCAGCACCGGTCGCTCGAGCGGGGCGAGCCACAGGACCGGCACCACCTGCGTCGGACCGAAGAACTCCCCGTACAGCGCGCCGAAGACCATGCTGGTCAGCCCCGCTCCGGCCAGGAACAGCCAGACCGGAACCAGCCGGTCCAGCCGCGCAGACCAGCGCCGGCGCACCGCGACGGCCGCCAGGAGCAGCAGCGCGCCATGGCCGACGTCAGCGAACATCATCCCGAACATGACCACGTAGGCCAGACCCGCGATCGTCGACGGGTTCACATCCGCGTAGGGGACGGTCGCGTAGGTGTCGACCAGTGGCGCGAACTCCCGGGACGCACCCGACCGCGGCAGCAGCGTCGGCGGCTGGACTCCGGGTGGCCGCGGCATCGGCGCCACGGCACCACCGGCAGCCGCGACCCGGCCGGCCAGGGCAGGCAGGTCCTGGGCAGGCATCCATCCGACCAGCGCGCTCACACCGCCGCGGGTCACCGCCTGCGCAGATCGCTTCTCCAGCAGCACCTCACCGGCGATCAGGTCCAGCCGACCGGCCTGCTCGCACCGGGCCAGATCCGGCACGACCGGCGACAGCGCTCCCGCGATCCTGGTGGCGGCCGGGATCCGCTGGAGCCGAGCAGCTGCCGGTGTGCTGCTCGGCGCAGCGTCGGCGTCCGGCGTGGGCTCGTCCAGGGCGACCGTCCCCTCGTCGGCGACGGCGACGAGCAGGTCGCGCAGTGCATCCTGCGGGGCGAGCAGGGCCACCCGCTGCATGACCACCGGGTTGAGGGCTTCACGCCACCGCATCGAACAGCTCCATCGCGCCGCCGCCGCGCGCGGCCACTTCGAGTGCGGCCCGCAGCCGCCAGGCGTCGACCGCAAGGACCGCGACCGCGGCGGCCAGCACGTGCGGCCCGGCCGGGACCCGGCGACCCAGGTCGAATCCGTCGCGCTCGACCCGGGCCCACCACCGCGCCTCGGCCCGCCACAGGTCATCCGGATGACTGGCCTCGGCAAGCGCCCACCGTGCCTCGGCGGGGAGCACCGCGGCGAGCTCGGGCAGAGTGACGGCAGTCAGCGCGGCCGGACCGACGACCCGGGTCGCCGCGATCCTCGACACGTCCGGCAGGTCGCGTCGCTCGAGCAGGAGCGTCCGGGCCACGAGCAGGGCCGTGGCACCAGCGGCCCACGCGCCGGCATCCGGGACGGCGGCCGCCGTCCGGTCGGCCAGCGTCGTCCGCATGGCCAGCCCGATCTCGCGTGCCGTCCCGCCGCCTGGATCCCCCCACCACGACGTGGCCAGCACCTGTCGCACCTCGTCGAGGCTGGTGGTGTCCGCCAACCGCGGCCAGGCGGTGGCCAGCGCTCCGAGCCGGTAGGGCGCAGCGGCGTGGCCGCCCGCAAGACGGCGCAGCTGGCCCTCCACGTTGCTGATCTCGAGTCCGGCCGTCAGGACGCGAAGGACGGTCACACCGGAGCGCGGAGCCCAGCCTGCAAGCACCCGAAGGTTCCACACCACTGTGTCGACCACGGCTCGTTGAGCCTCGGCGAGCGTCTGTCCCGGACGGACGTCGTGGCCGTACGGCGTCTGGGCCAGCGCGGCCAGCGCAGCTGCCAGCGTCGGGCCTGCGGCCAGGTCACGGCAGCCCGAGCGGCCGACCCGCCGGCGGGTCATCGCCCGGGCGCGAACACCGACCGCCACCCAGCCCGCGCTCACGACGGTACCTCCGGACGGTCGGTCGGCCTCGCCGTGTCCCCGACGGGTTCGCCGATGAGCTGGCCCACTGACGCGAGGACGGAGTCGACGAAGGACTGCATGCGTTCCTCGCCTCGACGGCGCACCTGGGCCGCGTCGCGCTCGGCTGCTGCCAGCACCGCGGCAGAGTCGCTCTCCCCGCGTTCACGTGCCAGCGCCATGGCAGCGGCGTGCTCGCCGCCGACGCGCGCGCGGGCGGCCGTGACGAGGCCGGCGGCCCGGTCCACTGCCGCCGTGTGAGCATCGGCCGCCGCACGGCGAGCCCGCGCGATGATGTCGGCGCACTCGAGCCCGGTCCGCGCCAGGTCGTCGAACAACGGCTGCAGCTCCGCCTCCAGGTCGGCGACCCGGTCGACAGGTACACCCGTCGCGCTGGCTGCGCCCGGCGCGCCGGCGGGGCGGAAGCGGTACAACAGGTCCCGAGCCCTCGTCACGCGCTCTCCCCTTCGCCCCTGTGCCCCCTGAACATCATCGTCGCGTCGGCCGCTGTGAACATCAACGGAATCGAGCGTGACGCGCACCCAACAGGCGGCATCAGCCGACGAGATGTGCGTCGACCGGGACCTACGACCGCGATTCGCGAGATCGACCGCGAGGGTTCAGCCACGAGTGGAACTGTCGTCCCGAAGACCGCTACGGCGTCCGTCCGCGGTCCCCGCCGTGCCCCGCCCGGGGCGGGACGCGGACATCAGGCGAGTCACGCGCGTTCGCCGGCGGCCGGCAGCTGCGAGCTCGACCGGGCTTGCCGGGCTGCTGCTGGCGACCACCGGCCCAGGTCGCTCGGCAAGGCCTACCGCCGCGTCCGTGCATGGCCTCCGGCACTCGTGGGCGACGCTCGCGCTGAAGGCTGAAGGCCGGTGCGAACCCGAAAGTCGTCCAGGAGCGGCTCGGTCGTTCGACCATCGGCATCCGGTGCCCTGCGGCGCGTGTCGAGCGATGTGTGTCCGAGGGGGGACTTGAACCCCCATGCCCGTTAGGGCACTAGCACCTCAAGCTAGCGCGTCTGCCAATTCCGCCACCCGGACAGTGGTCCTCGACCCCCTCGGGGGCCGCGGCGCAGAAGAGATTAGCACGCCGTCCTGGGGCCCCCGCACCCGGGTTTCGGCGTGCCGCGACGGTGTCGGGGACGTCGCTCGCGGGCACCGGCGGGCCGGCCGGGGACATGTCGCAGGTAGCGTGTCGGCGTCCGCCCCACGTGCACGAGGAGGTCCGGTGACCGACCCGACGAGCAGCGAAACGGCCGCCGGCGGGCCCGCGTCCGGCGCGGTACCGACGGCAGCAGCGGTACCGGCAGCACCAGCATCCGCGGCGGCACCGACAGCTCCGACGGCTCCGACGGCTCCGACGGCTCCGACGGCTCCGACGGCTCCGACGGCTCCGACGACCGTGCCGGCGCACGGCGTGGTGCCGGCCGCCGAGGACGAGGTCGTCGAGATCTGCCGCGACCTGATCCAGATCGACACCTCGAACTACGGCGACGGGTCCGGCCCGGGGGAGCGCAAGGCGGCTGAGCTCGTCGCCGCGCTCCTCGAGGAGGTCGGGCTCACGACCGAGCTCATCGAGTCCGCACCCGGCCGCGCGAACGTCGTGACCCGCATCGCGGGCGCCGACCGGAGCCGGCCGGCGCTGCTCGTCCACGGGCACCTCGACGTCGTCCCGGCCCAGGCCGCGGACTGGCGGGTCGACCCGTTCGCCGGCGAGGTCGAGGACGACTGCGTCTGGGGCCGCGGCGCGGTCGACATGAAGGACATGGACGCGATGATCCTCGCCTCGGTCCGCGAGCTCGTCCGGTCCGGCCGCACGCCCCCACGGGACCTCGTGGTCGCCTTCCTCGCCGACGAGGAGGCGGGCGGCACGTACGGCGCGCGTCACCTCGTCGACCGCCGGCCCGACCTCTTCGAGGGTGTCAGCGAGGCCGTCAGCGAGGTCGGCGGCTTCTCGGTGACGCTCGGGGCTCGCCGGGCCTACCTGCTCCAGACCGCGGAGAAGGGGCTGCACTGGCTGCGCCTCGTCGCGCACGGCCGCGCAGGGCACGGCTCGCAGGTCAATGCCGACAACGCCGTCACCCGGCTCTGCGCGGCGGCCGCCCGGATCGGCGCCCACCCGTGGCCTCTGGAGATCACACCGACCGTCCAGGCGTTCCTCGACGGCGTCGAGGAGGTCACCGGTGTCCCGCTGCCCGCGGACGACCCGGACGCCCTCGTCCGCACCCTCGGCACGACCGCGAACTTCGTCGGCGCGACGCTGCGGAACACGTCGAACCCGACACTCCTGGACGCCGGCTACAAGCACAACGTCATCCCGGGCACGGCCACCGCGCTCGTCGACTGCCGCTTCCTGCCCGGCCGCGAGGACGAGATGCTGGCGACCGTCCGCGAGCTCGCGGGCACCGGGATCGACGTCGAGACGGTGCACCGCGCCGTTGCCCTCGAGACCCCGTTCGCCGGCTCCCTCGTCGATGCGATGGTCGCCGCTCTGGAGGCCGAGGACCCCGGCGCCGCCGTGCTGCCCTACTGCCTGTCCGGGGGTACCGACAACAAGTCCTTCAGCGACCTCGGGATCACCGGCTACGGGTTCGCCCCGCTGCGGCTGCCCGCGGGGCTGGACTTCGCGGGCATGTTCCACGGCGTCGACGAGCGGGTCCCGCTCGACGCGCTGCGCTTCGGCGTCCGGGTGCTGAACCGCTTCCTCGCGACGTCCTGACCACGGGGCCGTCCCGCCCGGCCGTCCGTCGCGACCGGCCCGTGGTCACGACATCCGCGAGGCACGCCGGCGTCAGGGTCTCAGTCGTCGGCGAGCAGGTGCCTCAGGTACCGCTGCGGGCCTCGAGGAAGCGGCGGTAGTGGGCGACGGGGCCGAGGCAGGCAGCGAACGCCGGCCAGTCGCCCGGGCCGAGCTGCCCACCGTCCACCCGCTCGACACGCCGGACCGGCGGGCCGCCTCCCGAAAAGGCGCTCACGACGTCAGGCGGTCCGGACGACGCGGATGATCTTCCGTCGGAGCCAGACCCGGCGCACGCCGCCCATGTAGAGGCGCACCCGGGCGAGCTCCCAGTGCCCGTACTCGGCGTGCTCGGCGAGCAGTCGGCGCGCGTCGGCGCGCGAGGTGCCGCGCGGCAGGGTCAGAACCCTGTACTCGTAGTCACCGGCGACCGCGGGCAGGTCGCCCGGCGGCGGGGACACCGGGACCGGCGTGTGCTCGCTCATCACTCCAATGTCACCACGAACCGATACCGTCGTGCCATGACGACCGACCCTCGCGCTGCGCTCGACCGCCTCGTCGCAGCGCTCGAGGCACACCTCGGAGCGGCGAGCCGGCGGCACGGCGAGGCCGACCCCGCCGTCGTGGCGGCCTACCAGACCCTCGCCGACGCCTTCGAGACGTACGACGAGGCGCTCTACACCGCCTACGACGAGGTCACCCCCTTCGTCCTCTACGACGACGCAGAGGACGACGCGGACGACGACGAGGACGACGAGGACGACGAGGACGACGACGACGTGGTCGACGACGTCCTCGACGACCTGGACGACGACGACCTCGACGACGAGGAAGACGACGACACGGACGACGACGACACGGACGACGACACCGGCGACGACACGGGCGACGAGGCCGAGGGTGACGTCAACGGCACGGTACGGCTGACCGACGCCGACCGACCGGTGAGCCCCGTCGACCACTGACCGGCGGATGATCGTGCGGGCCCGTCAGAACCGTTCCGGGTAGCCCAACGCCGGTGCCGACACCTCGGCGAGCGCCCGCCGGATCTCCTGGGGCAGCGCGACCGCCTCGCTCGCGAGCGAGGCCCGCAGCTGGGCCGCCGTCCGGGCCCCGACGAGCGCGGAGGAGACCCCGGGGGTGTCCCGGACCCACGCGAGCGCGACCTCGACAGGGGAGCGGCCGAGCCCGTCAGCGGCGGTGACGACCGCGTCGACGACCCTTCGCGACGCACCGTCGAGGTGGGCGCCGACGAAGCCCGACAGGTGCGGGGACGCCGCCCGCGGGTCCGCCGGCGTCCCGGCGCGGTACTTGCCGGTGAGGACGCCGCGGCCGAGCGGGGACCACGCGAGCACGCCGAGCCCGAGCGCCGCCGTCGCGGGCAGGACCTCGCGTTCGGCGCCGCGCTGGACGAGCGAGAGCTCGACCTGCGTCGCGACCGCGACCGTTCCGCCGGGGCCGCCGGACGCCCTCGCGTCGAGCAGGGTCGCCGCCCGCGCCGTCTGCCAGCCGCAGTAGTTGGCGAAGCCGACATACCGGGCCCGGCCGCTGCTCACGGCATGCTCGAGTGCCGACAGCGTCTCGGCGAGCGGCACGTCCTCGTGCCACGCCTGGGCGAGCCAGAGGTCGACGTGGTCGGTCCGCAGCCGTCGCAAGGACCCGTCGAGCGCGGCGAGCATCGCCCGCCGGGACGTGTCGACCTCCTGGACACCGGCCCGCCGGACGACGCCGGCCTTCGTGCAGACGACGACGTCCTCCCGCGGGACGACGTCGCCCAGGAGCGCACCGAGCACGGCCTCCGAGGCGCCGTCCCCGTACGAGGCCGCCGTGTCGACGAGCGTGCCGCCGGCGTCGACGAACTCCCGGAGCTGGTCGGCGGCCTCGTGCTCGTCGGTGTCGCGTCCCCAGGTGAGCGTGCCGAGCCCGAGCCTCGAGACCAGCAGGCCGCTGTGACCGACCGCTCGCTGCTCCACGGCAGTCAACGTAGAGCACCACGACGGCGTCGACGGGCAAGGCCGGGCCGACCGCGCCCGACGTCGTCGGGACGGCGCCGGACGCCGTGCCGCACACCACGGGCACGCCCGCGGCACGGCACCGGGACGCATCCGGCGAAGCCCCACGGGCGCCCCCGCCCGCGCGGGTAGGGTCCTGAACCATGCGTCTGGGAATCAACCTCGGGTACTGGGGAGCCGGCAGCGACGCCGAGAACCTCGCTCTCGCCCGTGAGGCGGACCGGCTCGGCTACAGCGTCTGCTGGGTCGCCGAGGCCTACGGCTC
>Ga0209798_10001103_pt1 | contig 16492 bp, 8 predicted proteins | sample DOMMetBare3Fresh_FD_187475 | JGI IMG/M metagenome (GOLD analysis project Ga0209798, IMG submission 187475) | Wetland sediment microbial communities from St. Louis River estuary, USA, under dissolved organic matter induced mercury methylation -... | ecosystem: Environmental > Aquatic > Freshwater...
CCACTACCTGCCGCCGCTCCCTCTCCGTCAGTATCGATATCTCCCCGATTCGCTGATCGGGGCGGGCAGTTATCTCATCAACAAGCATGCTGAAATGGCACAGCATCCTTTTGATGGTGGAGACCTTGAAGAGGGCTTTGTTATATTGGAGCGCGACCGTGACGCCACCATCAATCGGTGCCACCACCATCGACAGATCAAACTGAGCGACTTCCTGATCGTTCCTGACTGATTCAAGTGCCAACGACCCGATCTCCAGCCGTGCTCCCTCTTCACCGAGTACGAAAGCCGCGAGTGCTGGATCGCTGAATGACGGAACCTTCTCAAAAACGAATGTCGTCTGGAACACGGGCGAACGACTCGGATCGCGATCCGGGCATATGCTGTTGACCAGCAGCGGGAAGGGATATTCCTGATGTTCAAACGCCGCGAGAACATTCTCTCTAACCTGTGTAAGGAACTGCCGGAACCGCAGAGCACCTTCCAAATTCACGCGGATCGGGACGAGATTGACCAGGTATCCGACAAGCGATTGAAATCGTCGGTCAGTTCTGCCGCTGGTTGGGGAACCTACTATCAAATCTCTCTGGCCGGTGTGACGATGCAAGAGCGTTAGGTAAGCAGCGAGCAAGACGGTATAAAGCGTGGTGTGCTCGTGACGAGCCAGTAACTGTAAGCCGTCCACGGTGTCGCTGGATAGTTTGATCGATTCTGATGACCCTCCGTAGGTTTGTGTAGTAGGCCGCGGGTAGTCTGTAGTGAGGCCCAAAACCGGCAGCTCACCCGACAATCTACGCTGCCAATATTCCAGCAGCTGCGCGCCTCGCGGCCCCCCGAGCATTTGCTGTTGCCAATGGACATACTCTTCATAACTAGCTTCGGTCGCAGGCAGGTCTGCCGTCGTCCCGGATTCCAGCGCTGTGTAGATGACACCCAGCTCTCTCACCAGCACCGCGAGTGACCAAAGATCCAACACAATGTGGTGCGCCGAGATGAGCAGCAAATGCTCCCCGGAGCCCAGATTCAACACAGTGACGCGAAACACAGGACCACTCTGGAGATCGAAAGGACGATGAGCTTCTTCTCGGACCCGCGGGTTCAGCCATTTCCTCTCCGGGCCGGAAAGATCCTCTTCATGAAAAGCGACCTGGAGATCTTCTTCAATTATCTGAACTGGTTCCCCGTCGTGATAATCAAACCTGCTGCGCAACTGGGAATGTCGCTCCACTAATGCTTGAAAGGCCTTTCCTAGGTTATCGACATTGACGCTGCCGCAGATTCGCGCCGAGCCGATCAGGTTGTATGCGGCGCTCGTCGGCGCGAGCCGATGGAGGAACCACAGTGCCGCCTGTCCATGCGACAACGGGACAGATGTTAGGGGCGGTGCCACTGACCTCCGAACAAGAGGCGAGTCTGCCGAGCGTTGGGTTAGGACTTGAGCGGCAATTTCTGAAATACTCAGGTCCTGCATCAAAGTGAGCGCCGGAAGTGATGCGCCGAGATTCATCTCAATGCTATTGGCCAATTCGATGGCCGCAAGTGAATCCAGCCCATGACGCACCATCGATTCGCTCACCTTAATCTGTGAACGAGCGAGACCCAGCAGCACCGCGGCTCTGGAGGCAATCCACTCCGTGGTTGCTTCCAAACTATCAAGAGGCGCGCCTGGACTGCTGCTTTCCTCCTCGGCGAACGATTGCGAAAGCTGCCAAAGCAGCAGGGCCTGGAGACTGCCGTTCAAGAACGCTTCTTTCATCGCTTGCCGCTGAATCTTCCCGCTCGACGTCTTCAGCAGCGTGCCCGCTTTGAGCAGTGCGATGGCGTAGATTTGAAGCTCGTGCTCTTCTGCCAGGGCGCGACGTATGTTTTCCACTACTGTCACGAGATTACCGCCGCGAAACGCTCTGGCAACTTCGTAAGCGATGATGAGCCGCTCTTCCTCGGCGACCTCAACGGAGAACGCTGCGCCTTCTCCAGGCCTCAGGGCATGGTCGCACTGTCCCGCGGTACGCTCGATATCGTCAGGGTAAACATTGCGGCCGCGGATGATGATCAGATCCTTCAATCGGCCAGTAACGAATAGTTGTCCGTCTGCGACGAATCCCAGATCCCCCGTACGCAGGTAAGGCCCTTCATGCTTGTCTGCAAGGTAAGCGTGAAATGTCTGGCGGGACTCTTCGGCCTTGGCCCAGTAGCCATCCGCTACGCTCTTGCCGGCAACCCAGATCTCGCCAACCTGCCCATCCGGACATCTAGTCAGGCGGTCAACGTTAACAATCGCGATCTGCAGTTCGAGCGAATTGCCACAACTCACAAGACTTTGAGCATCTTCACTTCCGGGCAAGGCAGATGCGGCCAGAGTTCGTTCCAGTGCCGTTCGTTGGAAGGTCCGGACGATGGGCTCACTCGCACGGGGGCCGCCGGAAACGAACAGCGTTGCTTCGGCGAGTCCATAACACGGGAAAAAGGCCCGGCGCCTAAAGCCGCAAGGCTCGAACGCGGCGCAAAAGCGATCGATTGTATCCTTGCGCACAGGTTCAGAGCCGTTAAAAGCAATGGTCCAACTGCTGAGGTCCAATTCCTCCAGTTGCGTGGGGCTAATCTTGCGAACACAGAAGTCGTAAGCGAAATTTGGACCACCGCTGGTTGTCGCCCGGTAGCGGGAAATTGCTTCCAGCCAGGTAAACGGCTTTTGCAGAAACGACATCGCAGAAAGCAAGATAGAATGTGCGCCAACATACAGCGGCAGAAGTACGTTGCCGATCAAACCCATGTCATGAAACAGCGGCAGCCAACCGACAATAATGGACTCCGCTGTTTGCCCAAAAGCCCGCTGGATCATCCTCTCATTTTCAAGCAGGTTCCGGTGGCTGATCATCACGCCTTTCGGATTAGCCGTAGAGCCTGATGTGTATTGGAGAAACGCAAGAGTATTGCCATCCACACTGGGTTGTTGCCAATGCTCCGCCCACCCATGGTCGATTAAATCGATTGCTTCGCACTCCGGTGCCAGCCCGTCTAACGAATGGCTTAATTGAGACTCAATCTGAGACCTAAGGGACAGCGTCGTAAGAGCGAGCGCCGGCTTTGCATTGTCGATTATGGCTCGCAAACGGTCCGTGTTGCGGTTTTGGCGGGGCGGATAAGCTGGAACGGCTACTGCGCCGGCGTAAAGACAGCCGAAGAAGGCAGCAATGTAATCCAAGCCTGGAGGAAACAGCAACAACACGCGTTGGCGAGTTGCTCCCGCATGCTGCAGCCGGGCCGCGATTGAACGCGCACGCAGATCAAGCCCGGCGTTGGTTAAGGTGAGTTCCGGCGCTGGACCATCCGTAAGAAACGTGTAAAGTTCTCGATCTGCCTCGCAGGCGGCTCTAAGGCGAAGTAGATCGACGAAGTTCCCCGCTTCCAAGCCCGGCGGCCTTCCACCAACAGAATCTGTAAGAACAGCGTTGTACATCTGCCTCTTCCGGCTCGAATCGAATGAATTTGTTCGAAACACGAAAAGGTTTGGGAAGATCAAGCCGCGCTCTGGGAAACTTGCTCGGCTTGTGTGATGAGATCCAAGCTATCCGGAACGGAGAACCGAAGCTCGTTGGTGCAAAAGCTTTTCCACCCGTCTGTCACTTCATCAAAGATGATGTCTTCATCGGGCCAGATTGATGCTGTGACCCGATAGTCCTGATGCAGAAACACGATATCGTTGGCCCCGAGTCCCGGCGCCCCGACCGACTCTTCGCCGACTGACCCAGTGCTTGTTTCCCTGCCGTTGATCTTATTCTCGGTCCACGCGGCGTAGCGGCGAAGATCCTCCAGCCGAAATCCCATACAGTATTTGCGATCAGACTGTTCCACGTCTCCGCCCTTGATCTCAGCTTCCGCCCGCCTTAGACGCTTCACCACTTCTACCCGGCCGGCGGCGAGAGCAATCATTTGTGGCGTCCGGAGATCTCGCCCCACGGTGAATGGATCGGCGCCGTGCTGAAGCAGTACTTCCACCATCTCTAAGTCGCCGCTTGCTGCGGCCCAATTCATCGATGTCCACCCTTGTTTGTCCAGTTGGTCGATCTGTGTACCGGACTCAATTAGTTCTTTGACCAAACTGTAGTTAGCCGACTTGACTGCATCGACTAGTGCCATTTCACTCATGTTATTCCCTCCATCTGGTTTTGAGTTTAATGCCCCTGGGTACTCAATTGCTCCACGCGAGCCGATAACTGGGAGACGCTGGGAAATTCATACAAATCCCCAAGATTGATTTCCGAATGCAACTCTTCGCGCAGCCTGCGAAGCAAGCGAATGGCTATCATCGAATCGCCGCCAAGTTCAAAGAAGTTTGCTTCCAGATCAATACCGTCCACAGCCAGCAACTCTTCCCACATAACCTGGATGCGCTGCTCAACTGTCAATAAGGCCGACGACTGTGTAGATTGGCTGAGAAAGCGATTTCCACCTCGGTCAGCCGCTGCGTTAAGCTTGAGTCGATCCACCTTTCCATTGGCAGATAATGGCAACTGATCCAAACACACGAAGCGCGTCAGGGATAGGACCTGAGGAAGAAGGCGCTCTCTGGCATAGTTCAATATTTCTTTTTGGGCCACGGCGGAGTTGAGGACGCTGAAATAACAAACGATCTCCGGAGGGTTTTCTTCGACCTCGGACTCGTTTACCACGACGACGGCAACATCGCGTATTGCGGGGTGTTCTGAGAGAATACTCTCAATCTCACCAAGCTCGATGCGGTATCCTCGAATCTTGACCTGCCGGTCCTTTCGTCCCGTCAACTCGACATTTCCGCTACTAAGCCAGCGACCCAGGTCGCCCGTCCGATAGGCACTCGTCCGCTTTCCCTTGTGGATCAGCCGGCAGAATGAGCGATCAGACGCCCGCCCGTCCTGTACATACCCTCGTGCCAGCCATTCGGACAAGATGACTATTTCCCCGATCTCTCCCGGGCGGCAGGGCCGATCGTTTTCATCAAGGATCAAAACATCTGCGTCCTCGATTGCTTTTCCGACGGGAACGTTCACCGACTCGGGACATGTGGCTTCCGGAATGGGGTAGAATAATTTGATTATCGTCGACTCTGTTGGGCCGTAGAGGTTGAATAACGACGTTGAGTTGCCAAAACGCTCGCGCCAACTGATTACGTCATTCCAGCGCAACATGTCTCCCGAAATGAGAACCGATCGCAGTGACTGAGGAACGCGATCATTTGAGCTATGGTCGGGCAGTTGCAAGATCGACCGCAACAGAGTGGGTACACAGCACATCACGGTAATCTTGTTGTCGACGATCCATCCAAGGAACTTCCTCGGATCGATGACAGTGCTCCGATCAGCAATACATACGCAAGCTCCGCATATCAGTGGGACCAGAAGCTCTTTCAACGAAAAATCGAATGACAAGGGAGCCGTCTGACTGAATCTATCGGCGGTGGTTACTGAGAACTCTTTAGCTTGCCATTTTAGATATTGGATCAAGCTGTCGTGACTACCCCTGACGCCTTTAGGGCGGCCTTCGGAGCCGGAGGTGTAAATAACATAGCAGTCGTCTTTAAGATCTTCCTCTTTGATACTTATCTGGGAAGAATCCGGAAGCTGATTTGAGTTCTTCGCCGAATGCCCGTTTGAGCGCCAGTTGCCTGCCAGAATCAACGGCGCTGAATTGAGGTGCTCCCCGGCGTTCACAATTTTGGATCTGAGAGACGGTTCAGTAACAATGATCCGGGTCGACGAATTCTGCGTCATCCAGGCCAACATCTGCGCCGGCGTATTGGGATTTATGGGAACAACGATTCCCCCTGCGTCCCAGATGCCAAGCAGAAGCGGAACTGTGTTGAGTGACCGATGCTGAAAAATTCCTACCGCTTCTCCCGGTTCCAATCCTGATTTTCTCAGAGCGCGTCCTATCTGCAGTGATTGTTGTTTTAGCTCTGCATAACTTAACCGGGTCCCTTGGTACTCTACGGCAACAGAGTCAGGACTACGGTCAGCCTGTTCAAAGATGAGTTTCTCAATTCTTTTCATAACTCTGTGTATGGACTAGTAACCGAATCACTATGACATTGATCTCGAAGTTGACTGGCTGTAGCGAAAGGACTGCTCGGACAACGTTCAACTTCGATACTTCTTGCGAGCTCTGCTTGTCCTGGGTTGGTTTGGCGCTCGCCTCAGAAAGCGAATGACTTGCTGAGAAAAACCACATCTGAAGAGCTAGCGGTCGACGGAATTAAGTGGCCAGGTCTCGGCTTGTATCCGACTCCCTCAAGTTGGGATAACCCGTAGGATTGATCAACCAACCTTACCTTCAAAGGTTCTGAGGTCCTGACTCTCCACTGTAAATCAAGGCCCTGGTTTGGAAACGCATATATGCGCACTGCCCAATCCTGCTTCCGCGCTCGGGCGATAGGGGTAAGGTCCTGTTCACTTTCAATCGTCTTCCCGTTGACTGCGGCGCTTAGGACTTCGGCACGGGAATCCAGGTAAATAGCCATTACCTCCGCCTGTCTGGGTGAGGATAGACGCAGACGCAGAGTGCGAACGCCCCCTGAAGTCTCGTCGCTAAGAACCTCAAGTACTGGAGCGGGCAGGGACACAACCTTTGCAGGGCTCTGCAAATACGTCCTGCTTGAATCTGCATAGCCCAAATCCGGCAGCGTACCCCTTTTTGGATCGCTGGAAATGAATTGTGAAGTCCATTCGTCCGGACGCTCGGAATCGCTGGCCCAGACGGCTTTCCCCGTAGTCGCATTTAGTCCATAGAAAATATTATCTTGTCTTGGGTGGAAGGTGTCGTTGACGTAATATAGATTGGCGATGATAAACAAGAGTAGGCCGGCTAATGCTGTTGCCCCAGGCAGGATCCACCTGAACCTTGTACCAATTAACAAAATAAACGGAACGAGTAGACCGAGCAAAAGCACCACAATAGTTACAATTAGGTAAGTCCATTCAAGCGTGAGCCCAATGAATATCTGGTAGATGATCGGTACGAGCAGGACAATTCCTGGAACAAAACCAAGGCTAAGGTAAACCCAGAAAAAAAATGATATTGTTCCCTTCTCACGATCCTTAGCTAACAGAATCAGGCCTGTACCGATGATGCTGAAGCAGAGCGGCCAGGTAAGGAGGAAGCTGCCTCCCGGAAGATACAAGCTGGAGATCAGCATCAGGATCACCCACCAGCCCATGCCTCCGGTGGCCAGGCTCTCCGAATTCACTTTCCTACTCATCAAGGTATAGATGGTTGAGGTCAGGGCAACCGCCAGAATTACAAAACTGGCCAGATAAAGACCCCCCTGAGCCTCCGGAGCTTGGCCGCTTCGACGAGCTAAGAGTCGAACCACAGTCCAGAGCAATGTCGTCACAAACGAAGAGGTGATGACACTGAACAGCAGGGCCAGAAAGCCCAGAACGACTCCGAGCACCTTCAAGCGGCCCCTCCTAAATCCCACGATTACCAAAGTAACAAACAGGCCAACCACCAGGGCAGCCAGCGGGGTTGTCCAGAGCATTGGGTAATGGACCAGAACCCTCCCGAACAGGTCGAAATAGGTGACATTTCCTTCCTTTGTCTGTCTCAGATCCAGGTTTCCAAAGTGGCGCGCCAGGGCCAAAGCGTAGGAGCCATGATGCTGCAAGCTGCGAACATCGATTTCCCCAACGCTGTCGAGCGGAGTGTGGTAATGGCCGATGCCGTTGATGTAAGCGAAGTTCAGGCCCGGCAGGCCAGCCTTCCTAAAAACTGTTAGATCTGTATCATTCGGGAGCAGCTTGTAGATCTCGTAACTGAGCGAATTAGCCATCGGAAATGGCGCGGCGCGACCGAACTCTCGAATGAGCCTTCCGTTATTGTCACTGGTCTCGAACATTATCGACGGACCGCTGTTTCCACGGGCCTCAAAGTTGAGCACCACCCCGACATCCCTGGCCCAGGGGTGTTCGGTTACAAATGCGTTTGCGCCCAACAACCCGACTTCTTCTCCGTCGCTAAAGAAAAAAATAACATCATTTCTCAAGGGTGGTCCGGCTCTTAAAGCCCTGAGTGTTTCAAGCAACGCCGCCGCCGCAGCTCCGTCGTCGCTCGCCCCCAGGCTGTTCGGCGCTGAATCGTAGTGGCTCACCAGCAAAACTGCCGGGCCACCCGCCGTCCCTTTTAATCTCGCGAGGATGTTCTCTACTGCTCCAATCCTCAACGGTTGATCAGTTGAGTTCAAGGCGATCGTTTCTTGAATCTGAGGTTCAAGGCCGGCGCGGCTCAACTCTGTCATGATGTAATCACGAACCGCTCGATGTTCAGCCGACCCCATCGGGTGCGGTCGATGAGCGATGTTAACAACGTGTTTCATCGCTGCGCTCGCTGAAAATAACTGAGGAGGAGCGCCCAGTGAGACCACCGCTGGAGGGTTCTGACCCTCAATACTGAGAGTTGTAAATAGGGCAATGAGAAAGCAACAAAATAAGGCCCCGGCTAAGTCCCTCCCAGTTGGAAGATCCGGTTTCTCTTCTATCGCTCCAGCGGACGGACTGAGGCCCGCTATGAGCTGAACTCTTGAAGCCTCTTCAATCATAATGGGGACCGATGGAATAGCAGAACTTGTAGTTCGAGGTGAAAGAGTTTGCTCTCGTGGCAGAAAGCACTACTCGGCGGACAGAGCTACCGCACTTGAAGCCAAAAAAGAGGCGTCTCTATTCTGCGAAGCTCTTTAGGAACGGCACTGAACGCACTCTTAAGATCGCCGTTGATGCGGGGGCCGTCCTGCTTACCCCTGGAAAAGCAGAAACTTAGCTCTAATTCAGTGCGTAACGCGACAGCGTCCTATGTTCTGCTCGTTTCGAAGCGGTGCAATGCGACATCGGAGTTTGTCTTCTCCACGAACTCCTTTTCAATCACGATGCGGCCCTGATAGCTGACCGTCGTCAAAAGTATCAACACCCGATCCCTTTCATCCATCTTGGCCGCAAATACACCAACAAAGTTAGCCAGAGGGCCTTCCTTGATCTTTACATAATCGCCAACCTTAAGATCGTCTTCCACTTGCACGAATCCATCAACGCCGACCTGACTGCGAATGAGTTCAATGATCGAATCGTCAACTCTAGCTGGGACGCCACCGAAGTGCACAACGCTATGTACCCCCCTCGTGTAACATATTTGGTGCAAGGCCTTGTTGGCATTAAATCGGGCAAAGGCGTAATGGGGAAACATTGGCCCCGGCACATACTTTGTCACACCGGTAAAATGGTTCCGACGACGCACTCTCAGCTTTGGGAGAAAGGTCTCCACGCGCCACGCGGACAAATTGCTAATCGCACGCTCTTCCTGCTTGGGTCCCGTTCGAATAACGTACCAACTCGGCCCGTCATGGATTTGCTTTACATTCATTGCCACGTCCCCCGAAAGCGTCGCTTGACTACTCAAACAACCGAGTGATTTGGTGAGGAAAAAACAATGTCGACTAGAATGTGCCCACGCACGGTACATGCGCAGGACAGCCTCGACATTTCGCGCCAGGTCCTGAAAGCCAAAGGATGGAAAGTAATGGGGAATGGGAATCCGAAACCGGTAAAAACATCATAAACAAAACTCCTCGGAGAATTTTGCCTTGAATTCTTACCGCATTTCGCACTAAGATGGAGTCGCTGAACAACGCATCTATAGGCGCAGAAATGCGGCTATGGTTGTTTGTTTGCAGGGCCTCGTAGTTACCTGCAGGGTACTATGAGGCCCCTACCTTTTAGCGAAAAAAATTTCCTGATTAATCCAAACTTATCTTGTTTTGGTACGAGTGCGGCTTTTTTTGAGTCCGACTCTTATTATCGCGAAATTAATCCTAAGCAAGATTAAACGAGTCGTTCCGCTAAAAAGTGAAGCCGATACAGGGGCCGCACGTCCCACTGCTAGTCCGGCCTAGTCTCTTTTAGAGGGGATGCAGTTTATTATAGCCTTCTACTACCTGTCAACGATAAAAGTATCTTTCTTTAGGGCTTATGTGTGATTGCAAGTTTCTTCGCAATGTATGATAAGTGTGTTGCGAAGGTTGTGAAGGCTTGCGCATCTCCGCAACCTTCGCCCCGGAAGGTACTGGCCGACGCAACTCCCGCTCTTTGGGGAGATCTCCAGGTGACAAGTCGGGAGGCCGTGAAAAGCGGTTTTATCGTCAACTGATAGCCAAGACTGATTAACGGTTTAACGACCACTTATCAGGATTGAAAAAGGATACGAGGAAATAGCTTAACGGCGACACCCTTAATCTTGTCGGCTGTTTTACGTCGTGTTCGCACGAGGGACGGATGGCGTCCGCCTGCGTTAGCGCTTCTTTTCGAGCACGCGCTAAGCACCCTCATTCGAGGCTTGTTCGCGCCCGCGCGATGGATGCGCGGCCAGGCTAATTAAACTGTGCTTTAATAAGGCCCGCGTGTTCTTTCGCTTGTTTTAGTTTTGTCACGATTTCTAAAATGAGTGCGAACTGGCCGTGGTTGCCCCGGCGTTTGACCAGTTTTCACTAGCAATCACGCCTCCACACCTTGAAGAAGAGTTGGCAAAAATGGCCCGCTGATGTCCACGAACCTACCGACGAGACAATGATGACGACCCTACAACTGCTTGCGGAGAAACCAGGTATTCCTACCACGACAGCGTGGTACTTGGCTGATCTCGGCGAAGCGCGTGGCAAGCAGGAACTCTTCACCAAGCAGTCACCGCAGCGGCTCAAGGTCTTGCGCGAACATGCGCTGATCGAGAGTGCAGTCTCTTCCAACCGTATAGAAGGAGTAACGGTCGAGCAGGCTCGCGTCAAAGCAGTCGTGCTCGGCAAATCCTTGTTGCGGGATCGCGATGAACAGGAGATCCGCGGATATCGCGATGCCCTCAAACTTATTCATGAGCAAGGCGCAAAACTTCCCGTCTCTGAGAAAACGATCCTGCGGCTCCATCGCCTGAGTCGGGCCAATATCGGCGATGCCGGCAAGTACAAAGAGAAGGATACCGACATCATCGAGAAGTCTCCGGATGGACGAGTGCGCTTGCGCTTCAAAACCGTGACCGCGCGAAAGGCGCCTGCTGCGATAAGGACGTTAATCGACGAGTGGGGTGACAGTCTTGACGAACGGGTGGTGCAACCGTTGATTGCGACAGCAGCGATGAACCTGGATTTCTTGTGCATCCACTCGTTTAGGGATGGTAATGGTCGCGTCTCGCGACTCCTGCTGCTCTGGCAGTGTTATCACCTCGGGTACGAAGTCGGGCGTTTCATTAGTCTTGAGCGGGTGATCGAAGAGAATAAGCATCGGTACTACGAAACGCTGGGACAAAGTTCACAAGGCTGGCACAAGGGCAAGCACGATCCCTGGCCCTACATCAATTACATTCTTTATATTCTAAGACGGCCTATCGCGAATTCGAAGAGCGTGTCGGTACGCTGTCAACTGCCCGAGGGGCAAAGACCGCTATGGTCTTTGACGCGATCGAGCGTTTGCCGGATAGCTTCAGGATGGTCGATCTTGAGCGCGCCGCTCCCAACGTCACGAGAGATATGATCCGCGTGGTGCTGAACCGATTGAAGAAGGACAATAAGATCTGCTGTGAAGGTTACGGAGCGGCCGCGGTGTGGCGGAAAGGATCGAAAAGGAGCTGAACGGCACATAGTGGTAATAACTCACTAGTGGTGGTAATTAAGGTGGTAATTAAGGTTGTGATAAATTCGTAGCGGAGCAGTGAAGCTGAGAGGCTGGCACCTAAAATGAGAAAAAGGATTGGCCGAAACGATCCGTGTTCTTGCGGGAGTGGACGAAAATACAAAAAGTGCTGTCAGGCGAGGGTGGACGAAACGGATTTTCAATACCGGCATTGGCGGCAGGTCGAAGCGGGCTTGATTCCGGAACTACTATCCTACGCCCTCGAATCACTGGGACCTGAATCAATTGAGGATGCCTGGGGGGAATTCCACGACTCCGCGCCCGACGAGGAATACGATCCAGAATCGCCCATGAATACGGTTTTCATACCGTGGTTCCTATTCAATTGGATTCATGAGGCGATGCCGCCCGGTTCTAATCACTTCTCAGAAACGACCATCGCGGAATCCTTTCTCAGCGACTTTAGTATCAGCGCAGACGAAGAGAAACTCCTCGTTAGCGCTATTCGCAGGCCTTACTCCTTATGCGAAGTTATCGAGGTGACGCCGGGAGCCACGTCCGTTTCCTCCCAGTGCATGCGTCGTAGCGAAAGCTCAACGCTTGCGAAGACCGATTTCTCACGACATTCCGCCCCGCGAGGAAATCCTCCAGCGCTTGAGTCTGCGAGATTATTCGCAAGGCACCAGCCAGAAATGCGCAGCACCCTTCCTTGCAAACAAAATAGGCCTTATTTCTCTGAAGGAACACGTTTTGCTTGTGGAACGACCGTTGAGAAAAACTTAGAGAGTTTAATGGCTCCACCGTTTGGATCTCATATGTTTATATCTAACTCTTCGATCTCGAATCCTTAAGCCTGCGTTGGTTAGTGTTGGTTGAAAACAGGAGCCTTCGGTGAATCCAGCCCTTGGGCCATGTCTGAGCCGGCTTTAGAGGGCAACTCCGCGTGGTCCAGGCTCGCGCGACTGCACTCGCCAACACCATTAACCCCTCGTCTCAACCTGAGGCGCAATATCAGTCGTGGCTTCCTTACGCAGAACGTCAACGATTTTAGCTCGGTCGGCCTCTCGGGCCTGGGCTTTGCAGTCTCCCCGGAAGGGCGTCATCGACTCCGTGGGTACCGGCTTGGCGAACCTTCTTCGCTGGCCGCCATTCCTGAGAATTCTTTGGACACGAACTATCGCACGATTGGCTCAGGCATCGATGGCCCTGGGCCGCAAAGCCGCGATCCGCATTGGTTCAATTCTTAACTGGTCTAGGAGGTCTCCAATGAAACAGCTGGTACTCGGATTCGCGTCGGCAATTATGGCAGTGCTGCTTTCACTTGGCACGGTTAAAGCCGTGGCCGCTTATCACGACTCAGTGAGTGGGTCGCAGACCGCTTCGACGGTGGCTGATAGTATCGCGGTCAACCTGAGCGCGAGCGGCGACCTGCCCGGCATGAGCAAAGTAACTCTTCAACGCAACGGTACAAACGTGACGGGCGGCACCTGGACCATGACCGTCCTTCCCCAAAACGCTGATGCCTCGTCGAGTGAGCGAGGGGAACTGACCGGGAGGGTAACAGGAGGCGCGCTCACTCTAGATGCAGCTGGGAACCTGGCTTCGGCTTCGGCAGTGCAATTTACGATTCAAGGCGGTACCGGCGAGTATGCCGGCGTGACCACAGGCAGCGGAACCGTAAACGTGTCGTCGAGCGGCGAGAACCCTTCCCAATTGACCGGCACTCTTGACCTTAGTTTTTAAGAAAACTTCTTCCTGGGCGATTTGGTCCCGAGGCGCATTAATGCTTGCAGGTTTCAAATCATAGGTCAGCACCACGTTTGGAGCTGACCGCGCCGGAAAAGGGACGGCCCGTCTAAAAGGCGTTGGGACAACCTCAGAAAGGAATTATCCAATGTTCCAGAGATCAAGCAAAACAAAATCCACTATTAGTAAAACGACTACTCGGCGCGCGCGCCGCGCTGCCACACATTTCCTGATCTTTTGTCTGTGGATGCAGTCAATGATGCCTCCGGCTATGGCCGTGGCCAGGCGGCCCTCCCCAATGTTCGCATTGATTGCGGGCGCGCCGAGTCGCGCGGGAGCGGCGACGCGACGGGCGATGGCGATGGTCGCAGCTTTAGGAAAAAGCGCGACAGTCTTCCTGCGGGCCTCATTGATGCCGCAAGACAACTGGATCGTGGTGCTTACACCAGTGACTGGAGAGTTCAAGGACTATGTGGGCCTTGACTATCACCAACCAAGCAGGAAGATGCTGCTCTCTGCGCACACCCCTGCAGGACAGCCGAACAACTTCGAACTGATCGCAGCTGATGGTACCAGCTCCGCCTTCTCAAACCTTGCCGGGCTAAGCGGAGAAGTGCTGGTTGCCACAACACGAGACGAGGGCCAGGGAATGAGTCGCGGGGGCTTCTCTGCCGGCGAGTTGTTAACCAGCACTGGTGTGCCCGGAGTTATCGCGCGAGTGAACGCCTCAGGCGCCTCCGTGCAGAATCCGTGGGTCACCCTGCCTGAAGAGACTGGGTTAGGGGGGCTTTGCGTCGACAGAACAGGCTTGTTCGGCGGCGATTTGCTCGTCGTCACCACTCTCGGCGGGGTCTGGCGCGTGAACTCCTCCGGTGCTGCGACCAAGCTGGCAAGTCTTGGCACGCGCTTGGCCGGTGTTACCGCTGTGCCCGACGATCCTGACAGGTATGGGCCGTGGGCAGGGAAAGTATTGGCAGGAGCCAAAGACCAGTCAGCAGTCTATGCGATCGACTCACAAGGTCAAACCAGCAGATTGCAACTCGACATACATCCGCAGGACATCGACATCGTGCCCGCCCAGGAGAACTTCTACGCAGTTGATACGTCAGCAAGAAAGTTGTGGGGCGCGAGCGATGGGGCGTTCGCCAGCGTGATAGGTGACATCTTTATTGCGCAGGAGTCACCGGGCATTATCATGCGCGTGCGTTGGGACGGTTTGCAGTTCGTCGCTTCAAGGGTTGCCGAAGGATCAGAATTCAAGCAGGTCGCGTTCTCACCGGCGGGCATCAATCCTATCCCGGCAGTCAAGCAGCTTTATGACAAGATCGCCGTGGTGCGACACAGTGTAACTCTCCTCAACAGTGGTCGGGTTGAAGGGTCGCTTTGGCAGTTGCTGGGGGAAGACGTCACACTCGATGGGACCGACACAATAACGTCAGACCTGCTGGTGCCAGGCACGCCAGTCGTCCTGCACAGTGCTCCTGCCTCATACGATGGAACGTTGATGGGTACGGAGAACCCAGAACCGTCTGACTATTCGATTACCATAAAGGGTAGCGCTCAACTGCGACACGTGGTGGCGCGCACAAACCCTGTCCAGTTGGAAAACGTCTCCCCACCGCCGGGGCCAGCAGGGACCCGCGATGTGGCCCTAAACCATGCCGGCGAAGAGATCGGCAACCCGGCCACGCTACGAAACCTATCTATCTCGGGCAGTGCTGGAACCATAGTGGTCCCACCCGGCACTTACGGGAACTTCACGGTTGCCGGCAGAAATGTGCTCGTGTTTGGCGTGCAAAACTCTCCAGCGCCAACGATCTACAAGTTGCAGGAGCTGACTCTAAGTGGGAGCAGTGAGCTCCGGTTGGCGGGCCCAATAGTGCTTACAGTAAATAACCGTGTGACGCTTACTGGCTCAACTCTGGGAGCCGCGGACAACCCTCGACGTTTACTCCTCAAGATTGCAACCGAATATACCAGCCCAAATGATGCGTTGAAGGTAAGTGGGAATGCTGTCCTTTATGGCATCGTACGAGCGCCACAAGGGACGATCACCATCGAGGGCAGTGGACGGGTGCGCGGCACAGTGTCCTGCAACTACTTGTTCGTCAACGGAAACGGAGTCCTTCAGATCACTGAAAGCGACATTCCACCACCACCCGTCAACCGCCCTCCCACCGTAGACGCCGGCGGAGACCAGTCGATAACGCTACCAACCAACACTGTAAGTCTAAACGGAATTGCCAGCGACGACGGTCTCCCGCAAGGAAGCACCCTTCAATTGGCCTGGAGCAAAGTGAGCGGTCCCGGTCCAGTAGTTTTTAGTGACGCTACGAAGGCAATCGGAACGGCTACCTTCACAACTCCGGGCGCTTATGTCTTGAAGCTCACCGCCTCGGACGGCCAACTGAGCAGTAACGACACATTGACCGTCGTCGTCATTCCAAGCAACCAGCCTCCCACAGTCTATGCTGGTCCGGATCAAACCATTGAACTTCCCGATCCCGTCTTACTGAGAGGCGTGGTTACTGACGACGCATTGCCTGCCGGAAGCACTGTGACCTCCACCTGGAGCGTGGTGAGCGGACCGGGCCCGGTAGTCTTTGCTAATCCCCACGCGGCACTCACCAGTGCCTCTTTCACCAATCCCGGCACTTACACGTTACGCTTAACGGCAACGGACACTGAGTTCACGGTCTTTGATGAATTGCTGGTGCAGGTGCTACTGAACCAGCCGCCCGTAGTCAATGCTGGACCTGATCAACAGATTACGCTTCCGGGAACCGCGATCTTGAACGGTACTGCGAGTGATGATGGTTTGCCGCGCGGCTCCACTCTCGAAACTTTCTGGACCATGGTGAGCGGTCCCGCCGCAGTTGTACTCAACGACGCCTATGCCCTGGGCACAATCTCCACCTTCAGCGCCGCCGGTACCTATGTGCTTAGGCTCACAGCGTCAGACTCCAAGCTGAGCGCGAGCGACGATGTAACAATCGTCGTTAATCCCAAGCCTTACACGGAACGCACTTACACGCTGGACGCCGATTTCGCGGAAGGGAACCTCGTTAACGTCAGCGACGGTGTCTCCAACCAGCTTCAGCTCGACG
>Ga0209798_10001104_pt1 | contig 16485 bp, 13 predicted proteins | sample DOMMetBare3Fresh_FD_187475 | JGI IMG/M metagenome (GOLD analysis project Ga0209798, IMG submission 187475) | Wetland sediment microbial communities from St. Louis River estuary, USA, under dissolved organic matter induced mercury methylation -... | ecosystem: Environmental > Aquatic >...
CCCGAACCTTGCCGACATCGTCGCCCAGGATCTGTTTGGTGCTCACCGAGTAGACACGTTCTCCACCCTCTTCGTGTGCCCCCGCAACACGGAAGAGTGTGGGGTATGTCGGCCACGGCTGGTTTGCGGGCCGGTCCTCGCCCGGGCGAGGCATGATCTCCAGCGATGTCACTGACCGGGCGCCTTGGCGAAGAGCAGTGCCGAGGCAGTCCGCTCCCGTGTCACCTCCGCCGATGACGATGACGTCCTTGCCTGTGGCCACGACCTGGTTCTCGACCTCTTCGCCGAGCGCGACCCGGTTCGCGGGTGGTAGGAACTCCATTGCCTGGAGGACCCCGTCCAGCTCACGTCCGGGGACGGGCAGGTCCCGCGGGACCGTGGCTCCGATCGCAAGCACGACGGCGTCATAGCGGTCGCGCAGCTGTTTGCCGGTCAGGTCGCCACCGACGTCGACACCGGTCCGAAAGCGCGTGCCCTCGGCTTCCATCTGCGCCAGGCGACGGTCCAGGACTGCCTTCTCCATCTTGAACTCCGGGATGCCGTAACGCAGCAGGCCACCGGCCTTGTCGGCGCGCTCGAAGACGGCGACCGTGTGCCCGGCCCTGGTCAGCTGCTGGGCGACAGCCAGCCCTGCGGGCCCCGACCCGACGACCGCAACGGTCTTGCCAGTCAGTCGATCCGGGGCCTGAGGCGTGACCGCTCCCGCATCGAAGGCCCGGTCGATCGTGGTGACCTCGATCTGCTTGATGGTTATGGCCGGTTGGTTGATGCCGAGCACACAGGCGGTCTCGCACGGAGCAGGGCACAGCCGACCGGTGAACTCCGGGAAGTTGTTGGTGGCATGCAGCCTCTCGATGGCCTCGCGCCAATCGCCCTTCCATGCCAGGTCGTTCCACTCGGGGATCAGGTTGCCAAGCGGACAACCGTTGTGGCAGAACGGTATGCCGCAGTCCATGCAGCGTCCGGCCTGCCTCTGCAGCTGGCCGACCTCTTGCTGTTCGTAGATCTCGTGCCAGTCCATGAGCCGGATCGGCACGGGACGGCGTTTGGGGAGCTCGCGCACGCGAGTCGACAGAAACCCCTGAGGATCAGCCACGGGAAGCCTCCATTATCCGTTCCCAAACCTGGGGGCCGTTGAGGTCGAGTCCCTCGGACTCCGCGGTTGCGCGAACATCCAGAACCCGTTGGTAGTCGCGAGGCAGGACGAGAGTGAAACGGCTCTTGTCGTCGTCCCAGCCTGCGAGCAGCCTGCCGGCGACAGCCGACTCAGTCCACTCCCGATGTTGGATCAGGAGCTCGTGCACGACCTCGACGTCGTCGTTGCGCAGCGGCATCAGATCGACGAGATCGTGATTGACACGGTCCTCGCGCAGATCCAGCACATAGGCAACGCCGCCGGACATACCGGCAGCGAAGTTGCGACCGGTCGGCCCAAGCACCAAGACGGTGCCGCCCGTCATGTATTCGCAGCCGTGGTCGCCCAGTCCTTCGACCACCGCGGTGGCGCCGGAGTTGCGGACGCAGAATCGTTCGCCCACCTGACCACGCAGAAATACCTCGCCGCTTGTCGCTCCATAGGCGATCACGTTGCCGGCGATGACGTTGTGCTCCGCCGGCAGCGACGCTGAGCGGTCCGGTCGGACCACCACCCTGCCCCCCGAGATTCCCTTGCCCACATAGTCATTGGCGTCGCCATACAGTCGCAAGGTGATGCCAGCGGGGAGGAAGGCGCCCAGCGACTGGCCGGCCGAGCCAAACAAGGAGATGTCGATCGTGTTGTCGGGCAGACCGTGCGGGTATGCCTTTGTCACCTCGTGACCCAGCATGGTGCCGACGGTCCGGTTGACGTTGCGGATGGGGAGCTCGATGCGCACAGGAGTCTTGTCCCGCAACGCGTCCCGGCTCATCTCGATCAGCGCGTGGTCGAGGGCCTTTTCCAAGCCGTGGTCCTGGTCGACGGTGTGTCGACGTGGCGAGCCGTCGGCCGACCGGATCTCGGTAAGGATCGGCCTGAGGTCGAGGCCGCTGGCCTTCCAGTGCTGGACCGCGGCCACGGTGTCAAGCATCGACGCCTCACCGATCGCCTCCTCGATGGAACGCAAGCCGAGGGCAGCCAGATGTTCCCGGACCTCTTCGGCAATGTATTCGAAGAACGTCTCGACGAACTCGGGTTTGCCCGAGAAGCGGGACCGCAGCTCGGGATTCTGGGTCGCGATACCCACGGGGCAGGTGTCGAGGTGACACACACGCATCATGACGCAGCCACTGACCACAAGCGGAGCGGTGGCGAAGCCGAACTCCTCGGCGCCCAGCAGGGCCGCGATCACGACGTCCCTGCCGGTCTTGAGCTGGCCGTCGACCTGGACCACGATCCGGTCACGTAAACCGTTGAGCACCAACGTCTGCTGGGTCTCGGCGAGTCCCAGCTCCCACGGCGCGCCGGCATGCTTGAGCGACGTGAGCGGCGAAGCGCCGGTGCCACCGTCATGCCCTGAGATGAGCACCACGTCGGCGTGCGCTTTGCTGACGCCGGCCGCGACCGTACCCACCCCGACCTCGGCCACGAGCTTGACGTGGATCCGCGCCGAGGGATTGGCGTTCTTGAGGTCGTGGATCAGCTGCGCCAGGTCCTCGATCGAGTAGATGTCGTGATGCGGGGGTGGCGAGATCAGCCCCACTCCGGGAGTTGAGTGACGGGTCTTGGCCACCCATGGATAGACCTTGTGGCCGGGCAGCTGGCCACCTTCACCGGGCTTGGCGCCCTGCGCCATCTTGATCTGGATGTCGTCGGCCTGGGTGAGATACAGCGAGGTGACCCCAAAGCGGCCAGAGGCCACCTGTTTGATCGCCGAGCGTCGCACCGGGTCAAGCAGTCGGTCCTCGTCCTCTCCGCCCTCACCCGTGTTCGACCGGGCGCCAAGGTGGTTCATCGCCACGGCGATCGTCTCGTGCGCCTCTTGGCTGATGGATCCGTAGCTCATCGCCCCAGTGCTGAAGCGTGCCACGATCGCGGCGATCGGCTCGACCTCGTCGATTGGCACAGGCGGGCGACTCCCAGCGAACTCGAACAGCCCGCGCAACGTCATCAGCCGCTCGGACTGCTCGTCGACCCTCGCGGTGTACTGCTTGAAGACGTCGTACCGGCGAGCTCGGGTGGAGTGCTGCAGACGGAAGACAGTCTCCGGGTCGAACAGGTGGGGCTCGCCCTCACGCCGCCATTGGTATTCCCCGCCCACGTCCAGCTTGCGGTGCGGCAGGTGCACGGCATCCAGCGGGTATGCCGTCGCGTGGCGCGCGGCCACCTCCTCGGCGATGACCTCGAGCCCAACGCCGCCGAGCTGTGAGATGGTCCCGACAAAGTAGGAGTCGATGAGATCGTGTGAGAGCCCAATGGCTTCGAATACCTGCGCGCCGCGATATGACGCGACGGTGGAGATACCCATCTTGGACATGACCTTGAGCACACCCTTGCCAAGCGCCTTGATGAGGTTCTTGACCGCCTGTTCGGCGCTGACTCCAGTAATGGCACCGGACCGAATCAGGTCCTCCACCGACTCCATCGCCAGGTAAGGGTTGACGGCTGCGGCGCCGAAGCCGATGAGGAGCGCCACGTGGTGGACCTCGCGGACGTCTCCGGCCTCGACGAGCAGCCCGACCTGCGTGCGGGTCTTCTCCCGAATCAGATGGTGGTGCACGGCCGAGGTGAGCAGCAGCGACGGGATCGGCGCGAGGTCACGCCCGGTGTCGCGATCGGAGAGCACGACGAAGCGTGCCCCCTCGGCGATGGCCGCCGACACCTCACCGAAGATCTCCTCAAGGCGGGTCTTCATCGCGACGGCCCCGCCGGACACGTCATACAGGCCCTTGACGACGTAGGTGGCATAGCCGGGCAGATCGCCGTCCGCGTTGATGTGGACGATCTTGGCCAGCTCGTCATTGTCGAGAACGGGGAACGCCAGAGCGAGCTGTCGGGCGTAGGCCGGTCCGACCGACAGTGCGTTGCCCTCCGGACCGATCACGGTTCCGAGAGAGGTGACAAGCTCCTCACGGATGGCATCGAGCGGCGGGTTCGTCACCTGGGCAAAGAGCTGGGTGAAGTAGTCAAAGATCAGCCGAGGACGCTTGGACAGCACCGCGATAGGGCTGTCGGTGCCCATCGACCCCAATGCCTCTCCCCCGGTCTTTGCCATGGGAGACAACAGGATCCGCAGCTCTTCCTGCGTGTAGCCGAACATCTGCTGCCGACGCGCGACCGATGCCGCGGTGTACAGGATGTGCTCACGCTCGGGCAGATCCTCCAGCTTGATCAGACCGGCGTGCAGCCAGTCCTCATAGGGGTTCTCAGCGGCCAGCGCGGACTTGACCTCGTCGTCGCTGACGATACGGCCATGTTCGGTGTCAACGAGGAACATGCGCCCTGGCTGCAACCTGCCCTTGCGAACAACACGGCCCGGCTCAAGGTCGAGGACACCCGTCTCGGAGGCAAGGATGACGAGGCCATCGTCGGTGACCCAGTAGCGTCCTGGGCGCAGACCGTTGCGGTCCAGGACCGCGCCGATGACGGTGCCGTCGGTGAACGTGACACAGGCCGGACCATCCCACGGCTCCATGAAGCTGGCGTGGAACTCGTAGAACGCCTTGCGGGCAGGGTCCATCTCCTGATGGTTCTCCCACGCCTCAGGAATCATCATCAGCACTGCGTGCGGCAGCGACCGACCGCCAAGGTGCAGCATCTCCAGGACCTCGTCGAACGACGCAGAGTCGGAGGCGCCGTTGCTGCAGATCGGGAAGAGCCGCTTGAGGTCGCCTGGGATCACCTCGCTGGCGAGCTGGCTCTCACGCGCCCGCATCCAGTTGCGGTTGCCCTTGACGGTGTTGATCTCGCCGTTGTGGGCGATCACCCGGTAGGGGTGGGCCAGTGGCCAAGAGGGAAAGGTGTTCGTCGAGAAGCGCGAGTGGACCAGCGCCAGCTCGGTGGCGAACCGGCGGTCGGACAGGTCCGGGAAGAAAAGCTCAAGCTGTCCGGTGGTGAGCATGCCCTTGTAGACCATGGTGCGAGCCGACAGCGACGGGAAGTAGACGTCGGCTTCATGCTCGGCACGCTTGCGCAGACAGTAGGCCAGCCGCTCAAGGCCCAGGCCCACCACGCGACCAGACGACGCTGTGACGAAGAGCTGACGGAAGAACGGCATACAGGCACGGGCCGCGTCACCGACGAGATCGGCGACGATCGGCACATCGCGCCACCCGAGGACCTTCAGCCCCTCCTCCGCAGCAATGGAGGCGATGGTTGCCTCGACGCCAACGCGCTCGTCGGCATCGGTGGGAAGGAAGGCGATGCCTGCCGCGTAGGCGCCCCGAGAGGGCAGCTCGAAGTCCACCACCTCGCGCAGGAACTCATCGGGGATCTGGGTGAGAATGCCTGCCCCGTCGCCCACCATCGGGTCTGCGCCGGTCGCCCCACGGTGCTCGAGGTTGCGCAGTGCCGTCATGGCGTGGTCGATGATGTCGTGCCCTGCGCTGCCGCGCATGGTCGCAATGAACGCGACACCGCATGCATCGTGCTCGAACTCGGAGTTGTACAGCCCCTGGTTCGCAGGCTGAGCAGAGAAAAGCGAAGAGACCACGATCTGACACCGTCCTAGACGTCTCGAGAAAAACCCCGGGAACCTGCATTGGACGGCGTTGGCCAGCGAGGTGATCGCAGAATACCTGAAAGCTCGCAATCCTGACAGGCGAGAAGCCTCAGTCCGGATGCTGAGAAACATGCGTCTCGCGCGCTTCTCTCACGCCCAAGCGCCAGTAGGCGAACGCCGCGCCGGCGAAGACGATCACCGACGTCCAGACGTTGAGCCGAAGCCCCAGGACGTGGTTGGCCTCGTCCGTGCGCAACATCTCGATGAAGCCGCGGCCGAAGGTGTACAGGATCACGTAGAGGGCGAAGACCTGGCCTTTGGCAAGCGTGAACCGACGATCCACCAGCACCAAGGCCAGGGCGACCAGCAGGCACCACAGGGATTCGTAGAGGAACGTCGGCTGGAACGTGCCGAGGATGTTCGTCGTGCTGTTCGGACACGTGATCGCAGCCCCTGCCCCCTGGTCCCAACAGTGGATCTCGAGGCCCCAAGGCAAGTCCGTCTTCGCGCCATACAGCTCGTTGTTGAAGTAGTTGCCCCAGCGCCCGATCGCCTGGGCCAGAACGACCCCTGGGGCCGCCGCGTCGGCATAGTCAAGGAAGCGAACCCCGTTGCGACGACAGCCAATCCAGGCACCCAGGGCACCGAGCGCGACAGCCCCCCAGATACCGAGCCCACCCTCCCAGATCTTGAACGCGTTGAGAGGATGGCCGCCCTCGCCGAAGTAGGCCTGCGGACTGGAGATCACGTGGTACAGCCGACCACCCACGATCCCGATCGGGACGACCCACACCGCCACGTCCAGCGCCTGACCCGGCTTGCCGCCACGATCGTCGAGCCGTCTCTGGGTGATCCAGACCGCCACGATGATGCCGACGAGGATGCACATGGCATAGGCGCGGATCGGGAACCAGCCGATGAACCAGACCGCCTGGTCCGGGCTGGGGATAGATGCAATCACTTGGTGGCGAGCTTGACCTGGGTAATCAGAGATTCCGGCGTCGTCAGGGTCTTGGTGATGTCCTTGCCGTCAAGCATGACGGTGGGGGTGCTGTTCACTCCCGCCTTCTCGGCGGCTGTCTGCGTGTCCGTCACGTACTGGGCATGCTGACCCGAGGAGGTGCACTTCTGCCAGGTCGTCAGCGCGGGGCCGGTGATGCCTGCGGTGTTGGCGAATTCCGTGAGCTGGGCGTCGGTGTAGCCCGCACCCTCCTGGGTCGGTTGGGCAGCGAAGACCGCAGCGTGGTACTCGAGGAACTTGCCCGCGTCGGCAGCGCACGCGACGGCATTGGCGGAACGCTTCGAGGAGTCATTCTTCAGGTTGTCGTCCAGGAACGACAGGGTGTGCACGATCAGCTTGAGGTCGCCGGTCTCAACCAACGCGGTGATGCTGGGGCCCATCGCCTTCTCGAACTGTCCGCAGACCGGGCACTGGAAGTCCTCGTACAGGTCAAGCGTGGGCGCGTTGCCCTTCGCTGGCGCAGCATTGGCCAAGATGCCACCGGCGTCGGTTGCGACGGCACCGGAAGGCCGCGCGGAGGCTCCGGTTCCGTCTGACTTACCGCTTGTTCCCATCACGATGGCGACCACCACCGCAATGATCACAACGGCGGCAATGACCGCACCGATGATGACCGGGTTGGGGCCCTTCTTCGGCGCGGCTGCGGCGATCTTCTTGGAGGCGTCTGGACGCATGTGGCTGATCTCTTCTCTATCCGAACAAACGGTGGTCAAGGCTGTATGCCGTACGCGGGCGCACGACGAGCCACGCCGCACAGGCTGTGAGCCCCGTGTCGCGCAGAACGTCCGCCAAGTATTGCGTTTGGGACGCGTCGATGCTTCCCCCACCGCCAAAACAGCCGCAGTCGATGTTGAGGCCGCGCATCCACGCCGAGATGATCCCGACGAGGAAAGCCAGCATGAGCAGACCCCCTACCACCGCAGATGCACGCGTCAACAAGCCGGCGACGAGAAGAAGCCCGACGAGGATCTCGACCACGGGCAGGGCGTAGCCCACGTATCGGGCGACGTCGTACGGAAGGATCTGGAAGGCATTCACCGCCCTCGCCGAGACGGCTGGAGAGGTCACCTTGAGCGCCCCCGCCACGATCAGGACGACCCCGAGGATCAGTCGGGCCAGCAGACCGATGAAGTCTGCACGTCGCCCGCCCCCCTGTAGGTCCACGATCTCATCTTCCCGCTCGGACGCCGGCAGCCAGCTCGGCCGACAGCTTTCGGATGGCGGCGAGCCCGTCCTCACGCGACCCGGCATCGGTGAGGCATCTCACCAGGGCCGAGCCGACGATCACGCCGTCGGCGAAGGCCGCAACCTGCGCGGCCTGGGCACCGTTGGAGACACCGAGCCCGACGCAGATCGGCGTGTCCGTCAGGAGGCGTGTCCGGGTGACCAGAACCTCCGCCGTGTCGCCGACCGTCGTCCGTGCGCCGGTGACCCCCATGGTCGACGCGGCGTAGACGAAGCCGCGGCACGCCAAGGTGGTGGTCCGGAGCCGCTCGGGGGTCGAGCTGGGCGCAACCAGGAACACGCGGTCAAGGTCGTTTCGCTCGGCAGCCGCGATCCACTCGGCACCTTCGTCCGGGATGAGGTCGGGGGTGATCAGACCGGCCCCGCCAGCCTTGGCCAGGTCATCGGCAAACCGATCAACGCCATAACGGAGAACGGGATTCCAGTAGGTCATGACCAGGGCAGGGGCACCGGCGTCGGCAACTGCCCGCACGGCTGCGAAGACGTCCTTGAGTCGGGTGCCGCCCTTGAGCGCGACGTCGGCCGCGTGCTGGATGACGGGGCCGTCCATCAGCGGGTCGGTGTAGGGCACGCCGACCTCGACGATGTCCACACCGGCCTGCACCATGGCGACCATCGCGTCGATGGATCCCTGGACGTCGGGGAACCCGACCGGCAGGTAGCCCACGAGGGCTGCCCTGCCCTCCGACCTGGTCTTGGCCAGGACTGCTCCGACGCCGTTCACTGCTGCTCCAGCCCGTCTGGTTGCAGTCCGTCTTCGAGCACACCGAACCAGCGGGCTGCGGTGTCGACGTCCTTGTCACCGCGCCCTGACAGGTTGACCAGGATGACGCCTTGGGGTCCGATCTCACGGCCGATCTCGAGAGCGCCGGCGAGCGCGTGGGCACTCTCGATCGCGGGGATGATCCCCTCCGTCCTGCACAGCAGCGCGAAGGCGTCCATGGCCTGGGTATCGGTGATCGGGCGATACTCGGCCCGGCCGGTGTCCCGCAGGAACGAGTGCTCGGGCCCCACGCTCGGATAGTCGAGCCCGGCCGAGACGGAATGGGACTCGAGGGTCTGTCCGTCCTCGTCCTGAAGAACGTAGGTGAAGGCGCCGTGCAGGACGCCTGGGCGCCCGGTGCTGAAACGGGCCGCGTGCTTGTCCGTGTCAACACCCTCTCCCCCAGCCTCGAGGCCGATCAGGCGCACGGACTCATCGTCGATGAAACGGTGGAAGATTCCCATCGCGTTGGAGCCACCGCCGACGCACGCGCACACGACGTCGGGCAGACGACCGACCAGGTCGAGCACCTGGGCCCGTGCCTCGACTCCGATGATCCGTTGGAAGTCACGAACCATCTCGGGGAACGGGTGCGGGCCGGTGACGGTGCCGATCACGTAGTGGGTGGTCTCGACGTTGGTGACCCAGTCGCGCATCGCTTCGTTGATCGCGTCCTTCAGAGTCGCACTTCCGTTGCTCACCGGGATGACCTCAGCGCCGAGGAGCCGCATCCGGGCGACGTTCAAGGCCTGACGCGCCGTGTCCTTGGTACCCATGTAGACGACGCACTCAAGACCCATCAGGGCTGCCGCCGTTGCACTCGCCACGCCGTGCTGACCGGCCCCGGTCTCCGCGATGATGCGCGTCTTGCCCATGCGCTTGGTCAGCAGCGCCTGGCCCAGGACGTTGTTGAGCTTGTGCGAGCCCGTGTGGTTGAGGTCCTCGCGCTTGAGCAGGATGCGTGCTCCCCCTGCGTGCTCGGCAAACTTCGGGACCTCGGTGATGATGCTGGGGCGGCCGGTATAGGTGCGGTGCAGACGTTCGAGCTCGCCCTGGAACGCTGGGTCGATGTTGGCCTTGAGCCGTGCCTCGTCGAGCTGCTCGAGGGCGGCCACGAGGGCCTCAGGGACGTACCGGCCACCATACGAGCCGAAACGGCCCGGCCGCGTGCCTCCACCGGTCGAGCTGGGATGGTCGTTCATCAGACTCCCTGTTGTCGCAGCGCCGGATGAGCGCCTGCAGCGATGAGATCGGCCACGGCTTCACGCGGGCGACCACCGATCACCAGGCTCTCGCCCACCAGTACCGCGGCCGCGCCCGCGCGGGCATAGTCGAGAACGTCGTGCGGCCCGCGAACCCCCGACTCGGCGACCTTGACGATCCCGGCCGGGATGTGCCCGGACAGTCGGGCAAAGGTTCCGCGGTCGACCTCCAGGGTCTTGAGGTTGCGGGCGTTGACGCCGATGACGCGCGCGCCAGCCTCGACTGCCCGCTGGATCTCGGCCTCTTCGTGCACCTCGACCAGCACGGTCATCCCGAGGGACTCTGCGCGCTCATGCAGACCGACAAGCGTGGGTTGGTCGAGCGCAGCGACGATCAGCAGGACGACGTCGGCGCCGTAGGCGCGTGCCTCCCACAGCTGGTAGGAGGAGACCGTGAAGTCCTTGCGCAGTACGGGAATGTCAACGGCTGCACGGACCGCAGCCAGGTCCTCGAGGCTGCCGCCGAAACGGCGGCGCTCGGTCAGGACGCTGATCACACTGGCACCCCCGGCGGCGTAGTCCGCAGCCAGCCCGGCAGGGTCCGCAATCATGGCCAGTGCGCCCTTGCTCGGACTCGAACGCTTGACCTCGGCGATCACCTTGACACCGCCTCCGGCGCGCAGAGCTGCGAATGCGTCGTACGCCGGCGCAACCCGCTCCACGCGGGACTTCAGCTCGTCCAGCGGGATCAGGGCCTGTCGGACGGCCAGGTCCTCACGGACGCCGGCAATGATCTCGTCGAGGACAGTGGTCACGCTGAAAGGCTATCCACGGGCGTGTGCTGGCCCGAACCGACCCCCGGGTGCCGTCAGCGAGCCGCCGTGTTGGTCTTTGGCCGGTCCGGTCTGGTCGCCCCGAAGCCGGCCATCGCCAGGATCTTGCCGGCTGCAAGACCGACGACCGCCAGGACGATGCCGACGATGGCCATGGGCCTGCTCACGACCACGACGGCAAGACAGATCAGGAACGCGGCGACCAACAAGATCCCGACGGCCGTCCATGCCGCGGTGCTGTGGCCGTGTCCGTGCTCTGCCATGGGTCTCTCCTCAGTGCGACGGTCTGCTGATGCCGTTCTTCCAGCCCTGACGTCATTGTGTCAGCGCCAGTCGGCTGCGGGAGCCTCAATGGCCTCACTGCTCGATCGTGGGGTCCTCGCCACGGGAGAGCTGGTCCCATTCCACCTCGCGTCGGCGACCGGGGTCCCCGGTCGAGCTGAGCTGGGACGTCTGCGACGTCCGACCCGCGACGGGCGGGTCGAACCTGCTCGAGAGCCCGGTCCAGCGACTGGCACCGACCAGGGCGCAGAGCCCCCCGAAGCCCATGACGAGCGTGGCCGACAGCGCAACCCATGCCCAGCTCCCCGCCTGTCCGTACGCGACGACGCTCCCGCTCCGCCCCGTGCGGGCGGCGGCGAGCGTTCCCAGCACGCCGCCTGGGTCGGCGAGTACCGAGATGATCACCACCAGGCCGAGGACTGCAGCCAGCATCGCTGACCAGGCCGCGATGACACGCACGACCGTGCCGGCGGTTGCCGCGGCTACCGCCGACGCCAAGCCCACCAATGCTGCGGCCAGGGCACCTGGCGCGATGTCGGATCCCCTGCCGTGCAGGACACTTGCGCCGAGAACTGCGTCAGCAGCCGAGCCCGAGACCCACACGCGAGAGCCGCTGATGAGGATGACCGAGGCGCTCATGAGCATGAGGACGAGCACCATCCGTTTGCTGGTGAGCATGTTGGTCATGGCGTTCGCAACCCCGACGCGGACGCCACTGCTCGCAGCGCCGCCGCCGCCTTGTTGACGCTCTCCTCGAGCTCAAGCTGGGGCACCGAGTCCGCGACGATCCCCCCTCCGGCCTGGACGTATGCCCGCCCGGCCTTGATCACCGCGGTGCGGATCGCGATCGCCATATCGAGGTCGCCGTGGAAGTCGAGATAGCCGACGACCCCGCCGTAGATGCCCCGACGGCTCGGCTCGAGCTCGTCGATCAGGGCCATGGCACGCGGCTTGGGCGCCCCTGACAGCGTGCCGGCCGGGAACGTTGCGACCAGCACGTCGTAGGCGCTCTGCTCGGGCCGGATGTCGCCGACCACCGTGGACTCCAGATGCATGATGTGGCTGTAGCGCCGGATCGTCATGAACTCCACCACGTCGACGGTTCCCGGATGACACACCCGCTGCAGGTCGTTGCGCGACAGGTCCACGAGCATGACGTGTTCCGAACGCTCCTTGGCGTCGGCCAGCAGATCCTCGCCGTTGGCGACGTCCGCCTCTGGTGTGTCGCCCCGTGGGCGCGAGCCGGCGATCGGGTGCGTGATGGCCCGCCGGCCGGTGACCTTGACCAACGCCTCCGGGCTCGAGCCCACGACGTCGTATGCCGTGCCGTCCGGTGCCGGGAGCCGCAGCAAGTACATGTACGGGCTGGGGTTCGACGCCCGAAGAACCCGATAGACGTCGAGCGCGTCGGCTGGGCAGTCGACGGAGAACCGCTGGGAAAGAACGACCTGGAAGACCTCACCGGCCCGGATGGCGTCCTTGCCGGCCTCGACCATGGCGCGGAACTGCTCTGGCGTGCGGTTGCTGGAAGCCTCTGGTGCAGTCGGCTCGATGACCGCCACGGTGCTGGGCGCCGCGGCAGCGAGATCGGCCGTCATCCGGTCGAGCCGGCTGACCGCGTCGGTCCACGCCTCCTCCATCCGCTCGTCCGTCGCGTCGTAGTTGATGGCGTTCGCGACCAAGAGCAGGGATCCGTCCGCGTGGTCCAGCACCGCGAGATCCGTGGCGAGCATCATGGCGAGCTCAGGTAGGTGCAGCTCGTCCGGCAAGGTGTCGGGGACCTTCTCCCAGCGACGTACGGCGTCATACGTGATGGCCCCGACCATGCCACCGGTCAACGGCGGCAGACCCGGGATGGGATCGGTCGCGAGCGCAGAAACGGTGTCGCGTAACGCTTCCAGCGGGTTGCCATCGGTGGGGACCCCCACCGGAGGGTCGCCGATCCAGTACGTCACGCCGTCCTTCTCGGTCAGAACGGCTGCGCAGGCAGCGCCCACGATGGAGTAGCGGGACCACACTCCCCCGTGCTCGGCGGACTCCAGCAGAAAAGTGCCAGGGGCATCCTTCGCCAGCTTGCGGTAGACGCCCACCGGGGTCTCGGCATCGGCCAGAAGCCGTCGCACGACCGGAATGACGCGACGGGTGCGGGCCAGGTCGGCGAACGTCTCCAGCGAAGGCCAGGTCACGCCATACCGGAGGTTGGGCCTGGGGTCACTCATCCGGATGTCCTTGAACCGCGGCCAGATCGTGGTCGTCGAAGCAGGTGCGCGCTCCGGTGTGGCAGGCGGCGCCGATCTGGTCGACCCGGACGAGCAGGGCGTCACCATCGCAGTCCAGCGCGACGCTCTTGACGTACTGAGCGTGGCCCGAGGTGTCGCCCTTGCGCCAGTGCTCGCCGCGACTGCGCGACCAGAAGGACACCCGCCCCGACGTCAGTGTGCGATGGAGTGCCTCGTCGTCCATCCAGCCGACCATGAGTACTTCACCGCTGTCGTGCTGCTGCACAACAGCGCACACGAGACCGACGGCGTCGCGCTTCAGCCGCGCGGCCACCTCGGCGGGGAGGGGGGACTGTGCTGAGGTCGGGGTCACCTAGGACATTCTGCCGGGTGACCCCCCTGGGCGAATGCCACACGTCCACCAGTGTTGGATGCTGGGATGCTGACAATCGACCTCGACGTGATCCGACTGACCCTGCACGTGCTCGCAGCGACCATCTGGGTGGGCGGTCAGATTGTCCTTGCGGCCCTGGCGGGGCCTCTCCGCCGAGCCGATCCGTCTGCTCTCGCCCCCGCGGCCCGCGCCTACGCCTGGGTGGCCTGGCCCGCGTTCGTCGTGCTCATTCTGACCGGCGGCTGGATGCTCGCCGACATGAGTCAAGCGGGCGAGGCGGGCGAGGCCCTCCAGGCCACCCTGACGGTCAAGTTGTTGCTCGTCGTGCTGTCGGGCGTCGGTGCCGCGTTGCACACCTTCGTCAAGACACCTGCGCTCAAAGGCATCTGGGCAACTGTCGGCCTGGCGAGCGCGCTGGCCGTCGTGCTGCTGGGCGTCTCGATCGTCGAGGCCGGCTGAGTCCTCGCGCCCTGCGGTCCCTCAAGCCCCGCGCTGCTGGGCGACCCAGGACGCGTGCAGCGCTGCATAGACGCCTCCCGCGCCCTCGAGCTCATGGTGAGGTCCGCGCTCCACGATTCGGCCTTTGTCCACGACGATAACCTCGTCAGCGGCCTCGGCCGTGGAGAGACGGTGGGCAATCGTGATGGACGTGCGACCACGACTCAGGCTGTCCAGGGCACGCTGCACCCTCACCTCGGTGGCCGGGTCGACCGCAGACGTGGCTTCGTCCAGAACCAACAGGTCTGGGTCGGCCAGATAGGCCCGGGCCAGAGCGACCAGCTGCCGCTCGCCGGCTGAGAGGGACTCGCCGCGTTGACCGACCTGTGTCCGGAGACCCTGCGGCAGGCTGCCCAGCCAGTCATCTAGGCCAAGCTCGGTCAAGGCCAGTCGTACGTCGTCATCGGTGGCGACGGGCTTGCCGAACCGGATGTTGTCCAACAGCGTTGCGTCGAAAAGGAATCCCTCTTGCGGCACGAGCACCACACGACTGCGCAGTGAGCTGAACCTGACGTCGCGCAGGTCCACGCCGTCGATCTGGACGCTGCCCATGGTCGGGTCCATCAGGCGCGTGAGCAGCTTGGCAAGCGTCGTCTTGCCCGAGCCGGTCTCTCCGACGATGGCGATGCGCGACCGAGGGGCGATCTGGAGATCGACCTCATGCAGCACCAGATCGCCGCCCGGATAGGCGAACCCGACGCGGTCGAAGACCACCGTGATGGGGCCACGCGGCAGCGCCTGCCCGGTGTCAGCGGGATCGGCCACGTCGGCCGGCGTGTCGATGACGGCAATCACCCGGCGCCATCCCGCGACCGCGTTCTGCATCTCGTTGAGGATCTCGGTCGCGGTCTGCACCGGTTGCGTGAACAGCTGCACCAGGAACAAGAAGGCCAGGAGCTCACCCAGGGTCATCTGCCCATGAACGGCCAGGACCGTGCCGACCACGACGATGACGGCCGTCGTCAAACCCGAGACGAGCTGCCCCGATGTGAACGCCGCCACGGCTTTGATCTGGGCCGATACCGAGGCCCGGCGGTGGTTCTCGATGGCCGTGTCGATGCGGGCGGCGGTACGGTCCTCGACCCCGTATGCGCGGATGGTCGCCGCGCCCACGACGGACTCCGAGACCGCTCCCAGGAGCTCACCCACACGCTCGCGGACCTGCGTGAATGCCCTGCCGACGATGCCCTGGAACCGGCGGATAAGGAAGAACAGCGGCACGAAGCAGAGCCACACGACAGCCGCAAGCAACGGACTGTAGATCACCATCAGCACCGTCGCCAAGGTCAGCTGACCCAGGGACACGATCAGCATCAGCCCGCCGAACTGCACGAACATGGAGATCGTGTCGACGTCGCTGGTCACCCGGGAAACCAGCGAGCCGCGCCGCTCAGTGTTCTGGGTGAGCACCGAGAGGTCATGAATGTGTCGGAAAGCCTTGATCCGTAACGTCGCCAAGCCGCTCTCCGATGCACGGAACAGGCGCACGTTGACGTAGTACGAGGTCACGGCCGTGAGCACGACACCGCAGGCGGCCAGAAGGACGAGACGAAGGACGAGCCCGATGTCGGGGCCCGACGTGGCCAGGATCCCCCGGTCGGTAGTCTGCTGCACGACGAAGGGAATGACAACCCGGCCCAGCGTCGAGATCAGTGCCAGCATCACCGTGACGCCGATGCCTTTGCGAAGCTCGGGCGACAGCTCGAGGCCGCGCCGCAGGGTCGCCCAGGTTCCGAGCATCTGGCTGGACTCAATGATGGTGGCGTCCTGCACCGGACGAGAACGAGTGGCCGGACTCATGCTCCAGCTCCTTTCACGTCGAGGCGGTCCTCGTCGGCCAGTACCGCGGCCCGCTCCGCAGCCTCGCGGGCATAGGCGGTGACCAGCCTGGCGTAGCCGCTACAGCGGTCCAGCAGCTGATGGTGGGGCGCGTGGTCGACTACCCGGCCGTTCTCCATGTAGACGACATCGTCGGCCAGGGCGATCGTCGCCATCCGGTACGCGACCACGAGCACCGTCGTCCGCGAAGTGTGGCCAGAACCGCTACCCACCTCGCGGAGTCCGGCCAGGATAGCCTGCTCGACGCTGGGGTCGACGGCACTTGTCGCATCGTCCAGAACAAGCAGTTGGGGGTTGCGTATCACGGCTCGTGCCAAGGCTATTCGTTGACGCTGGCCGCCAGACAAGCTGGCGCCACGCTCCCCGACACGCGTGTCGAGGCCATGCGACAGGGCTGCGACAAAGCCATCCGCCTGAGAGATGCGCAGCGCGTGCCACACCTCGTCGTCAGTTGCCGGGGCACCGAGGGTGACGTTGCCTCGGACGGTGTCATCGAACAGGAACGTCTGCTGCGCGACGAGCGAGCCGACCTCGGGCACACCGCCGTGGACGA
>Ga0209798_10001106_pt1 | contig 16445 bp, 14 predicted proteins | sample DOMMetBare3Fresh_FD_187475 | JGI IMG/M metagenome (GOLD analysis project Ga0209798, IMG submission 187475) | Wetland sediment microbial communities from St. Louis River estuary, USA, under dissolved organic matter induced mercury methylation -... | ecosystem: Environmental > Aquatic >...
TGCCCGGACTGCGCCGCCTCGACCGCGTCCATCGCCAGCGCGCGAATGGCGTTGATGCTCCGCCAGGCCGCCGCGTCGGGCAGCGCGTCCGGGGCGGGCGCGCTCAGGGCGCCGTCGGCTCGCGCAGCTCGAGTGCCAGTGCTCTCTGCGGTCAGAACGAACTCCTTTCGCGCGCGGGAACCGGGCGCTGAGCGACGAGCGGAGGAAAGGCGACGGGGAAGATAACCGCCCCGCAAAGCGCCGGGCAGGAGGCGTGGATCATCCTGGCCCGCCCGTGGTACAACCTCCTGTCGCTCCGTGCCGGCTGCCCGTACCTTCATCCTTGCCCAACAATGTTCGCTGCCATTACGCCGGTGACCCGACCCGACCGAACCTACGAGATCCACGAGGTGGCCGAGCTCACGGGCCTGGCCCCGGCGCGTCTCCGGGCCTGGGAGCGCCGGCACGAGGTCGTGCGTCCCCGGCGCCTTCCCAACGGCTATCGGGCCTACACCGCCGATCAGGTCGCCCTGCTCCGGGCCTTCGCCCGGCTGATCGATCGGGGCGACCGGATCGGAGATCTTGTCTCCCGCCCGCGCGAGGCTGTCCTGGCACAGGCCGAGGCGCGTGCGCTGGATGGGTCTCCCCAGGCCGCCCTGCTGGAGGCGGTGCGGGCCTTCGATCGCGAACGTCTCGAGGGGCTCGTGGCCCAGCAGCTCGCGCTCCGGGGGCTCCGGGGGTTCGCCGAGGAGGTCGCCCTGCCGCTGGCGCGATCGGTCGGCGACCTCTGGGCGCTCGGCAAGATCTCCATCGCCGGGGAACACCTGGCCAGCGAGGTCGTCGTCCACGCGCTCAAGGGTGGCCTCCGGATGTCGCGAGGGCCCGGCCCGCTCGTGGTCTCCGCCTGTCTCCCCGGCGAGCGCCACGAATGGGGCCTCCTCGCCACGCTCGCCGTGATCCAGGAGGCCGGCTGGCGCATCCATTACCTCGGTGCCGACCTGCCGGTCGGGGAGGTGGTGGAGGCGGCCTGGAAGCTCTCCCCCCGGGCCGTGGCGTTCAGCGGCAGTGACCCCGCCATCGTTCGCGCCAACCTCCCGGCGCTCGCGTCGCTGCCCGGCAAGCTTCCGCCCAACACCATGGCGGCGATCGGCGGCGGAGGGGTGGAGCCGCACGCCCGCGTGCTGTGCGGCTACGGTTTCCGGATCGGTCTGGAGGCATTCAGCAAGGGCACATCCCGATGACGACCACGCGCGCCCGTTCCCTCCGCCGGCCGGCGACCCCCCTCGCCTCCGCTCCGGCCGACTCGGCCCGCCACGTCACGGTGATCGGCGCCGGCCTCGGCGGCCTGGCGGCCGCCATCCGCCTCCGGCACCATGGCTTCCGGGTCACCGTGCTGGAGCGGCACGCGCACCCGGGTGGGCGGTGCGGGCTGTGGGAGTCGGCGGGATTCCGCTTCGACACCGGGCCCACACTGCTTCTGATGGTGGACTACCTGCGCGGGCTGTTCGCCGAGGTGGGGCGTCCGATCGAGCGCTACCTGGAGCTTCGGCAACTCGACCCGAACTACCGGGTCCACTACGCCGACGGGACCACGCTCGACATCACCAGCCGGCTCAACGCGATGCTCGAGGGCATCGAGCGGATCGAGCCCGGCGCGGGCCCGCGGTTTCTGCGCTTTCTGTCGGAGACGGCGCACCTCTACCGCATCGGCCTCGACGGTTTCGTGGACCGGAACGTCCACCGCCGCGGCGACTTCTTCAATCTCCGGAACGCGGGGCTGCTGCTCCGCGCCCGGGCGATGGAGCAGCTCCAGCGGATGGTGCGCCGCTACTTCGCGACCGAGAAGCTGCAGCACACCTTCAGCTTTCAGTCGCTCTATCTGGGTCTGTCGCCCTTCGATTCGCCCGCCATCTACAGCCTGCTGCCGTACGCCGAGGTGGCCGGCGGCCTCTACTTCCCGATGGGTGGAATGCACGCCATGCCCCGGGCACTCGCGCGGCTGGCCGAGGAGATGGGCGTGCGGATCGAATACGGCCGGGACGTGGAGTCGTTCGAGCGAGCCGACGGACGGATCGGCGCGGTGATCCTCGCCGACGGGTCGCGGGTCGAGGCCGACCTGGTGCTGGCCAACGCCGATCTCCCCTACGTCTACGAGACCCTGCTGGGGGAGAAGTATCCCCGTATCGACCGATTCGACTTCAGCTGCTCGGCGTTCCTGATGTACCTGGGCGTGAACCGCTCCTATCCGGAGCTCACGCACCACGCGCTCGTGGTGCCGCGGGACCTCAGGGCGACCTGCGACGCCATCTTCTCCGGGCGGGTGCCGGACGACCCGGCGTACTACATCTGCAATCCGAGCAAGACCGACCCCAGCCTGGCGCCGCCGGGCTCTGAGAACATCTACGTGCTGGTGCCGGTGCCGAGCCAGCTCCCGGGCCGCGAGATCGACTGGTCGATCCGCGGGCCGCGACTCGAGGCCGAGATGCTCGACCGGCTCGAGCGGTTCGGCCTCACCGACCTGCGGCGGCACATCGTCACCCGCCGCACGTTCACCCCGGCCGATTTCGCCCTCGAGTTCTCGGCTACCCGCGGCGAGGCATTCGGCCTGGCGCACGGGATCGATCAGGTCGGGTACTTCCGGCCCCACAACCGGCACCCGCGGCTCGGAAACCTCTACTTCGTCGGCCAGAGCACCCACCCGGGCTGCGGCATTCCGATGGTGCTGATCTCCTCCCGCCTCGTGGTCGAGCGGATGGCCGAGGAACAGGGGGTGCGGCCGTGAGTTCGGCGATGGCGCTGGAGCGTAGCCACCTCCGGGCGGAGCGCGCCACGGCAGAGTGGGCCAAGAGCTTCTATTTCGCGAGCCGCTTCCTGCCGCGTGAGAAGAAGCGGGCGGTGTTCGCCTTGTATGACTACTGCCGGCACGCCGACAACCTCGTGGACGCCCGCGGCGACCGCCCGCGCGCCCAGGTCCTGGCCGACCTCGAGGAGCTCGCGGCCACGGTGCGGTCGATTCACGCCGGTGCCCCGCCCAGGGGCGAGCGCTGGCTCGCGCTGGCCGACACGCTCCGGCGTTACGACGTGCCGCTCGCCCCGCTGCTCGACCTGCTCGACGGCGTGGGGATGGACCTCGACGAGGTGATGTTTCCCGATTACACCGCGCTCCACCGTTATTGCCGTCTGGTCGCTGGGGGGGTGGGGCTGATGCTGGGTCCCGTGCTTGGCGCCGCCCCGCACCGGTTCCGCGAGCATGGTGTCGGCCTGGGTGTGGCGATGCAGCTGACCAATGTGCTGCGCGACGTGGGGGAGGACCTCGATGCCGGCCGGCTCTATCTGCCCGCCGACGAGCTGGCGCGGTTCGGGCTCGACCGGGCAGCGCTCGAAGGCCGTCGGGTGACGCCGGAGTTCGTGGCGTTCATGCGGTTCCAGATCACCCGCGCCCGCGCACTCTTCGACGCCGCCGATCCGGTCGTCGCACTCTTCCCGCGTGACGGCTCCCGGCTGACCGTCCGACTGCTGCAACGCACCTACGCCGGAATTCTCGACGGCATCGAGCGGCAGGGTTATGATGTCTTTCGGGCTCGCGCGTACGTCTCCGGGCCGCGGAAGCTCGTGATCCTCGGTCGCGCCCTGTGGACCGAGCGCCCGCTTCGCTCCACTCTGTCCTGGGCCCGGTCCGCATAGCGCCGGTGCCGGGAGGCGCCTCCGTGATCGGCAGACTGCTGGGACGCCGCGCGATCCTCTCGCAGCGCGAGCAGGATCTTCGGGCCCGCGAGCAGGAGCTGCTCGACCGGCTCGCCACCGCCCTCGGACGGTTCGGCGGCGATGTGGACCCCGACGACCTCCGCCGCTTCCGCGACGCTCGCGACCAGCTGACCGGCCTCTTTCTGCTGGTCGTCGCCGGCGAGTTCAATTCCGGCAAGTCGAGCTTCATCAACGCGCTCCTCGGCGAGCGCGTGCTGCCCGAAGGCGTCACCCCCACGACCGACCGGATCAACCTGCTTCGCCATGGCGCGGAGGTCTCGGAGCAGCTCCTCGAGGCATTCGTGCTCGAACGCACCTACCCCGCCGATCTGCTCCGGGAGATCACGATCGTCGATACGCCGGGCACCAACGCCATCATTCGGCGGCACGAAGAGCTCACTCGCGATTTCATCCCGCGCGCCGACCTGGTGTTCTTCGTCACCAGCGCGGACCGGCCGTTCACCGAGAGTGAGCGCGGCTTCCTGGAGCAGATCCGGGAATGGGGCAAGAAGATCGTGTTCGTGGTGAACAAGATCGACATCCTCCCCCGAGCCGAGGACCGGCAGCAGGTGCTCGACTTCGTGCGCGACAACGCGCAGGCGCTGCTGGGGGAGCCGCCGCGCCTCTTCGCCGTCTCCGCCCGCGACGCCATCGCGGCCCGGACCTCGGGCTCGGTCGAGGGCTGGGGGGCCAGCGGGTACGGCGCCGTGGATGAATACCTCGTGCGCACGCTCGACCAGCAGGAGCGCATCCGGCTCAAGCTGCTCAATCCGCTCAACGTGGGACTCCGTCTGGCCGCGCGATACAAGGACGTGGCGTTCGACCGGCTGAAGCTGCTGGCCCAGGACATCGAGACCATCCAGAGCATCGACCGGCAGCTCGCCCTGGTGCACGACGAGATGGTCCGCGACGTCGAGCCGCGGCTGGCCCGGCTCGACCTGCTCCTGGCCGACATGGAGCGCCGGGGTCACCGGTTCTTCGAGGAGACGATCAGGATCGGCCGGATCAGGAGCCTGATGGACAGCGAGGGCGTCCGGCGCACGTTCCAGCACGAGGTCATCGGCGACACCGGGGCGCAGATCGAGCTCGAGACCGGCCGGATCATCGACTGGATCGTCGAACGCAACCTCAAGGCCTGGCAGGACGTCAGCGGATACATCGACCGGCGACAGATCGAGCGTCACCGCCAGGGCATGGTCGGCGAGGTCGGCGGCAGCTTCACCTACAACCGGCAGGCGCTGCTGGACACGATCGGCCGGGTGGCGCGCGAGGTAGTCGGCAGCTATGACCGCGAGGCCGAGGCCCGCGCGATCGCCAACGACGTGCAGGGCACGTTCGCCACCACGGCGCTGGCCGGAGCCGGAGCGCTCGGTCTTGGCACGCTGGTGGTTACGCTGCTCACCAGTGCCGCTGCCGACGTCACCGGGCTCCTCCTCGCCACCGCGCTCGCGGTGAGCGGGTTCTACGTCATCCCCCGCCGACGCCGGCAGGCGCAGCGGGAGTTCGCCGGCCGGGTGGCCGAGCTCAGGAGCCGACTCCGCGACGGACTCACCCGCCAGGTCCATCTCGAGATCAGGCAGTCCGCCGAGCGGATCAACCAGGCCATCGCGCCGTACCGGCGCTTCGTGCAGAGCACCCAGCAGGAGCTGACCGATGCGCGCGGCGAGCTGGTGGCCGCCGAGGATTCGCTGCTCCGGCTCCGCACCGAGATCGAGCAATCGTGAGCCCGACGTACCCGCCGCCGCCGACCGCCACGGCCGCGCGGCTGTTCGACCGGTATGTTCGCCGGCAGCTTCGCCGCTGCTTCGCCGCCGTGCACTGGGCGGCGCGCGGCCGGCCGGAGCGCTGGGATCGTGACCTCCCGACCCTCTTTCTCGCCAACCATACGAACTGGTGGGACGGCTTCCTCGCCTGCCTGCTCAGCGGCCACCTCGGGCTCCGGTTCCAGGTCCTGATGGAAGCGCGGCATCTCGCGCGCTACCGGATGTTCCTTCGGGTCGGCGCGCTGCCGATGCGCCGCGGGCATCCGCGCCATGCATACCAGGACCTGATGTCAGCTGCGGGGTACCTCCGGCCGGGCGCCGGGCTCTGGGTCTTTCCCCAGGGCCAGCGCCGGCCGCCCCGCGAGCCGCTGGCGGGGTGCGAGCGCGGCGCGGCTCAACTCGCGCTCCAGGCCGGGGGCCCGCTCCGAATCTGCCCGGTAGCGTTCCGGTATGCCTTCCTCGGCGAGCAGCTCCCCGAGGCGTTCCTCCTGCTCGGCGACGAGTGGATTCTGCAGCCCGGCACCTTCACTGACCGCGTACCGCTCATGGCGGAAATGGAGCGCCGGCTCGCCGCGACGGTGGACGCCTTGGACGCGCTGGTGAGCGCCGAGCGGATCGAGGAGTTCCGGCCGCTCGCCGAGGGGAGGCTGTCGGTCAACAAGCGGCTCGACCGATTCCGACACGCCATCGGGCTGCTTCGCGGGCCGTTCGAGGCCAGGAATGGATAGGCTCGCGCTCCTGCGCGCGCTGCACGTGACGGGAGCTGTCCTCCTGATCGGCAACGTCACGGTGACGGGTTTCTGGGCTACCTTCCTCTACCGGGCCCGCCCGACCATTCCATTCCGCCCCGTGGCCCGGGCGATCATGTGGGCCGACGTGGTCTTCACCCTGCTCGGCGGCATGCTGCTCACCGTCAGCGGGATTCTGCTCGCCATGGAGCGCGGGCTCCCCGTCATGCGGACTCCCTGGCTCATCAGGGGCATCTCCGCACTCGCCCTCTCCACCCTGCTCTGGCTCGTGTTCCTGCTGCCCGACCAGTGGCGGCTCGAGCGCCTCGCGCCAGGCGACGATGGCGCTCTTCGGCGTCTCTTCCTCCGCTGGAGCGTCGTCGGGTGGACCGCGACCCTCGTCCTCTACTACGGGCTCTGGATCATGGTCGTGAGGGACCGCTGAATCCGCCTCTCCAGGGTGTCGCTTGCCGGACCGATCGGCCAGATTAAAGAACGGCAAGACGGATGGCCGGCGGACGCGGCTGACCTCGAGGTCTGGGAAGCCCTGATATGGAACCGATATTGGAGGAAGACGGCGGGGGGCGGTGGGAACGGGCCCGGCGGTCGCGGAGCGCGCGGCCCTGGCTCCGCGTGCTCTTGGTCCTCATGGGCGTGCTGGTTCTCGTCGGTGCCGCGGTGGTCCTCGTCGCGGGACGCGTGGTGGCGTTCGAGGCGATCCGCCGCCGTACCACGCACAAGTTCCCCGAGGTTCAGTGGGTCGACCGTGTGGAGTTGGCCCGCTGGCGCGAGGATCCAGGCCGGCCCCAGCCGCCAGTGCTCGACGCCCGCACGACTCAGGAATACGAGGTGAGCCACCTGCGCGATGCGGTCCGGATGGACGCGAGGCGGCCGAGCCTCCGCCCGCTCGCCAGCCTGCCCAAGGATACGCCCATCGTCGTCTACTCCTCCGTCGGCTACCGGAGCGCGCGCCTGGCGCACTGGCTGGCGGGGCAGGGGTACACCAACGTGCGGAATCTGTCCGGGGGCATCTTTCAGTGGGCCAACGAGGATCGGCCGGTCTTCCGGGACGGACGCCCCACCTTGGACGTCCACCCCTACGACCGCCGCTGGGGGCTGCTGCTCGAGGCCCGCTACCGGGCGTCAGTCCCCTATATGGAGACCCCCTTCGCGGCACCGTGATGGTCGTTCAAGTGATTGCGGGCCCGGGGGACCCGTCCTCGCCCTCGTCCGGGTCTCCGCTCCGGTTCCAGATGTCGGCCGTCAGCTTCCACGACCCGTCCCGCTGCCGCTTCAGGCACATCACGTACTTGCCGGAGTCGGCCGGCTCCTCGTCGGTGGCCGGAAGGTTGTAGCGGCCAACCAGATAGCCCAGGTCGCCGTCGACCTCGATCGCCAGCGTCGTGACCTCGAGCCCCTGGTCGGTACCCTGGCTCCAGAAGGTCCCGATCGCCTCCCGTCCCTGAATCGGCTCGCGGTCGGGTGGCAGGAGCATCGCGTCGTCGGCGTAGAGCGCGGCCAGGGCCTTGACGTCGCCCTGATTTGAGGCGGCCACGTAACGCCGGACCGCCGACTCGATCGCCTCTCTCGAGCCCGGTTCCTCCGGCCTGCCCCGGCCGCCGCACCCCGCCAGGATGCCCCCGAGCAGCACCAGGAGCCCACCCAAGGCCACCCTGCCTGTCATTCTGGCGTTAATCTTGCTATACTTGAGCGTTGTTGATCCTGGGTCTGCATGGCAGGCCTTCATGTTCACCCTCAAATTGGACTTTTGTGGCACGCAGATCACGTAACCGAACCGCAGTTTCCACCCCCAGTTTCCGCCGGTCACCCGGCCGCTCCGTGCAATCCCACCGCGATTGGCTCCTCGACCTGCATGGTTCGGTGTGCGCCTATTGCGGGACCGAGACTCCCTCCGAAACCATCACGCTGGACCATGTCCGTCCGCGCCGTGGGCAGACCGCCTACGACCGCCCAGACAATCTGGTCCTCGCCTGCAGGGAGTGCAACGCGGCCAAGGCGGATACGCCGCTGGTCGCCTTCCTGATGCAGAAGCGCACGCGTGGGGTCTACCTCCTGCACTACGGAGAGCACCTCTCGGAGCCCCTGAAGGAGCTGGCCCGGCAGGCGTCCGAACGGCCGATGTTGCCGAAGGATTGAACCTGGCGGATGGGATGGAACGACAAGGGGCGGCCGATGACGGCCGCCCCTTCTTGCGTCCGCCCCACCGCCGGATCAGCTCTCCGCCTCGCCCGCCGCCGCCATCGTCGGCAGTTCGGCAGTCCGCCGGCCACCCTCGAGCGCCTCGCGGATGATCCGGCTCTGCTCGCCGGCATGGGCCGCGGGGTACCCTTCGGCGGGGCTCGCCCGCTCGGGACGACCCACGTAGCTCACCTGCACACCCGGCGGCGCGAGCTCCTGGAGCTTGAGGGCGAGGTAGCTCCAGGCCCCCATGTTCCGTGGCTCCTCCTGCACCCAGAGTAGCTGCTCCAGGCGCGGGTACCGGGCGAGTAGCGCCCGCATCTCAGCCCATGGGAACGAGTAGAGCTGCTCGAGCCGCACGACGGCGGGCCGCTGCTCCTTCAGCTTCTCGGCCTCCGCCAGCAGATCGTAGTAGATCTTCCCGGTGCACAGGATCATCCGGGTGATCCCGTCGGCACGACCGGCCGTGCCTGGGTCGTCGAGCACCGGGAACCACCGCCCCTGTGACAGCTCCTCGAGCCGTGAGGCGGCCTGGGGCAGCCGCAGCAGGCTCTTCGGGGTCATCACCACGAGCGGCCGCTGCCGGGTGCGCCGGGCCTGACGGCGGAGCAAATGGAAGTACTGTGCCGGCGTCGTCGGGTTGGCGACGCGAATGTTCCCTTCCGCCGCGAGCTGCAGGAACCGCTCGAGGCGCGCGCTCGAATGCTCGGGCCCTTGGCCCTCGTACCCATGCGGGAGGAGCAGGGTGAGCCGCGTGGTGAGTCCCCACTTCGAGAGGCCCGCCGACAGGAACTGGTCCACGATGACCTGTGCGCCGTTGATGAAGTCGCCGAACTGCGCCTCCCACAGCACCAGCGCGTCCGGCGCCGCGGCACTGTAGCCGTACTCGAAGCCCAGAGTGGCGAGCTCGCTCAGCGGACTGTTGTGCACCTCGAGCGGCGCAAGCGCGCCCGGGAGCCGCTGGATGGGCGCGAGCCGCTCCCCGGTGGCGATGTCATGCAGCACCATGTGTCGCTGGCTGAACGTGCCGCGCTCGGTGTCCTGCCCCGTCAGCCGGACCGGCACCCCTTCCGTCAGCAGCGAGGCCAGCGCCAGCGCCTCCGCGTGGGCCCAGTCGATGCCACCGTCCGGACCGAGCGCGGCGCGGCGCCGCTCGAGCTGCTTCACCAGCTTGGGGTGCACGGTGAACCCCTCGGGCCAGCTCAGGAGCTGCTCGTTGAGCGCGACGAGGAACTCGGCGGCGAGGGCGGTGTCCACCTCCAGCCCGGCGCCCGGGAGCTTGTGCGGCGGCTCGCTCGGCGTGCCACGGCTCATGCTTGCCTTGAACCCCTGCTGGATGTCCACCAGCCGGTCATACGCCTCCGACGCCTGGCGGTCCGCCTGCTCCTGGGAGACCACGCCGGCCGCCACGAGGGCCCGCGCGTAGAGCTCGCGCGTGGTAGGCAGCGCCTTGATCCGCTCGTACATGATCGGCTGGGTGTAGACCGGCTCGTCGCCTTCGTTGTGTCCGTGGCGCCGGTAGCCGACGAGATCGATCAGCACGTCTTGGTGGAAGCGGTCGCGGTAGGCCATCGAGAGGCGCACCGCGCTGAGGCAGGCCTCCGGGTCGTCGCCGTTCACGTGAATGATCGGGATGTCGAATCCCTTGGCGAGATCCGACGCATACCGGGTCGAGCGGGCGTCCTCCGTGTCGGTGGTGAAGCCGATCTGGTTGTCGGTGATGATGTGGAGCGTCCCGCCGGTGCGGTATCCCTTGAGCGCGCCCAGGTTGAGCGTCTCGGCCACGACGCCCTGGCCGGCAAACGCCGCGTCGCCGTGGATGGTGACCGGGAGGGCCGCCGTCGGATCGTGGTGGGCCTCGCGGCCGCGTCGTTGCGTCTGCTTTGCGCGCGCACGCCCGTCCACCACCGGCGCCACGAACTCGAGATGGCTCGGGTTGGGCGAGAGGGTGACGGTGATCGCCTTGTTCCTTCCGGTCCGGTACGCCCCCTCGGCGCCGTGGTGGTACTTCACGTCCCCCGTGCCGCCTTCCGGGGTGAGCTGGCCCGCTTCCACGTGCCGGCCGCCCTCGAACTCCGCGAAGATCGTCTCGTACGGCCGCCCCACCGTGTGCGCGAGCACGTTGAGCCGCCCGCGGTGCGCCATGCCGATGACCACGTCGCGCGCGCCGCTCTCCGCCGCGCACTCGATCGTGAGGTCGAGCATGGGGACCAGCATGTCCACGCCCTCGATCGAGAAGCGCTTGTGGCCCAGATAGGCCTTGTGCAGGAACTTCTCCAGCGTCTCGACCTCGGTGAGGCGCTGTAGCAGCCGGCGCTGCTCGTCCGGCGCCATCGGCCTCCGGTACGCGCCGCTTTCGATCTGCTCCCGGAGCCAGACCCGCTCCTCGTGGGTCGAGATGTGCTCGATCTCGTACGCCATCGTGCCGCAGTAGGTGGCCTGGAGATACGGCAGCGCTTCGGCGAGCGTGCGGCCCGGCACTGCGATCCGGAGCACGTTGGACGGAATGGCGGCCATCACCTCCGGGGTGAGGTCGAGGGAGCCGGGGTCGAGCGCCGGATCGCCGATGGGCGGAGTGCCGAGCGGGTCGAGATGGGCGGCCAGGTGTCCGTGCATCCGGAACGCCTTGACCAGCGCCATGGCCGCGGCGACGTGATACAGCATCTCCGGCGCGACGGGCCCGACGGCCTCCTGGCCGGGCTGCGCGGTTGGCTTCGGGCGTGCCAGTTGGTAACCGGCCTCGCCCAGGCCCAGACTTTCGGCGATCAGCTCGAAGAAGCCCTGGTCTCCCTGGAGCAGGTGGTCCACCGTGGCGAGAAACGTCCCCGACTCCGCGCCCTGGATCACGCGATGGTCGTAGGTGCTCGTGACGGTCATGACCTTGCTGATGCCGAAGTCACGAAGCCGCTCCTCGGAGACCGCGGCAAACTCGGCCGGGTAGCCGATCGCGCCAACCGCGATGATGCTGCCCTGGCCGGCCATGAGCCGCGGCACCGAGGCGGCCGTGCCGAGCCCGCCGGGGTTCGTGAGCGAGATGGTGGCGCCGGCGAAGTCGTCGGGCATGAGGCGGTTGGTGCGCGCCTTCTCGACCAGCTCCTCGTACGCGGCGTGGAACGCGGCGAAGTCCATCGTGTCGGCGCGCTTGATCACCGGCACGACGAGCCCGCGGCTCCCGTCCTTCCGCTGCACGTCCACCGCCAGCCCGAGCGCGATCCCTTCGGGCGCCACGCGGTAGGGCGTGCCGTCCTGCATGGCGAGCGTGTGCCCCATGACCGGGTGCTGCTTGGAGGCCTGGACCAGCGCGAAGGCGATGAGGTGGGTGAACGAGATCTTCCCCGGCTTGCCGGCCGCCTGCAGCCTCTGGTTGAGCTCCCGCCGGTTCTGCTCCAACGCGCCGACCGACAGCACGCGGAAGGTGGTGGCCGTGGGGACCGTCAGGCTCTCGGTCATGTTGGCGACGAGCTTGGCGGCGGGGCCCTTGATGGCGGACGCGCCGGCGGGAACCGTAGCGGGAGCGGGAGGCATCGCGGCCACCACGGCCGGACGCGGCTCCGACGCCTCACGCGGCACCGGCGCGGCGGCGCCGTTGCCGTCTGGTCGCTCGCCGACGACCCCGCTCTCGAAGAGCCGGCGCCACTCTGGCCCCACGGCCGCGGGGTCCCGGAGGAACTCCTCGTACATGGCTTGCGCGAAGCCGGCGTTGGCGGTTTCGAAGACGTTCGGATCCACGACTCTCACCGTCCCGACAGATGTGCGCAGTAGGGTCACCGGCGCGACCAAAGCCCCGGTGATGGGATGGCGAAACATAACCGTCCGTGAGGGGGTTGGCAGGACGACCGCCGCTGCCGTCCACCGGGGCGCCCGGCCGACGTCTCCTAGTCTGACGACCGGGTCAGTCACGGCAGTCGAGGACACCGAATGGCACCACATGGGAGTGCGGCAGGCCGGTGATGAGCAAGCTGGCAAGGGTGTTGCTGGCCGGGTTCGGTGCCGCTCTGGGTCTGCTCCCGGCATGCGGGGGCGACGATCGCGCGGCGCCCATGCCGGCGGACCTGGCGCTCGCGAAGACGGAGACCAACAGCGGTGACGAGCAGGTGGCCGCGGCGGGCACGAAGCTCGAGCAGGCGCTCCGGGTCATCGTCACGCGTGACGACCTGCCCGTGAAGAACGTGACGGTGATCTGGTCCACTCCCGAGGGGTCGGTGTCGCCGGCCGCTGCCACCACGGACGCAGCCGGGATCAGCACGACCGCATGGACGCTCCAGCGCCTGTTCGCCCAGCAGGTGGCGTTCGCCAGGCTCGAATCCGGCAGCGCCCCCGCCGTCGTGTTCACCGCGATCGCGACTCCAGACCCGGCCGCGCGGAACACGGTGCTGGTCGGCGAGGGCGGCAACCGGTTCGCACCCGCGCAAGTGACCATCACCGTCGGCGACACCGTCAACTGGTTCTGGCCCGAGGGCAGCTCCGGGCACAACATCGTTCCGGACGACGGCGATTCCCCGCCGCAGTCCGGCCCCCTGGTCGGCTACCCGAAGTTCCACAGCTTTCGATTCGCCTACCCGGGCGTCCATCGGTACCACTGCATGGCCCACGGCGGGGCCGGCGGCGTCGGAATGTCGGGGACCGTCACCGTGGTGCCCCGGGAGATATCACCCGCCGCTCTTGCCAAACGTCGTATCCAACGTAAGGTCAGGATTCGGGATTCAGGCTGATCAGCCAAGGGGGCGCGGTATGCACAGGCTTTGGGACGGGAACACCCGGGCGCTCGGCGCGGTGGCGGCCGTGGCGGTGGCCGCAGCTTGCGGGTCCAGCGACACCGGACCCAATCAGCCACCCCCGGCGATCGCCAAGGCGGCCACCAAGAGCGGCGATCAGCAGACCGGTCCGGTGGGTCAGCCGCTGCCCAACGATCTCCGAGTGGTGGTCACCCGGGACGGCCAGCTGGCGGCGGACGTTGTGGTCAACTGGGCCACCGCCGACGGGAGCCTCAGCCCGAGCAGCGACAACACCGATGCGGACGGAGTCAGCACCAGCACCTGGACGCTTGGGGACACGCCCGGACCGCAGACCGCCACTGCCAGCGTGACCGGCGCCACCGGGTCCCCGGTGACCTTCGTGGCAACGGCCACAGCTTCCGGGCCGGGTGGCACCATCATCCAAGTGCTCGGCCCGGCCGGCGGCAACCGATTCAGTCCGGCCGCCGTCACGGTCAACGTCGGTACCACCGTTACCTGGCAGTGGCCCGACCTCGCGCTGAGCCATAACGTGGTCCCCGACGACGGCGTCACTCCCGCTGGCAGCGGGCCGGTGACCGACGGTCCGCACACGTACGAGTACACCTTCAACACGCCCGGCACATACCACTATCACTGCGCCTCGCACGGGGCGAGCGGCGGCATCGGGATGTCCGGTACCGTCACCGTGGTCACGGCGCAGCCCTGACGCGCGCGTGGGCGGGTGAGGTCGTCACCCGCCCACGAACGCCACGTATTTGGCCGCTTCCTCCTCTACCCGCGCCTCGTCCCACCCCCGCTCCCGCGCCATCAGCTCCGCCACACGGCGGGCGGCCTGTACTGCGCGATCCGGTGTCTCGTAGTAGAGGTGCGTCCGCCGCACCAGCACGTCCTCGACCGTCTGGGCCATCTCCCGCCGCACCGCGTGCACCACCTCGGCCTCGACGGCCGGATGGGGTGGAGCGAGGCGGCGGAGCAGGCGGCGCTCGCCGGCGCCAAGATTGTAGATGCCCGCCGCCTCGGTGCCATAGTGGCGGAGGAGGTGCTCCACGCTCTCCGACGCGAGGCCGAGCTCCAGGCCGCGCTCGCGGAACTGGGCCAGGTCGGCGGCCTCCCCGCCCGGGAGCGGCTCCTCGTCGGTCTTGGGCGCGTAGGGTCGCGGCCGCCCGTTGCGGAAGCGCAGCTCCCGCGCCGCCCGGTCAACCACTTCCGCGGCCATGGACCGGTAGGTCGTGAGCTTCCCCCCCACGACCGTGATCATCCCGCCCGACCCTTGCACGATCGCGTGCTCGCGCGACCGGCTCGACGCGGCCTTCCGCTCGCGGTCGGCCACGAGCGGCCGGAGGCCGGCCCACGATGCTCGCACGTCCTCGAGGCCAAGCCGGGCGTTCGGGAACCGCGCGTTCGCCGAGCGGAGGAGGTAGACGATGTCGTCGGCCGAGATGGTGAGCTGCTCGGGCGACTCGGTCGTGTCCGTGTCGGTGGTGCCGATGTAGGAGAGGTCGCCCCAGGGGAGGATGAAGAGTACCCGGCCGTCGATCGGGCTGGTGAAGACGATCGCCTCGCGGTGGCCCAGCCGGCTCCGGTCCACCACGACATGAATTCCCTTGGTGGGTTGAAGCAGCGGCGCCGCTCCCGAGTCCTCGAGCACTCGGACCTTGTCGGCCCAGGGGCCGGTCGCATTCACCACCACGCTGGCGCGAACGGTCCCGCGGGCCCCGGTGAGGCGGTCCTCGAGCTGCGCGCCGACGACGCGGCCGGCGGTGCGCTCGAGTGCCCGAACCGCGGTATAGTTCGCCACCAGCGCGCCATGATGGACGGCCGAGCGCACCGTGGCGAGCGTGAGCCGCGCGTCGTCGCACTGCGCATCGTAGAACCGCGCACCGCCGAGGAGCCCTCGCTCGCGCAGCATCGGCTCGGCCTCGAGCAGCGTGCGCTTGCCGAGCATGCGGTGGCCCCTCACATTGCGGAATAGCGCCAGCGCGTCGTACAGCCACATGCCCGCGGCTAGTCGCCAGAGCTGGATCCGGTCGCCGCGGTGCAGGGGAAAGACGAAGGGCAGCGGCCAGACCAGGTGTGGTGCGATCCGGAGCAGGATGCGCCGCTCCCGATTGGCCTCGAGCACCAGTCGCAGGTCGCCGGTCTCGAGATAGCGCAGCCCCCCGTGCACCAGCCGGCTCGAGCGCGAGCTGGTGCCCGACCCGAAGTCCTGCTGCTCGACCAGGACCGTGCGCAGGCCGCGCATTGCCGCGTCCCGGGCCACACCGGCGCCGGTGATGCCTCCACCAACGACGAGCAGGTCGGCCGGCTCGGCCGTGAGCTGCTCGAGTGTCGCCCGGACCGAGGATCGCCCCCCGTGACCCTGCCTCCCGTCCCGCGCGTGTCCCGCCCCAGTACCTGGTTTGTCTGGCACGCTCATCGGATCCGGCCCGGCATGCGGGTACTCGATCTGGCCTGCGGCGAAGGGCGCCACAGTCTGGCGGCCGCCGCGCTTGGGGCGGAGGTGGTAGGCATGGATCGGGATGCGACCCGGCTGGCGACGGCACGCGAGCTGGCAGCCGCACACGGACTCGCCGTGGACTGGCGGGTCGTGGACCTGGAGGGACCGTGGCCCGAGCTGGGTGGTTTTGATGCGGTTCTGGTCTTCAATTATCTTGACCGTGCGCGAATGCCGGAGGTGCGCAATCTCGTGGCCCCCGGCGGACTGCTGGTGATGGAGTCGTTTCTGACGCGCCAGCGCGAGCTCGGCTGGGGTCCCACCTCGGAGGACCATCTGCTGCGCCCGGGCGAACTGGCGGGTCTCGTCGCCCCGCTGCGGATCCTACAGGGCCGCGAGGTCCTCGAGCCGATCGACGCCGAGCGTTGGCGCGCAGTGGCCAGTGTGGTGGCCACTCGGGTGTGAAAAGTACAACCACGTCGTCGCAGACGCTTCTCCTCCTTCATCGATAGGTCGACATGCACGACTCCCGGCCGGGGCGGCGCGTGGCCATCGTGGCCGGCCTCCGCACGCCGTTCGTCAAGAGCGGCTCCGTCTTCCGTGACGTGCCTTCGACGGCGCTGGCGCGCCACGCCGCCCGCGAGCTCCTCGTCCGGAGCGAGCTCGACGGGCGCGAGATCGACGAGGTCGTCTTCGGCCAAGTGATTCCGTCGGTTCGCGCGCCCAATGTCGCGCGCGAGGTGAGCCTCCTGCCGCAGCTCCCGCCCAGCGTTCCCGCCTACTCGCTCAACCGCGCCTGCGCCAGCGCGGCGCAGGCGATCACCAATGCGGCCGACCAGATCGCCCTGGGTCACGCCGATAC
>Ga0209798_10001107_pt1 | contig 16427 bp, 14 predicted proteins | sample DOMMetBare3Fresh_FD_187475 | JGI IMG/M metagenome (GOLD analysis project Ga0209798, IMG submission 187475) | Wetland sediment microbial communities from St. Louis River estuary, USA, under dissolved organic matter induced mercury methylation -... | ecosystem: Environmental > Aquatic >...
GATCGGGAACTCGGCCATCTTGGCGGCGATGAAGGCGAACTTCACCGCTGGTGCTTCGCGAAGTAGGCCGCGGCTTCTTTTAGGATGTCGCGCTCCATCGTGAGCTCGCGGACCTGCTTGCGCAGCTTGCCCAGCTCCTCGCGCTCGACCGTGGTGAGGCCGGTCTTCCCCTTGGTCCGGTCCGCCCGGGCCCGCTCGACCCAGGTCCGGAGTGCGGACTGGGTCAGGTCGAGGTCGCGAGCGACCTGGGGAACCGACTTCCCTTCGTCGAGGACAAGCCGCACCGCGCCTGCCCGGAACTCATCCGTGAACGCCCTGCGGGGGCGCCGCTTCTTCGACTGCTGGTCCATGTGGGACACCGTATCCGCCTTTCATCTGGTGTCCACCAAACCGGATCAAGCCCAGGACCCCCTACTCACCGGCCTACCTCCGCGGGTTGGTTCTCAACAAGCGCCTTCACGCTGTACGTGATGGGAAGCTGTGGCTGAGCTCGAGAGCATGGCTCGCACAGTACATGGCGTCGCGCGATCCGCGCGGAGTAGGGAAGCGGCGCTGACGGACCGCACGCGACGCAACGCCCGGGAGCGCCCGGGCTTCTCTGCTGCGAGGAGCGAGGCGATCCCGAGCCGGCGAGGTGTCGAGGCAGTGTCCAGGTTCCGTGACGTGGTGCTCTTCGCCGACAAGAACACGCCCCAGTTTGCCGTTACACGTGGCCCAACCGCCGACGTAATCTTTCCGGAAGCCCCGCTAACGCCGAGGAGTCGAGACCATGGTGAACCAGCGTGTCGTCTTGGTGACCGGCGCTTCGTCGGGCATTGGCGAGGCGATCGCCACGCGGCTGGCGAAGGAGGGGTGCCAGGTCTTCGGAACCAGCCGCAAGGGCGGCGCGACCCTGGGTGGCGTCGAGCTGCTGACCCTGGATGTCTGCTCCGACACCTCGGTCCAGGCCTGCGTAAAGGAGGTCCTGCGCAAGGCGGGGCGCATCGACGCGCTGGTGAACAACGCCGGCTATCTGCTGAGCGGCGCCATCGAGGAAGCCACGATGGAGGAGGCCAAGGCGCAGCTCGAGACCAACTTCTTCGGCGTGGCCCGGATGGTCAAGGCGGTCCTGCCGGCGATGCGACAGGCCCGCTCCGGCCACATCGTCACCATCAGCTCCCTGGCGGGGCTGGTCCCGGTGCCGTTCTGGGGGTTCTACAACGCCAGCAAGTTCGCGGTGGAGGGCTACATGGAGTCCCTGCGCCACGAGCTCAAGCCGCTGGGAATCAAGGTGGCCATGGTGGAGCCGGGGGCCATCCACACCCCCTTCTACGAGAACCCGCGGTCGAGGGAAATGCCCGAGTACAGCCCCTGGCGCGATCGGGCGCTGAAGACCATGCGCCAGTTCGGCGAGAAGGGCCCGGGTCCCGAGGTGGTCGCCGAGGTGGTGTCCCGCCTGCTGGCAAGCCGGAACCCGCCGCTGCGAAGCCGCGTCACCCGGGAGGCCACGATCTTCCCCTTCCTCCGCTGGCTGCTCCCGGCCTCGGCGTTCGAGGCCGGCACACGCCAAGGCTTCCACCTCGACCGCGACGGCTTCTGAGGTAGCCGGATCCGCCACCGCGCGGGTGCGAAGGCGCAGCTCGAAGCGCTGCGAGACCCGGTGGCGGCCCTCGCCGACGCGGCGCAATTCGCCGAGGCGGAGCGAGCGACGCTGGCGCTGACCCACGAGATGACCACCAAGGAGGCCGTCTCCGAGGGGACCATGAGCCGGGTGCGAGCAGTGCAGCCCGACGCCCCCCCTTTGTCGTCATGAGCTAGAACGGGTTAACTTCTGGGAAATGAATCTTCAGCTTATAGCAAACGAAGAGAATCAGGATTGCGCCCAGTGTGGAAAAGATGAGACCGGCGGGATGATATCGTTCGTTTGTCGGGCGCAAAAACATGTGGGTAAGGGCGCCGCCGATGATCGATCCGATGATGCCGAGCACGATCGTCCAGAAGATCGTGATATGCACGTGCATCACCGATTTCGCGATGACCCCCGAGATTAGCCCAATAAGAAGATACCAGATTAAGTGAAGCATACTATTTCCTCCAGCGGTTGCCTTCGGGACGTCGTCGAGTATGAGCGAGGGTTTGGCAATGAGTCCGGGCGGGTAGGCGATTCAACCCACAGTCTACGTCCGAGCACAGGTATTCTGACAGCTGGCCGGTGATACGGCCCCTGACTTCAGGGGAACGTTCCCACGCCTCGTGCGCCCCTGCAAGGGACAGCCTTCCGCTGCCGAGGCGAGGTTGGGCCTGGAAGGCGAGGGCCTATTCAGGGAAGGCGTGGTCGACGCCGTCGTAGCTCGGGCCAGGATCGAGCACGTCGGGCGGCGCCTGGGCGCGGGCGACCGGCGGTCCTCGGGAGTCGAAGCCGAGGTGGTCGGGCTCGTGTGACTTCGGTTGACCAGCGCGCCGGCGCCGGCGCCTCGCCTGGGCTTCGTCGAAGTCGCAGTCGCAGATCACGCAGCGCCAGGCTGTCACGGCGCGAGTCTATCCCTCCGGGTGGATGGCGGGTATTCGCGGCGGCGAGGCTGTCATCCTGCCGTCACCGCGGCTGGTGTCGGTACCGACCCCGCAGCCGCCACGCCAGGCTGCGCCCCACCTCCCGCACGACATAGCGGCTCGCGCTGGTGCGTTCGTTGAAGGAGCGCGGAGCAGCGCTCTATTGCTGGAGCAGCCAGTACCCAACGACCACATCGATCATTCCGCCAGTGATTCCGCCCAACATCACGCCAGCCATGATCACCTGCCATTGCTCCTGCAGCGTGCCCTTCACGCTGCTTATCAAGGCCTGGTAGACACCAGACCCGGGAGCAAACAGCCCCTGAACCACTCCGGCAACCGTTGCACTCAGCACCACCGGGGATAGGGCCTTCAAGGCGGGGAACGTCGGGTAACATGATCTACGATAAGAACCGATCCCAAAATTGGACTACAGGTGCTGACGAGGTCGGAGTGGCTCGGAGTGTTCGCGAATTGTAGTGGCCGGCGGGCTCGTGAGTCGCCCAATTGAAACGATATGAAGCCTGAGAGATAGTCGGCGCCATGGGGCTCCTGACCTTCGCGCTCAACGTGACGCTGGACGGGTGTTGCGACCACCGGGAAGGGGTCGCCGACGACGAGATGCTCCGCTACTGGACGCGCCTGATGGACGCGGCGGGGGCGATGCTCTTCGGGCGCCGGACCTACGAGCTGATGGAGGACGCCTGGCCCCAGGTGGCGCGTGACCCGAAGGCGACCCGGTCGAACCGGGACTGGGCCAAGAAGCTCGAGGCCAAGCCCAAGTACGTGGTCTCGACGACACGCCGCGACTTCCCATGGAGCAACACGCATCACGTCGAAGGGGACCTGACCCGGGCGGTGAAGGCGTTGAAGAAGGCCACGCCGCGCGGATTGCTGGTGGGTAGCCCCAAGCTTTCGGCCGCGCTTCAGCGCCTGGACCTTGTGGACGAATATCGCTTCGTGGTCCACCCCGTGGTGGCCGGGCACGGTCCATTCTTGTTTTCCGGCCTGCAGCCATCATTGCGCTTGAAGTTCGTGGCCGCTACACGGCTCAAATCGGGCATCGTGGCGTTGCACTATCGTCGGCGCTAGCGGCTGAGCACCGATCCTGAAGCTGACTTCAAGTGCTGACGATGATCTACCGTTGGCATGGAAGCTCAATTCAGGAACGTTCCTGCCCCAACCCGACCGACCGCGCGAAGAGTGGCGTCAAACGCCACATTCTGACCGACGGAAGGGGCGTTCCGCTGGCCGCAGAAATCACTGGCGCCAACGTCCACGACAAGTGGCTCGTGGGCCAGATGCTCGACGCCGTGGTCCTCCGCGCGCCGCGTGGCCCTCGCCGTCCCGAGCACCTCTGTCTCGACAAAGGATACGACTACACGGACGCCGAGGCCGCCGTCCGCGCCCGCCGGATCTCGCCTCACATTAGGCGCATCGGCGAGCAGCCGCTCCTGGGCTGCGTCCAGGGCAAGCCTCGCAGATGGGTCGTGGAGCGGACCAACGCATGGCACAACCGCTTCCGCGGGCTGCTTGTGCGCTGGGAACGAATCGGCGCCCACTACCACGGTCTTCTTCACCTTGCCTGCGCGCTCATCGCGTTCTGCCAGTCCCGCTGACATTTTCGGGACCGGTTCTAAGTCCCGGGAACGGCTCGGGTCTACTGATTCAGTGAGGGACGGCTTGACTCAGGGATGCTCGGCGGAGCCTCTGGCACCCTGGTGGTACCCAGCCGCGCTCAGGGTCGACGCTTTGAAAGCAGGTGTCCAAACCCGGCTTCTCGCACCTGGTTTGCCGTCGGTAGGTATCTCTCAACGTTTTCAGGTCGCAGGAAGTAGCGGTCCTTGAACTCCGCTCCGCAGACGGAGCAAGCGACACGATGCGCTTCGGATGTGAGCGAAAGCCCTTGGCTCGTCTCGGTGTGTGCGAGGTCGGGGAACAAGGTGTCGCACTCGTAGCAGAACACCACGATGTGGCCGCAATCCGGGCACCTGAGAAACACTAGGTCCTCGTCCCCGCAGCAGTGGAAGTGCGAGTACTCGACGTCGAGATCGGTCAGCAGATCCGGATTCGAGGGACGGATGAGACTCATGAACGCGGGCCTCCGGTACGGAGAACCAGGACGTATCCGTTCCGCCACGTACCGTCCATCGGGGAATAGGGCCTTCAAAGCGGGGAACGTCGGGTAACATGGTTTACGGTAAGTCCCGGGAACGGCCCGGGTCTACTGATTCAGCTCCGCTCCGCCCTCGCCCCGAAGGCAAAGCGGACACCATCGAACACGAACGGCTGGCTCGTCGTCACGTTGTCGTCCTCGATCGCATACGGGAAGAACACCGACACCGAATAGCCGTCTCTGTGGTCGATACGGATCTCGATGGCGTCCACCTTCCCCGAACCTCCCGGCGGCTTCACGGCGACGTTCACGACGATCGCGGCTGCCCGGATGGCTCCGCTCGAAGCCTCGCTCCTGAGACCTTCCTCGAGCACCGCGATCTCCTCCTGGGAAGGGGCGGACTCTTCCTCCGCCCTTGCGCCGACGTGAACCAGCGAGCCGTCGGGCGCGATCCTTCCGCCGAACGGATGGAACTCCCCGAACCTTCCCAGCATCAGCTTGGCGAACGGGAGCAGTTCGTCCACGAGCAGCTGCGCGTCTTGCTTCGGCGTCATTGCTTCTCCGGGTCTTCGGTCCGGGACAGGGCCTTCAAAGCGGGGAACGTCGGGTGCCATGATTTACGGTAAGTCCCGGGAACGGCCCGGGTCTACTGATTCAGCGCCCGCCATCCGAGTTCTGGCGCGGTGGAATGACCGCCTTGGAGCCGGGGCTCAGCGACCCGCCCTGCGCAGCTGCTCTCGAGGATCCCATCCGTTGGGGGGCGCGATCCCGCGGCTGAACCACTTCATTCCGCCCTGGATCCATCTCGACCGCCATCGCGCATACACAGACTGCCGCTCCGGCTCGCCGTGCGCTCCGTCATCGTCGAACCCAAACTGAAATCCACAGGAAGGGCAGATCTCGTCGGACGCGCCGCCCGTGACCGGGGATCTCGGTGGCGCGGCGAGGCCCGAGTATCCGCAAACAGGGCAGCTATACACCATTAGTGACACACCTCCAATGGCGCGACTCCCGGCTCATCAGGCCAATAGGCGGCCCCTCGCGTCGGCATGTAGAAGGAACGCGTGGTTCGGGGACAGGGCCTTCAAAGCGGGGAACGTCGGGTAACATGATACACGGTAAGTCCCGGGAGCGGCCCTCCGGCGTCGCCGGCAGAGGGTTCCTCCTGGCCCTGGCCTCGGCGGGAATCGCCATGTGGCGCAGCAGCCCCTTTCTCACCCAGCCGCCAAACAGCAGCTATCTAACAAGCGGTGGGCCGGCGACGCTTCGCCACGAATCGGCCGGTCCTTGCCTCCGCGCGCTGATGCAGCCTCTCAGGTCACGCTGTGACCTCCCTGGTCACGCACGCAGCCGTTCGACGCCCGAAAGGGCGCGAATCCGCACGGGTCCCGGTGTGTGGCACGCCGCGTGCTCCACTTTCGATCGGCTCGGCGCCTCGGCAGGCCAGGGGTGTTCCCTCCCATCCCACCGCCGGCTTCTCGGGGCGCCGGGCCGAACCGGCGCGGCGTTCGGCCCATCGATCTTCCTGGGGCTCGGCGCCGCCGTTACACTCGACGAGAGGAAGCGGACATGCCGACCCAATCTGGCGAGCAGGCGGACGCCGATCGCGCCTCGCACGTGCCCGCGGACGCGCCGCACGGGTCGGCCCATTCCGCGGCCGGAAATGCGCGGGGTGGCGCCCACGGCAAGCACGCGGGCCACAGCGCGGCGATGTTCCGGACGAAGTTCTGGGTTTCTTTGCTGCTGACCCTGCCCACGCTCGTCTGGGGCCATATGCTCCCGGGCGCGCTGGGCTTCGCACCTCCGGCCTTCCCGGGATCCTCCTACCTCCCTGCCGTGCTCGGCACCGCCGTCTTCGCGTATGGAGGCTGGGTCTTCCTGCAGGGTGCGGCCCGGGAGCTGCGGGACCGGCGGCCAGGAATGATGACGCTCATCGCGCTCGCGATCTCGGTCGCATTCCTGTTCAGCGCCGTGGTGGCGCTCGGATACCCGGGGATGCCCCTCTGGGAGGAGCTCGCGACGCTCGTCACCATCATGCTCCTCGGCCACTGGCTGGAGATGCGGTCCGTATCACAGGCGAGCGGCGCGGTCGGCGAGCTCGCGAAGCTCCTGCCCCGGACGGCGACGCGGCTCACGGCCGGCGCGGGCGACGAGCGGCCCGAGGAGGTGCCCATCGCGGTCCTCCGCGAGGGCGATCGGGTCCTCGTGCGCCCCGGCGAGACCGTCCCGGCGGACGGCGTCGTCCGCTCCGGAACGAGCGCCGTGAACGAGTCCCTCATCACGGGCGAGGCGCGACCCGTGGAAAAGCACCCAGGCGACCGCGTCATCGCCGGGACCGTCAACGGCTCGGGCTCGCTGCGCGTCGATGTCACCGGCGCGGGAGCGCGCACTGCCCTCGCGGGCATCATGCGACTCGTCGAGGGCGCGCAGGCATCGCGCTCGCGCGCGCAGGACCTCGCCGATCGCGCCGCGGGCTGGCTGACCTACGTGGCAATCGGATCGGGCGCGGTCACGTTCGCCGCCTGGCTCGCCGCGGGCGCCGGGCCCGCCGTGGCCGTCGAGCGGCTCGTCACCGTCCTCGTCATCGCGTGCCCGCACGCCCTCGGCCTCGCCATCCCGCTCGTGGTCGCCATCTCCACTACGCTGGGAGCGCACAGCGGCCTCCTGGTGAGGAACCGGCGCGGCCTGGAGGAAGCCCGGTCGCTCGACACCGTCGTCTTCGACAAGACCGGCACGCTCACGCGGGGCGTGTTCGGCCTGGTCGCGCTCGCTGCCGCTCCCGGCGTGGCCGAAGAGCAGGCGCTCGAGCTGGCGGCCGCCGTCGAGGGCGACTCGGAGCACGCCATCGCCGCGGCGATCGTGGCCGAGGCGCGCCAGCGGGGGTTGCAGGTCGCGTCCGCCCCCGATTTCGCCTCCATTCCCGGAGTCGGGGCCCGCGCTACCGTCGCGGGCCGCCGGCTCGCCATGGGCGGGCCCGCACTCCTGAAGCTGCTCGGCGCCGAGATGCCACCGTCGCTCGCCGCCGCGGCGCGGACGGCGTCCGAGCGGGGGCAGGCCGCGGTCGTCCTCGTCGAGGAGACCACGCCGGCACGCGCCCTGGCGGTCTTCACCATCGCGGACGTCGTCAGATCCGAGTCGCGCGAGGCAGTCGCATCGCTTCGCGCGCAGCACATCGACGTCGTCATGCTGACCGGTGACGCGCGGCCGGTCGCCGAAGCCGTGGCCCGCGAGGTGGGGATCGAGCAGGTCTTCGCGGAAGTGCGGCCCGAGGAGAAGGCCGGCCGCATCGCGGAGCTCAAGGCCGCTGGACGGCGCGTGGCGATGGTTGGCGACGGCGTCAACGACGCACCGGCGCTCGCCACGGCGGACGTGGGCATCGCCATCGGTGCGGGGACCGACGTCGCGGTCGAGGCGGGCGACGTCGTGCTGGTCCGCAACGACCCTCGCGACGTGCCGCGCATCGTCGCGCTGAGCCGCGCGACCTATCGCAAGATGATCCAGAACCTCTGGTGGGCGGCGGGGTACAACGTGGTGGCAATACCCCTCGCCGCCGGCGTGCTCGCTCCCGTGGGCATTCTCCTGTCGCCGGCGGTCGGCGCCGTCCTGATGTCCCTCAGCACCATGATCGTCGCCGTGAACGCGCAGCTGCTCAGGCGGATCCGGCTCTGACCTCATCGGCCGGAGAGCGGTACCTCTGACCGGCCCGCCCGTGGTCGCACGAGACGCTATTTTCGTTGCTTCATCATGTAGATGACACCGAAAACAACGAGAATCACGATGATGATCCCGAAACCCCATCCATAGCCCATTCCCCATCCCCACCCATCACCCATCATGCCACCACCTTGACCGCTCCTCGTCTGGGCAAGAGCAAGGGAAGAGGGCAATCCGAATACCAACGAACCCATCAAGAACATCCTTCTCATCTTGGTCCCCCTTCCATGGCTGTGCTTCTCCGGCCGCGTGACCTATGACCCCATGGGGTATGCATGTTTTTAGCAAATGCCAAGCCTACGTGGACCAACAGGGCAGGCTTCGTGAAAGTCGCCAGTGTCGCTCCCGCCAAGCTGGTTGGGATTCGAAGGAGAGAGCCGGCGTGGCCGGGGTCGTTGCATTGCAGGCCGTGTCGAAGGCGAAGGCCTCGCGCATCTGCTGGGCGACCCATGATGCCGACGGGCGCGCGGTGACCACGGTTCGGCACCTCAGCCCCTCAAATCACGAGTGATTCTGGCAACGGGGAATTCACGCTCGACGTTATGTGGTTGACCAACGTCACGTCCCAGAACCCTCCGGGGGCGGGATTGACTCACACCAGGACAGGCCTGGGCGCATCCGCGTCCTTGGGTCCTGAAGCAGCGATGTAGCGGCCAGCCCGTCTGGCCCGATGGAAAGGCTCCCCGTGAACATCCGAATCTCGACCTTCGCCGCCCTGGTCGGCTCCACCCTCTTCTTGCTCGCGTGTGGCGGCGGTGGCGGTACGACTCCGCCAGCCGGCGGAACGGTCAGCGGGACCGTCGTGAAGGGGCCCGCGGGAGGCGCCGCCATCGCAGCGTTCGCCATCAGCAACGGCACGATGGGTGCGCAGATCGGCGGCGGGACCACGGACTCGATGGGGAACTTCACCATCTCCATCGGCGACTACTCGGGCCCCATGATGTTGCAGGCGAGCGGCGGCACCTACACCGACGAGGCGACGGGCACCGTCATGACGATGCAGGTCGCCGACGTGATGGCCTGCGCCATCCCCTCGGTTGCAGCGGGCGCGACGACCACGGGAATCCAGATCACCCCCCTCACCTCGATGGCCCACAGCCGGGTGCACCACATGACCGGGGGGATAACGGCTGCGAACATCGCCACCGCCAACACCGCAGTCGGCACATACTTCTCGGTGAGTGACATCCTTCACACCGTACCGATGAGCCCGATGGTCACGGGCTCCGGTACGGGCGCGACGCAGGACATGAAGAACTACGGCATGGCCATCGCCGCCATGTCCCAGTACGCGAAGACCATCGGCATGCCGGCCTCCTCGGGCATCGTCACCGCGATGATGAACGACGCCTCGGACGGCGTGATGGACGGCAAGATGGGGACCTCTTCCATCGCCATGGGCGGCGGCATGGCTGGCGGAAGCATGATGCAGCCCACCGCAGGAACATCCGGGCTCGCCACCGCGATGACCACGTTCGCAGGGTCCTCGATGAATAAGTCCGGCGTCTCGGTCTCGGACATGCAAACGCTCATCAACCAGTTGAGCGGCTCAGGCGGTCAGCTTCCGGGCGCGGGCGGGGGCACCACGACCGGAATGATGAACGGGACCGCCATGAAGGGACCCGTCAGCGGCGGAACGGTCACGGCCTACGCCATCGACAACGGGATGATGGGGGCCCAGCTCGGCAGCGCCCCGACGGACGTTGGGGGCAACTTCAGCGTTCCACTGGGAACGTACGCCGGTCCCGTCATGCTCCAGATGAACGGCGGAACGTACATGGACGAGGCCACAGGCTCGCCCATGCCCATGCTCTCAGGCGACGCGATGGTGGCGTGCGTTCCGGCGGTGACGGCGGGCTCGACGACGAGCGGACTCCAGATCACTCCCCTCACGTCGATGGCTCAGGCGCGAACGAAGAACATGTCCGGCGGGATGACGGCCGCCAACATCACGACCGCCAACGGCGCGGTCGGTGCCTACTTCTCGGTGACTGACATCCTCCACACCATGCCCATGAACCCGATGGTAACGGGCTCCGGCGCCGGCGCGACGCAGGACATGAAGAACTACGGAATGGCCATCGCGGCCATGTCCCAGTACGCGAACACCATCGGGATGACCACCTCGTCCTCGGGCATGGTGACGGCCATGATGAGGGACGCATCCGACGGCGTCATGAACGGGATGATGGGCTCGACCGCCATCTCGATGGCGGGCATGGGCGGCATGATGGGCGGCAACATGCAGGCCACCGCAGGGACGAGCGGCCTCGCCACCGCGATGTCGGCCTTCGTCGGGTCCTCGATGAACAAGTCCGGTGTGCAGATGGCGGAGATGCAGGCGGTCATCGATCAGCTCGCGAGCTCGAACGGGCAACTCCCCGGTGCTGGCGGTGGAACCGCGAACGGGATGATGGCCGGCGCGGCATTCATGGGGGGCATGAGCGGCGGTACCGTGACGGCCTATGCCGTCAATAACGGGACGATGGGACCACAACTCGGTAGCAGCCCCATGGACTCCTCGGGCAACTTCAGCATCTCGCTCGGCGCGTATGCAGGGCCGGTCATGTTGCAGATGGGCGGCGGAACCTACGTGGACGAGGCCACGGGCTCCACCATGACCATGCTTGCCGGCGACGTGATGACGAGCTGCGTTCCGTCCGTGACGGCGGGCTCGACCACCAGCGGCGTCCAGATCACGCCGCTCACCTCGATGGCCCAGGCCAGGGCACAGAACGTGCCGAGCGGCATGACGGCCGCGAACGTCACGGCGGCCAACGCAGCCGTGGCCAGCTACTTCATGGTGGGCGACATCCTCATGACGGCGCCGATGGACCCTGCGATGACCGGGTCGGGGACCGGTGCGGACCAGAGCCGCAGGAACTACGGAATGACCGTGGCGGCGATGTCCCAGTACGCGAAGACCATCGGGATGACGACTTCCTCGGGCATCGTGACCGCGATGATGAAGGACGCGACCGATGGAATGATGGACGGCAAGATGGGCTCCAACGCCATCTCCATGGGCGGAATGGGCGGCATGATGGGCGGCATGATGCAGCCGAACGCTGGAACCTCGGGCCTCGCCACGGCGATGACTGGGTTCGTTGGGTCCGCCATGAACAAGTCCGGCGTCCAGATGCCGGACATGCAGGCGCTCGTCAACAAGCTGAGCACATCCGGAGGGACGATCCAGTAGTCCCTGAGGCGGCTCATTGCTGGTTCGGCCCGCGCATCACGGCCAGGATCAATTCCCCAACGCCGTGTCAACGCCGACCAAAGCGGCGGAGCAACGCGCGTAGGCTGCTGACGAGCATGCCGAGCAGCCCGGTGACGATCATCGCGACGCCGAGCGGTTCACGCCATCCACCCATGGAAACCATCTCGAGCATCGAGCCGCCGACGACGAGTGCCGCCAGCGCGATGGCGCCGGCGAGCCGCCTGAGGTCGAGACTGACGCGGTCGCCCAGGGCTTCCATAGCCGGAGCCTGCACCCGACCCAGGTTGCCTTCGGCGACACGTTGGAGAAGGCGCCGCGTGTCGCGCGGCGCGACGCTCACCAAGCGCTCCAGTTCGCGCGCGTGCTTGATTCCTTGGTCCTGAAGTCGCGCCACCGAGAAGTGCTGCGCGGCCAAGCGTACAATCTGCTCTCGAAACGCTCCCATGAAGTCGAAATCTGGGGCGAGTTGGCGCTTCTGGGATTCCAGGATCACAAACGCGCGTGTCAGCAGGAAGAACGCGCCGGGATTGTGGACTCCGTGCTGGCTTCCCGCGCGAAGCAACGAGTCGAGCGCACCCCCGACCGAGACCTCTGCCGGGTCGCCCGCGTGGATCTCCTGGAGCGCCGCTCTCACGTCCGCCTTCAGCGCAGAACGGTCGACGTCATCGCTCCCCTCTGCCATTTCGAGATAGGCGTCGGTGGCAGCCTGCGCATCGCCTTTGACGACCGCTTCGAGGAGGAGCGCCAACGACTCACGCATCGGCTCGTCAAGCTCGCCTGTCATGCCGAAATCGAGAAGGCACAGCCGCCCGTCAGGCAGGACGAAGACATTGCCGGGATGCGGGTCGGCGTGAAACAGCCCTTCCTCGAAGATGGAGTGCAGCATGACCTCGACCAGCGTGCCGATCACCCGGGGCATCGCTTCCGGATGTTGCTTGGCGTGGAGATCCACCCGTTCGCCGGGCGAATGCTCCAGCGTAAGCACCGCTCCGCTCGAGCGCTCCGCCACGACATCGGGGATCCACAGGTCGGGGACATCGGCCAGTGCGGTGCGAAAGCGCCCGATGGCGCGCGCTTCGCGGCGAAAATCTGTCTCCCGGCGCAGACTGGCGGCGAACTCCCGCACCATGACGGATAGGTCGAGCGCGCGTAGACGCGGGGAGAGGCTCTCCCCCAGCGCGGCCAGGTAGGCCAGCGCCGCAACGTCTTTGGCGATTGCCGCTTCAAGACCCGGCCGCTGCACCTTCACGACCACGTGACGCCCGTTGGGCATCCTCGCCTCGTGCACCTGCGCGATGGTAGCGGTGGCCAACGGTGCTTCATTGAACGATGCAAACAACTCCCGCAGTGGCGCGCCCAGTTGAGCTTCGACCGTCGCGCGCACCACGTCGAAGCTCAGCACCGGCAGCCGGTCGTGCAGCCGCTCCAACTCCTCGACGTAGGCGGCGGGTAACAGGTCGCGCCGCAGCGCGAGCACCTGTCCGAACTTGAGAAAGCCCAGCCCCAGCTCCTCGAAGGCTTCTCGCACCTCGGCCGGCGGCGGGAAACGATGATACGCCCCGAAAAGGCATCCCAGACACTTGTGCCGGGCGAACACGAGCAGGATCTGAATCAGTCTCGGCGCCGTTCGCAGCAGGCCTGTTGCTTCTGGAGTGGACGCCATCGTCACGCGCTCCACACCATGAGTGATTTCATCACTTCAGGGCTCCTAGTCGTTTCAAGTGCAGCTTCCGCACCGTAGCGGTGAGCGTATGAGCGCGTGCAGACAGGCGGACCCGCTCGCCACTGGACCATTCCAGTGGCGTCTTCTCTTGGCTTGCCAGCGCGACGGAGGACCGAGTGGGGTCGCAGCAGAAGTCCTGAAAGCTCCTGGGCCTGGATGGCTTCAGCGGTGAATCGCTTGCGCCACTTGCCTACGGTTTGCGCGGACGCGTGCAGCTGCCGTGCGACGACCCTGTTGTCGTGCCCCTCGGCGCAGCACAGAACGATCCTCGCCCGCAGCACCAAGTGCCGGTTCCCTCGACGAACATACCGCCCAAGCACTTCGCGCTCCTCGTTGCTCACCGTCAGCAGCGTCTCGGGTCGGTCCGTGCACATGCGGACCACGCTGATCCTCCTGCGCACCTAACGCAAGGCACTTCTCGGGTTCGCCGAGTAGGCCGGGGGAGGTTCACCCCGGCGCCTCTCAGAACCGTACGTGAGCCTCTCGACTCACACGGCTCGTGTCAAGCGAACGCACCCAAGACCGAGTCTTGTCGAACGACAGGTTGCGGGTATCTCGGCGCCACGCTGGACTGGGGCGGATGGAGTTTTCGGCAAGGACACCCGCCTGCGGAGGTGGTCGACGTTGCCGAACCCGCGCAACTCGGCGTCGGGCGACCACGGGCGCGACCGGCCTTGTCGCACTCCGAACCGACGGTGAAAAGACGAGGGCCGGAGCCCAAGGCGAAAAGCGCCGTGGGATCCGGCCCTCAAGATGGCGCGCGATACAGGATTCGAACCTGTGGCCTTCGGCTCCGGAGGCCGACGCTCTATCCAACTGAGCTAATCGCGCTCGAACGAGAGCGTATCTAGTGCACCGCCCCGGCAAAGGCAAGGAGCATCCGGCCGCGCTCAGGGGCACGGTGCGGGCACGCGGCCCGCTGGCGCCTTGCGGAGCCACTCGAGGAACGTATCGCGCAACTGCAGGTCCTCCCGCCCCTTCACGTTGGCGGGGCCGAGCCGAGCCAGGATGGGCCCGACCCCGTCGCCGCCGGCGGCGAGGAACTCGTTCGTGCCGAGGGTGTACGTCCGCGCCGGGTCGAGCGGCGCTCCGTCGCAGGTCCGCACCTCCCCCCCGTCGAGGCGAAGCCCGGAGGTCTGCGGGAAGCCCTTGTCGCCTCGCGAGAGGAGGTGGAGCAGGGCCTCGAGGTCGGCCTTGCCGATCCGGATCACCGCCAGGTCGTCGTCGAAGGGGATGGCCTCGTAGAGCTGGCCGTAGGTGAGGTCGCCTGCGGGCAGGTCCACCCGCAGCGCCCCGGCGTTCATGAGGCCGAAGTCGCTCTTCAGTGCCTCCCGCACGCTCGCCGCCGCCGCGGTGCCGAAGGGGGAGGCGGCGCGCCGGTCGCGGGTGAGTGGGGCCTCGAGCCGCACGCCCACCGGCCGCTCCCGCTCGGCGCGGGCCATGGCGAGGAACGGGGCGATGGCCGCGGCCACGCGCGCGTCCGGCTCCACCGCCGGGCCGTCGCCGGTGCGCCGCGCGACGCGGATGGGCCGGTGCAGGCGCGCCGGCTCGCCGGCGCAGAGCGTCGCCCAGCCCAGGAAGTCGGCGCGGGCGCCGGCCTGCACGAGCGCGGTGCCGTTCACGCGGTGGTTCACGAGGGCGTGGGTGTGGCCGCCGATGACGAGGTCCACCGTTCCCGGCGGCAGGGCGCGCGCCAGGCGGAAGAGGTCGCTTCCCGGGTCGCAGGAGGAGAGGTCGTCGGGGTCGGAGAGGTCGCCGCAGCGGCCGCCGACGTGGGCGACGGCCACTACGATCTCGGCCCCCGCGGCGCGGAGCCTCGAAGCCTCCAGGCGCGCGGCGCGGGCGGCGCTCGTGAAGGCGAGCCCCGTGACGTTGCGGGGCATGGTGACCCAGGGCGTATCCTCGCCCGAGAGGCCGATGACGCCCACCGCCGGACCGCCCGCAGGCCGGAAGAGGCGGCTGGCGCGGAGGTTCTTCCAGGCGAGAGGCTTGCCGGTGGCCTGGACCTGGACGTTGGCGGCGAGGAAGGGGTAGCTCGCGCCGGCGATCCGGGCTCGCAGCACGGCCTGACCCTCGTCGAAGTCGTGGTTCCCGACGGCGGCGGCGTCGAGCCGCATGGCGCCGTAGCCGGCAACGATGGCCTCGCCCTTCGAGGCGAGCGCCTCGATTGTGCCCTGCAGGCCGTCGCCGGCGTCGAGCACCAGCGAGGGTCCCTTCGCGCGGATGGCCGCCACGTGGGCGGCGAGCACGGGCATCTCTGCGACGCGTCCGTGGAGGTCGGAGATGGCGGCGATCTCCACGCACCGGGCGCCGGGGGCGGCGAGCAGGAGAGCGAGCGCGGAGGAGACGAGCATGCGTCGGCGCGGGGACGGCGGGACTCTATCACGCCGGCGAGATCGTGGCCGACGCGGCGCACCAGCGCGGGAGCCCCATCCGGAAAAGCGATGGGCGCGGCGGATCCGCCGCGCCCCTGTCGCCTCCGGGCGCGGATCCGGCCGCGCCCCGGTCAGGCTATCCCGGGACCACGCAGCTGCAGGCCGCCGTCCCGTTGCAGAGGAGAACGGTTCCCGACTGCACGCAACTCAGGCTCGGGCAGCAGGCCTGGGTCGGCGAGCACGACTGGCCGACCTGGGGGCAGGAGGAGCCGGGCTGGCAGGTGCCGCCGGTGCAGGCGTAGCCGGCGCAGCACTCGCTCGTCGCCGTGCAGGCACCGCCCTGGGGCTGGCAGGATGGAGCGGCCTGGCAGGTGCCGCCGATGCAGTAGGTCGAGCAGCACTGCGTTCCGGCCGTGCAGGTCGTGCCGTTCGTCTGGCAGGTTCCGCCGTCGGTCCCGCCGTCCGTCGTGCCGCCGTCGGGCGTCCCGCCGTCCGGAGGCGGAGCCGGGAGCTGGCACGCCGACGGGCCCTCGATGGAGGCCTGGCACAGGCCCTCGCAGCAGGCTCCGCCGTCCGCCGAGGCGCCACAGAGCGAGCCGAGCGGGAGGCAGGAGGGCGCGGTGCAGTGGCCGACGCCGGCCACGTCCGGCAGGCAGGGCAGGCCGTTGCAACACTGGTCCTGGAACTGGCACTCGCCGTCCTTGGCGATGCAGCAGTTCGGCTGGCCGGTGTAGCCGTAGGGGCAGTCAC
>Ga0209798_10001108_pt1 | contig 16415 bp, 10 predicted proteins | sample DOMMetBare3Fresh_FD_187475 | JGI IMG/M metagenome (GOLD analysis project Ga0209798, IMG submission 187475) | Wetland sediment microbial communities from St. Louis River estuary, USA, under dissolved organic matter induced mercury methylation -... | ecosystem: Environmental > Aquatic >...
CCTTGGTGTGCCATCTCCAGGGCCTCGATAATGACGCCGATAGGCTTCTCCTTGCCCACGAAACCCCGAGCGCCCTTGGCCATGGCGTCCGCCATCAGGCTCCTGCTGATCGAGCCTGACAGCATGACCACCTTGGTATCGGGGCTCACCTCGAGTATCCGGCCGATGGCGTTGAGCCCGTTGGCGTGTCGGAAGTTGACGTCGAGCAGGCACGCGTCCGGTTGGTGCTTGCGGGCTGCCGCCACGGCTTCGTCAGGATCGATGGCCGTCGCCACGATCGTGTGCCCCCTGTCTCTCAGAGCCATGCTCAGCGCGTCGAGCAGCGGCTCGTAATCGTCACAGAGCAGCAGCCGCATGACGCTGCCGCTCTGATTCCTCGTCGCGGGCAGCACGATCTGCGCGATCATCCCGCGGGGGGTGCCGGGTCTAAGCTCGAAGGTGCCACCGCAGGCCGAGACCAGGGCGCGGGTGATGGTCAGTCCGAGCGAGTTGTTGGGCGGCACATGCCCAAGCCCAGGGCCGTCATCGATCACGCGAATGGTGATCTCAGCGTCTGTGCCGGCCACCTCAACGGTGACGTGCCCACCGTGGCCGGCCGCCCGAACAGCGTTGTCCAGCACGCAGTTGACGGCACGGCCGAGCGCGACCGGCGCGGCAACCGCCAGGGCTCGGTCGGGACCGGCGAACCTGATCTCGCATGTGGCCGTTGGCTGTGCCAGCAACACACAGCGAGATGCCAGCTCGACGACGTCCAGGTTGGCCGGCAGATCCTCCGCAGCTCCCCCGATGACACCTTCGACCATGTCGGACAGCCACTGGGCCTGTTCGAGGATCCCGTCCAGGCGGTGTCGGATGTCACCGCCTTCGGAGCGCGCCAGCAACATGATGGCTGCCAACGGCTGGCGCAGGTCGTGACACAGCGCTCGCACCGTGTCGATGTTCGGAGGGCTGTCTATTGGCAGCGCGAGCTGTTCCACCTCGCGCAGAGGGCCAGTTGCGTCAGCGCGTATGCCTGTGTCCTTCAGTGGTGCCCGAGACATCCAGTTCCTCAACAGGTCGCTCATTCTGGCGATGGGAATGACACCAGATACTGAACAGAGAAGTGATAACGCAGACTGTACTGCGAGAAGCCTTAGGGAGACCTTCCTTTAGAGCCGCAAGACCGCGTGTCCAAACAATCGTGCCTGACCAACCTCAGCGACTGGCGTTTCGCTGTTCAGCCCTCATCCTGTTTCACCACCGCAAAACGCTGGCAAAAGCGACCGTCGGCGGCGCTATCCGCAGGTTGATCCGAACCTTGCCCGCGGCCGACCAGCCCGCCCTACGCTTGATCCATGGCGGGGCGCGTTGCGAACTACACCAGAATCGTCAGCCTGCTCGGAGCCTTCCTGGCGACGTCCGTGGTGCTGGGCCTGTTGGGTGCGGGCCTGATGATGCCCGCCGTGGGCGCCGCCGGCGGGACAGCCCGACAGGGGGTCCACGTCTTCGACGACCTGCCAGGTGAGTTCACCCGGACGCCGCTGTCGCAACAGTCCCGCATCCTGGCCAGCGATGGCACCGTGATCGCCACCCCGTTCGACGAGAACCGCATCATCGTGCCGCTGGCCCAGATCGCGCCGGTCATGCGTCAGGCCCAGATCGCGGTCGAGGACAGCCGTTTCTACGAGCACGGCGGCGTGGACCTCTACGGCGTGGGACGTGCGTTCGTTGCCAACCTCGGCGGCGGCTACACCCAGGGCGCGTCCACCCTGACCCAGCAGTACGTCAAGATCACGCTGCAGGAGAACGCCCTGCGCAAGAACGACCGGGCCGGTGCCATTGCCGCGACGGCCAAGAGCTACACACGAAAGCTCCAGGAGCTCAAGTACGCCGTCACGCTGGAGAAGAACCTCACCAAGAACCAGATCCTCGAGGGCTACCTCAACCTCGTCTACTACGGAGACCAGGCCTACGGGGTCGAGGCGGCGGCGCGGCACTACTTCGGGGTGAGCGCAGCCAAGCTGAGCCTGGTTCAGGCTGCGACCCTGGCGGGTCTTGTTCAGCGGCCGAGCTCGACCGACCCGATCCGTCACCCCGGCGCAGCCCTGGCCCGACGCAACATCGTCCTGGACCGGATGCATACGCTTGGGCTGATCACCGACAAGGCCTGGACGGCCGCCACGAAGACCAAGATGGTGACCCGCCCCAAACCCGCCCAGAGCTCCTGCGCGCTCTCGCCCTACCCCTACTTCTGCGGCTATGTCAGTGCGTGGCTCCTGAACCAGCCAGCGCTGGGCAAGACGCGGGCAGCCCGGCTGGAGAAGATCAACCGCGGCGGGCTGACCATTCAGACGACGCTCAACCCCAAGATGCAGCTGGCCGCCCAGCAGGAGCTCGTCGCCAAGGTCCCGATCGGCAACCCCGCTAACATCGGCGCCGCTGCGGCCGTGGTCGAACCTGGCACCGGCCACGTCCTGGCCATTGCCCAGAACACGACCTTCTCGCTCAAGAGCGGGATCCGCGGCAAGACGTCGGTGAACTGGGCGGTCGATCAGATGTATGGCGGGTCCGGCGGGTTCGCGTTCGGCTCGAGCGCCAAGATGTTCGCCGTCGCTCAGGCGCTCCGGTCCGGTATGCCGATCAACTCGACCATCGTCGCGCGCGCAGCCAACGCAACGCACCCGGCGTACTTCTTCCCTCGCGAGTTCACAGAGAAGGCGTGCAGGATCTACTCGCCGTGGGCCGTCCATAACGATGAGGGCAGCCACAACGGCCCGATCAGCCTGACCGACGCAACAGCCCACTCGGTCAACACCGCGTTTGCCGGGCTCGTGGCCAGGCTCGGGCCCTGCAAGGTTCGGGACCTGATGACCAAGATGGGGCTGCATAAAGGCAACGGCGAGCCGATCACCGCAGGGCCGTCCGCAGCCACCCTCGGCTCGGACAGCGTCTCGCCGCTGACGTTGGCCTCGGCGTACGCCACGGTCGCCGCTGGCGGCACGTACTGCCCACCCTTACCAGTGGTCTCGATCACCACCAGCGACCACAGGTCGGTCAAACTCCCCAAGAACCCGTGCAAGAAGGTCCTCGAGACAGACGTGGCCAACGGTGTCACCAAGATCCTCAAGGCCGTCATCACGAGTGGCACGGGCTACGGCAACAGCCTTGCGGGCGGACGTGCTGCAGCGGGCAAGACCGGTACGGCCGGCAACTCCCTGCCCAGCGGTGGCACCAACGAGACGTGGTTCGTCGGCTACACCCCGCAGCTGTCCACCGCGGTCTGGGTCGGCACGCCAAATGACCGCCGCAACGCCGCCAGGATGATCAACCTCAGGCTCGGCGGCACGTTCTACTGGGGTGAGGTCTTTGGCGCCACCATCGCGGCACCGATCTGGAAGCAGATCATGGACCGCGCCTCCGCCGGTATGCCGTTGCGTGACTTCGCAGAACCCGGCAGCAAGGTGCAGTCCGGCGACCTGGTGTCGATCCCCCGGGTCTACGGGCTGTCCTTGGGCAAAGCCATGGGGGTGCTGACCTCGGCCGGGTTCAGGCCCGTGGTTGGCTACGCCGTGAGCTCCCGCCTCCCTGTGGGTCTGGCCGTGGGCACGCAACCCGCCTTCAAGGCGCTTCGCGGCAGTGCTGTGGTGATCTACACCTCGAAAGGGGTCGTCGCCAAGCCGACGCCTTCACCCACCACCGCGCAGACGGCGTCTCCGCCCAACCCCACCAAGACGAAGCCAGGCCGACCCGGAAAGAAGCGATGACCTGCGCCGCCCTGCTGCTGGCAAACGACCGTGGTAGCCCGACGGTTTCCCTTCCCGGAACAAGCGGTGCGATTCGTTAAAGGTGTGCGCGACTTCCTTGCGGGTGAAGCGCGGTGGTTCCCCGAGCCTCGTTGATTCCGGCGGCGGGCGCACCGCCAATGGGGCCGGTGAGGTAGTGCTGGACCACGGGGCCGATCGCGGCAACGAGCTGCTCAGGGGTGGCGTCCCGCACGGCTGGGATCCCCAGCACGTACCGGCCGAGGAGGAGCCCGCCCATCTGCGTGCCCACCAGCGCTGCGCGCAGGGCACGCTGGTCATTCGGGACCACGCGCCCCAGAGCGGTGAGGATGGTGCGGCCCAGAAGGTCGCGCAGAACACCCGCTGCGTACTCATGCGACAGGCCGACCCGGATGAGTCCCAGCAACCGCCGTCGGGTCTCCGGATCCCCTTCCCAAAACCCCAGCACCCGGCGGACGACCGCCTCTCCGGCGCGTTCTGGGTCCTCATCGAGACCGGCCAGTAGCGCCCCTGCGTCGACCGGCATGACGAGAGCCGCGGCCAGCAAGCCTTCCTTGTTGACGAAGTAATGGTGGATGAGCGCTGCGTCGACGTCTGCCCTGGCTGCCACCGCGCGCATCGTGGTGCGTTCGAAGCCGAGCTCTGAGAACAGCTCGGCTGCCGCGGTCAGGATCTGCTCGCGGGCGTCGGGGCCGCCGACGGGACGTCGCCCACGCGGCGGCATCAGAGCGCCTCAGGGGCGCGGGCGAGCACCATCATCCGCTCCTCGATGGTGGCCGGTACCCCGACGACCTCGGCCAGCACCCCGGCATCGGCCAGGACCGCGCGTACCTGGTCGGCGTCGGCGTCGGCGACGCGCACGTCGCGCCCGGCCAGCATCACCGGCTGGCCTGCCTCGTTGAGCACCGCGAACGCCCTCGCCCAGTCGTCGGTGCGGACGGCGACGGCGGTGGTGGAGCCGATGATCTCGGCCTCGCTGCCCTGCGCGACCAGACGCGCCTGCGACATCAGCAGGAGCCGATCGCACTGCCCAGCCTCTTGCATGTTGTGCGTCGTCACCAGCACACCGACACCCTTCTCGGCCTGCTCGTGGATGGTGTCCCACAGCGCCGCCCGGGCGAGCGCATCGACGCCGGACGTCGGCTCGTCGAGTACCAACACCTGGGGGTCGTGCGCGAGCGCGGCGAGGAAGGCGAGCTGTCGCTGCAGGCCAAGGGGGAGCTCCGCGACGAGCCGGTCGGCCCCCTCGCGGAGTGCCTCGGGCAGGTTCGGCGGAACGGCCCCGTAGGCGTGGGTGCTGAACGCGAGGTTCTCCCGCACGGTGAGGTCGCCATACAGGCCCAGGCCTTGTGGCACGTAGCCGAGATGGCTACGTCGCTCCCGGTCGGGCGGACCGCCAAGCAGCTCGACGTCGCCCACCGTGGTCGCGATCAGTCCGAGCAGCATACGGATCAGCGTCGTCTTGCCCGCGCCGTTGGCACCGAGCAGGCCGACGACCTCCCCAGACCCGACGCTCATCGTGACGTCGTCGACCGCGACGAACCCCCCGAACGTGCGACCGACCTGATCGGCACGGAGCAGCACGCCGGGATGGACCTGGGTCGTGCCCGAGGCCGTCACGACGCCATCTCGCGGTCGTGTCCCCTGAGCAGCGACAGGGCGATGACTACGTCCTCGAGGTCCGGGATGACGGCCGCGGCGTCGAGAGGCACCTCGGCGGTTGCGGGCCAGTACTCGTGGTAGACACGCCCCCGCCGCCACGCCCTGGCACGCCGGTGCGGGGTGGCGGTGCGCGCGATGGCGCCGTCGAACGAGTCGAGCACCTCCTGCAGCGTGCCACTGGCCAGCATCCGGCCACCGTCAAGGGCCAGCAGGCTTGCCGCCCGCTCGGCCTCGTCGAGGTACGTCGTGGACATGACGACGGCAGCGCCGGCAGCTGCCGCCTCGGACACCAGCCGCCACAGGTCGACCCGGCTCACCGGGTCGACGCCGGTGCTGGGTTCATCGAGCACCAACAGCGGCGGGTCGTGCAGCATCGCCATGCTGAAGCCAAGCTTGCGGCGCATCCCGCCCGACAGCTGTGAGGCCAGCCGGTCGACGACGTCCAGCAGTGAGGCGCGGTCCAGCAGCTCATTGCGGCGAGACACCAGTGCTCTGCCCGACAAGCCATAGATGCCGCCGACGAAATCCATGTTCTGCGCGACCGTGAGCGAGGGCCAGCTGCCTGCGGTGGCCGGCAGGTAGCCGATCGCCTGGGGCGACGGGGCATCGACCTCACCCCGCTCGAGCTGCACCTTCCCAACCAGGCTGCGCAGCAGGGTGGTCTTGCCGGCGCCGTCCCCGCCGACGACAGCAACGACCGATCCCGGCTCGACCTCGAGGCTCACTTCGTCAAGTGCAAGGGTGTCGCCGAACCGCACAGCACCGGACCGGACGGCGAAGGTCATGAACCGCTCCGCGCCCCGCCGGCTGGCCCAGCGGCAGGTTTGGCGACGACGGTGCCATGGTGACGCCGGCGGCCGGGCGCGAGGTCGCGGCGGAAGCGGAGGGTGGCACCGCTGAATACCACGATGGCCATCACGGTGAGCATGAGGAACGGAAGCCACAACGACGCCAGGGACGCCCCGCGAAGCATCACGCCCTGCGAGATCATCGTGAAGTAGGTGAGCGGGAGCAGATAGCCGATCCACCGGACGCCGGCCGCCATCGCGTCGAGCGGGAAGATCATGCCCGACAACAGAATCTGTGGCATCAGGAACATGAACGCGGTCTGGATCGCCTGCCCTGTGGTCTGCGAGATGGTCGAGATGAACACGCCGAGCCCGAGCACCACGAACAGGAACAGCCCGGCTCCGAGAACGAACACGAACGGGTTGCCGTTGAAGGGCACGCTGAACAGCAGCATGCCGAGCCCGGTGATGATGATCATGTCGATCGAAGCCACCAGGAAGTATGGCGAGATCTTGCCAAGGATCACGGTGGCCGGCTTGATCGGCATGACCGCGAGCTGCTCGAGGGTGCCCGTCTCGCGTTCGCGGACCAGGCCGATGCTGGTGACGATCGTGCCGATGAACGTGAGGATGAGTCCGATGATGGCCGGGACCATCACCCAGGAGGTCTTGAGCTCGGGGTTGTACAGGATCTGACTGCTGACCTTGTCGCCGGCCTTGTTCAGGACCGAGACGATCGCTTGTGAGGCAAAGAGGTTCGAGCCATCGACCAGCGCGAGTGCGGGCTGCTGACCGGTGATGATGGCGACGTCGACCGTGTTGTCCTGCAGCAGCCGCTCCGCGTCGGCCCGGGTGTCCGATTTCTCGATCACCGTGACGTCAAAGAACGACGGCGGCAATGTAGCGGCGAACTGCGTGGCCTGCGTTCCAACCACCGCGGCTTTGACGGTGGGGACCTTGAAGTTGGCCGCGTAGCCGAAGATCACCAGCAGCAGCAACGGCATCGCTATCAACATGCCGAGGGTGCGCTTGTCGCGGCGCAGCTCACGGAACTCCTTGACGATCATTGCTCGCATGTCGCCGATGCTAGGCCGAGGCGGCGATCCATGTCAACGCTTGATGAATTCGATACGAGATTCGCAGACCCAGCAAGCCTGACTGCCTTTGTTCGCAGCGGAGTTCATGCCCGCTTGGTGGTCCACTGTCGGCATCGTCGAGCGACCCGCGCTGCTCGCTAGCCGGTGCGGCATACCTCTATCAAGGGTCAGACGATGTAGGACGCGATCCCTCAGACGCAGCAGGTGGGTCTCCTGCTTTTGCCGGTTTCCCCATCTTTGATCGGGATCCATCGTTTGTACTACAGCTCGACGCGGCGGACCGACCGGGTCTCAGGTGGCCGCGGGATAGGACAGGGGTTAGACCGTGGGCATTGTTGATGGTTTCGGAAGTGGGCAGCTTCCAAGACGGAGACTGACTTCTGCCAGCCGCGCTGAGGGCTGGCGTCTCCAGCGTGAGACGCCACGTGTATTCCCAACACTGCTCACCTTCCTCGGCCCTACGCGCAATCCGCCACGCCACTCTCGTGGTTTCGTGAGGCCGACGACCGTCGCTGTCGCCAACGCCGTGACGGAGGACCTACCGAGCACTCACCTCGTCACCGTGATCGTTCCAACTCGCAATGAATCGGGAAACGTTGCTCCGCTGATCGCGCGGCTCGGGGAGGCTCTGGCCGGCATCGACGCGGAGGTCCTTTTCGTCGACGACAGCTCGGACACCACGCCTGATCAAGTTCGCTCGACCGCCATGACCGCCTCCCTGCCTGTGCGCCTGCTTCACCGCGCCGCCAAGGAGCGCGTAGGTGGACTCGGGGGCGCAGTGCTCGCCGGACTGCGGTCCGCACACAGCGACTGGGCGGTGGTGATGGACGGCGATCTCCAGCACCCGCCGGAGGTAGTCCCAGACCTGTTCCGCGCAGGCCAGCAGTCCGGCGCCGACCTGGTCGTGGCGAGCCGGTACGTCGGTGCGGGAAGCGCGGGCGGCCTTTCCACGGCACTGCGTGAGCGCGTATCGGGCGGGGCGACCGCTCTGGCCCGGGCCGTCTTCCCCCACCGGCTTGCGGACTGTACCGACCCGATGAGCGGGTTCTTCGCGATCCGCCGAGGATCGGTCGACCTTGACCGCTTGCAGCCGCACGGGTTCAAGATCCTCCTCGAGACGATCGCCCGCTCGCCGCAACTGAAGGTGGCCGAAGTCCCCTTCTCCTTCCAGGAACGCCACACCGGCGAGAGCAAGGCGTCGCTGTCAGAAGGGCTGATCTTCGTCCGCAAGCTGGCGAGCCTGCGAGTGGCGTCGATCTTCGGCCGTCACTCCCGGGCGGCAGCGCGGTGGTTGGGCTTCGCCGCGGTCGGCGCGTCCGGCATCGCAGTCAACAGCCTGGCTCTGTTCATGTTCGTCAGCGCGATCGGTGCCAACCTGTTGCTGGGGGCAGTGCTTGCGACACAGTTCTCGACCGCCTGGAACTACCTGCTCTCTGACTGGCTCGTGTTCAGGGGTCCCAAACGCCAGTCCGTCAGGACCCGCTTCCTTGGGTTCGCCGCGATCAACAACGCCGCGCTCCTGCTCCGCCTGCCCTTGCTCGCCTGGCTGGTTCATTCCGTCGGCGTTGGCTATCTGCTGGCCAATGTTCTCACCCTTGTCGCGACGTTTGTCATGCGGTTCCTGATCTCTGACCGCTACCTATTCCGAATTGGAGCCCCGATGTCTATCCTCCCCGACCGACTGCAGCGAAGCCACGACGCGGCGCCAGCACCCTTGTCGACGTCAACCGACCAGCCGAGCCCTTTGACGAGGCCGGGGCGCCCTGTCGAGCTGGTCATCGACCTGGCCAACACGGGGTCGCACACCAAGCCTTCCAGTCGGAAGACGCTGCTGCCCTACAGGTATGACGTGCACGGCATCGTGACCATCGGCTCGGCGGTGATTCTCAAGGAACTCGTGCCCTTCAGCTCGCCCGGCCTGGAGGGACCGTGGGATATAGAGATCGTCCCAGGGGAGGTCGGCACCGGAGCCTTCCGCCGCCGAACCCGCGTGACGCAGTTCGCCAGCCCTGCTGCCGTGTGGTACCAGGAACATCTGGGGCGCCTTGGGTCCGACTTCTCGTTGGAGATGGGCGACACCATCAAGGTGGTAGTCGGCCCGATGCTGGTGCGCTCGCCGCACGTGCTGTACACGAACATCATCGAGGCCCTGCTGCGCTTTGTGATGGTGTCCCGGGGCTACATGCTGCTGCACTCGGCGTGCCTCGAGCTCGGTGGCCGAGGGGTGATGCTGTCGGCTCTGACCGACACGGGCAAGACCGGGACCATTCTGCGGCTGCTCCGAGAGACCGAGAGCAGGTTCCTCTCCGACGACATGACGATCCTGGGCCCCGATGGGGTTGCGCTGACTTATCCGAAGCCGCTCACCATCAGCCAGCACACGTTGCGCGCGGTGAACGCGGGAGATCTGACCAGCAAGGAATGGCGGCGGCTGAGGGTTCAGAGCCGTCTCCACTCGAAGGAGGGCCGCGGCGTCGGGACGCGCCTCGGTGAGATGAATCTGCCCATCATGAGCCTGAATGCGTTTACCCAGTACGTCGTGCCGCCGCCAAAGTACGACGTGGACCGGCTCGTGCCGTGCGAGCACAGCAACAGTGTCCAGGTCGAGGACCTGTTCATCATCGAGCGTAACGAGTTCGCCGTGACGAAGCTTGATCCGTTGACGCTCCTCGACGAGCTGATCGCGAACACTGACGACGCGTACGGGTTCCCGCCCTTCCGCTACTTCGCACCCGCGCTGGTGGTGGACGGGATGGGATACGAGGAGCTGCGCGCCAAGGAGCGGAACACCTTGGCCAGTGCCCTGAACGGGGTCCGGGCCCGCCGCTTGGCCACGCCCGACTTCTCGTGGGCTGACCACATCCCCACCCTCACCCGCGACCTGATCGAGATTGACCTTGGCTGCGCGTCGGTCGTCGACCTTGGCTGCGCGACGGCGGTCGACCTTGGCGAAGCGTCCGCCCTCGCCAGCGAGACGGCCACGGGCCCAGCGACCCGCCGTAGTCAGCATCTGCCCAGCCGACTAGATGAGAGCTGAGGTTGAGATCATGCTGAGAATCCGGAGTCTCCGTGCGACCTCGGTGCAGGTTGGTGACACCGCGTCCGTGACCTACGACCTGCTGTTCGACGTCCCGGGCTTCGGGACCAGCCGACTGGGGATCTGAAATGTACTCAGGGGAGAAGGACATAGCGGACTCGATTGCCTTCAAGGAACGTGGGCACTTCACTGGCCGTCGTTCGATCGCTTTCGGCGGGCTGCTGCGGTCCTTGGCCACCCGGGTGCGTGTCTGGTCGGACGAGCTAGGTCGGCAGTCCGCCAGGCTGGCGTCGGTGACACGCGGCCGCACCTTCGACCTTGGGGTCCTGGCCCTCGCTGTCGTCGTGGGGACCGGCCTGCGGGTGGTTGATCTCGGCGCGGTCGGCCTCAACAGCGATGAGGCGGTCTATGCGGGCCAGTCCGCGTCGCTAGCCGGGAACCCGAACTTCGTCGACACCTTCCCTGTCGTCAGGGCCCACCCGTTGCTGTTCCAGATGCTCGTCTCGCCCTTCTATCGATCCGGTGTTCCTGACGTTCCCGGCCGGTATCTGAACGCGTTCTTCGGGGTGGCCACGATCGTGCTGGTCTTCCAGCTGGGCCGGCTGTTGTACGGCCGCAGGGCCGGCGCTCTCGCCGCGCTCCTGCTGGCTGTGATGCCTTACCACGTGACTGTCACTCGGCAGGTGCTGCTCGACGGGCCGATGACGTTCTTTGCGACAGCGACGCTGGTCTGTCTGGCCCTGCTGGCCCGCACCGGCCGCGGCCGCTGGCTGGTCGCCGCAGGCGGCTGCCTCGGCATCGCGTCGCTGACCAAGGAGACCGCACTCATCCTGATCGTGTCGGCGTTTGTCTTCCTTTCGCTGGTCCCGAGGTTCTGGCGGCCGGTGCGCTACCTGGTCGCGGCCGTCGCGGCCGCGATAGCCCTGGTTCTCACCTATCCCGTCGTGACCGCAGTCTCCGGGGGTGGGAGCAGCGGGCAGGCCTACCTGCTGTGGCAGCTGAGCCGCCGCCCCAACCACGACTTCCTTTTCTACGTCACCGTCGTGCCGGCGGCGATGGGTGTGCTGTTGCTCGCGAGCGCCGCCGTCGGACTGGTCCTGCTGAGGCGCCGGTCGTCGTGGCGCGAGGTGCTGTTGCTCGCATGGATCGTGGTGCCGTTCGTCTTCTTCGAGGTGTGGCCGGTCAAGGGCTTCCCGTACCTGTTGTTGCTGGCGCCGGCGGTTGCGGTGCTGGCCGCGCGGGCCTTGGTCGCGCTCATCGATCTTGAGCCGCGAACGCTCCTGACGGTCGGCGGCGGTGTCGTGGCCACCGCCGCGCTCGTGCTGTCCATGCTGGTCCCGTCGGTTCATGCGGCCCTCCAGCCGTCGTCGTCCGGCCTCGCCGGTGCAGGTGGTAGCCCCGGCGCCCGTGAGGCAGGGCTGTGGGTCGAGGCGCACCTGCCCGAGGGTGCTCAGCTGATGACGCTCGGACCCTCGATGGGCAACGTCCTGCAGTACTACAGCGGCCGCCGCGCCGACGGGCTGTCTGTCAGCCCGAACCCCCTGCAACGCAACCCTTCGTACCTTCCGATCCCCAACCCGGACGCCGCGCTGCGGTCGGGGGACTACCAGTACGTGGTCTGGGACGCGTACTCGGCGAAGCGGTCACCGACGTTCGCCGCGAAGGAGCTCTCCCTCATCCGGAAGTACAGCGGCCGGGCCATACACACCGAGCTGGCCGCGTTCGACGGCAGGGCGACGCAGCCCGTCGTCGTCATCTATGAGGTGCAGCCGTGAACCGCCGCCCGATCCGGTCCGCGGCGGCCGCGGCGGCCGTGCTCGTCCTGGTCGGGCTGTCCGCCCAGGGCGCTGATGCCGCGACCCCCGACGCGACCAGTACGCCGATACACCACCTGGTCGTGATGACGCAGGATCAGCACAGCTTCGACAACTACTTCGGCATGCGCAGTGGCGTCGACGGAATCCCCGCCGGGGTCTGCGTGCCGGCCAAGGTCGGCAGCATCAAGCCCTGCGTGGCTCCGTTCCCGCTGAAGGTGTCCGGGCTCCGGCCGACCCTGGAAGCCACCGCAGCCGCCCAGCAGATCTCGGTGGCGAAAGGCCGGCTGAATGGGTTCGTCCAGGCGCAGACGACTCCGCACACCAACGGCAAGGCCGCCATGGGCTACTACCGACCGACCGACCTGCCCGTGATGACGCAGCTCGCCGATCAGGGCGTGGTCTTCGACCGCTGGTTCAGCTCCGTGCCAGGCGGGACCATCGCGAACAGGTTGTTCGCCGTGTCCGGCACCGCGGTGCCAGACACCGATCAGGTCCCGGCTGCCGGCTGGACGAACCTCCCGGTGATCTTCGACCGGCTTCAGGCGGCAGGTGTGTCCTGGAAGGTGTACGTCGAGCGCTACGAGCCGGCTTTGACCGTCAAGACGGCCGACCTGAAAGCTCGCCGTGGCGGCCAGGTCGCCCGGGTCCCACTGCTGGCACTGACCCGGTACCAGAAGAGCCCGGCCCTGGCGTCGCACATCGTCGACCTCGACACGTACTTCTCCGATCTGGCGACGGGGGAGCTGCCGGCCGTTTCCTGGATCGTCACGACGTCCTCAACCGAACGTGCGCCGGCTGACCCGATCCTGGGGCAGCGGAAGGTACGAACCGTGGTCAACGCCCTCGGCGGGAGCTCCGCTTGGCCGAGCTCGGCCTTCCTCCTGAGCTACGACTCCTCTGGTGGCTGGTACGACCACGTCGCGCCACCCACCGAGCAAGGTGCCGTCCTCGGGCTCCGGGTGCCGGCCCTGCTGATCAGCCCGTACGCGACACCCGGTCTGGTCAACCACGCCCAGTTCGACAGCGCCTCGGTCCTGCGGTTCATCGAGACGAACTGGTCGGTGGCCTCGCTCACGTCACGTGACGCGAATGCCACCGACCTGGGTACGGCCATGTCGTTCGGCCGCGCGCCGCATCGGGCGACCATCGTGGGCACGGCGGGGGGTCGCCCGCAGGCGCCCATACCGAACCGGCCGATCATCTACGGCGTCTACCTGATGGCTCTCGCGGCGGTTGTGGCCGTCGTGGCATGGGCTCGCTCCGGTGGTCGTCAAGCCATATTGATCGATCCTTCTGAGGAGACGGCATGAGCGTCCACAGGGGCCTCCGTGCCCTAGCAGCCCTCGTCGTCCTGTCCGTCCTGCCGGCCGGGACCGCAGTGGCCAGCACCGCAGTGGCCGGCAGCGCAGTGGCCGGCACCGCAGTGGCCGGCACCGCAGTGGCCGGCACCGCAGTGGCCGGCACCATTGCCTCTGGCGGCGCCCTGGGGACCGTCTTCATCCAGACCGCGCCCGCGCTCGGCGGGGTGCGCCTGCTGGTGGGCTCTTCAACGGTGACAACTCGCCCCAACGGCTCGGCCATGGTCACCGTGGCGGACATCAACAGGATCGCGGCGAGGGTCTCACTCGCGAGCTCGATGCTGAACTCCCGCACCAAGCTCTCCCTGGCCTACGTCAAAGCAGCCCCGCACGTCACCAAGTACCAGTGGAAGCGCGTGACCGATGGCGTGTGGGTGCGGACCGCCGCGGTGCCGGAGAGCCACTTGACCATCGGGCTCGACGTGAGCTCGAAGGTCACCCTGCGGATCAGCAAAGGAACCTCGGGGGTTGCCCCGAGCCAGGTCCACGCTGTCCGCCTGCACTCCGTCACCGGGCAGACGATGCTGGTCGACCCGCAGCGAACGCCGACGATCAGCCTGCTGTCGCGCAAGACAAGGCTTGTAGGCGGGGTACTCACTCCGCAGGTGATCACCTGGTCCGTCGACAGTCTGAGCGCAACCCCCGCTGTCGCCATCACCACCGCGAGGGCCAAGTTCGACCCGCTCTTCAGCTCAGTCTGGCCGCTGCTGCTGCGCCCGGTGCGCGGCACGGTCCTCGTTGACACCGTCCCCGCGACACCGGGGGTCAGCTTCCTGCTGGACGGCGCCACCTTCACGACCAACGCGCACGGGCAAGGGACCTCGTCCGTCGCCGATCTCAACGGCGTCGAGCTGCGGCTGCGCACCAGCACGGCCCAGGCGACGCGGGCGACCGTATCCATCCTGCGTGTCACCCGGCTGACGCCCACGGCCCCCTTCCAGAGGCACCTTGTGGCTGCCCTGGCTGTCAGCCGACCGGTGTCACTGAGCTTCACCGACTCCGCCGGCCGGGCCGTCTCCGCCCAACGGATCGCTGAAGTCCAGCTCTCCGGAGGCGGCAGCACCGTGACGGTCTCGGGTGCGCAGCTGCAGGACCCTATCTCCGTCCTGTCCAACCGGGCCAAGCTCGTCGATGGCACCTGGGAGGCACAGCAGGTCACCTACTCGGTCGCACGTGTGACCGTCGAGGGGTCCGACGCGGTCTTCACGGGCCAGCAGCGATTCAACCCGAATGCCGCGAGTAACTGGCCCATATCGGTATCGGTCTTCGACGTGAGTGTCACTGTGCGCGACGTGCTGTTCGGCAGCCGCGTGACCTCCGCCGCCGAGGTGACCCGGCCCGACGGGTTGCAGTACGGGGTGCAGCTCGGCGGGGACGGGCCGACGTTGCTGCCTTCGCTGGTCAGGGGCGAGTACACGTTCACGACCCAGGCCGCTGTCCTCGGTGCGAGCTCGAAGATCCTGGTGAGCAAGAGCTCCGACGCCGAGCTGCGCGTGCTCACGCTGCCCGACCTGCTGGTCCTCGTGTTGCTGATGCTCGGCATGTCCGTGTCGGTCGTGATGATCGGGCGGCGCAGGATCCGGGGCTCCAGCTCGCGTCGGGCGGCGAAGGACCTGTGACCGGGGGTCGGCACCGCCGGCCCAAGAGGTCGGCGTGGCTCTCGACGACGGTGCGGACCGTTGCAGGGCTTGCCGCGAGCCTGCTGGCCGTCATGGCCGCGCTGTTTGCTGCCAGTGCGATGAGTCCCGCGCCAACCGACCCGACGCTGCCGGCCTCCACGCTGTCGAGCGGAACGTCAGGGACGCCCGCACCCAGTGCGTCCGGTAGCGCCTCCGGTAAGGCCTCCGGTAAGGCCGCCGGTAACGCCTCTGGTAGTTCGCCGGTCCCCGTCTATGCGTATTTCTACCAGTGGTTCCAGGCATCATCCTGGGCCCGCGCCAAGCAGGACTTCCCACTCGCCGGCCGGTATTCCAGCGATGACGCCCACGTGCTGCGGGACCAGGTCAAACAGGCAAAGGGCGCCGGCATCAACGGGTTCATCACGTCGTGGAAGAGCAGCGACTCCCGGAACCACCGCCTCGACCTGCTGCTGCAAGTCCTGGACTCCGAGAACCTCGATGTCGGCGTGGTCTACCAGGCGCTCGACTTCTCGCGGAACCCCTTGCCGGTGGCCACCGTGAAGCACGACATGGTCTACCTCGTCGACCGGTGGGGCAGCTCGCTGACATCGCGTTATTACGGCCGACCAGTGATCATCTGGACGGGTACCGACAAGTTCACGACCGCTGAGGTGCGTGCGGTGAAGGCTGCCCTCGGCGACCGGGCCTATCTGCTCGCGGCCTCGCGCAGTGTCTCGGGGTACGAGCGGGTAGCCGAGATCGTCGATGGCGAGGCGTATTACTGGTCGTCGGCCGACCCAACGTCCTCCGCGACCACGGCGAAGCTGAACGCGTTCAGCAAGGCGGTGCACGCCCACCACGGGCTCTGGTTCGCCCCCGCCGCGAGCGGGTACGACGGCCGCACCCTCGGCGGCACCCGCGTGATCGACCGCGACAACGGCCGCACCCTGGTCAAGAGCCTCGACAACGCCTTCGCCTCCTCGCCAGACGCGGTCGCCGTGATCAGCTGGAACGAGTGGTCGGAGAACACGTACATCGAGCCGGGGGAGAAGTACGGCGACCGAGAGCTTCTGGCGCTCAAGGCCTACCTGCTGGCGTCAGGCCAGAGCATCCCGCCCAGTCTCAGCGGCGCGAACTCCAGCGAGGGCGACACCTCTTCGGGATGGACCGGGGCCCGGGCCGGCCTGACCCTCGGGATTCTGACCATCGTGACCGTCCTGGTGCTGCCGGTGTTGGGGCTGCGGCGTTCGCGCCGGCGGCAGAATCGTGGGATGGG
>Ga0209798_10001110_pt1 | contig 16402 bp, 14 predicted proteins | sample DOMMetBare3Fresh_FD_187475 | JGI IMG/M metagenome (GOLD analysis project Ga0209798, IMG submission 187475) | Wetland sediment microbial communities from St. Louis River estuary, USA, under dissolved organic matter induced mercury methylation -... | ecosystem: Environmental > Aquatic >...
TGTAGTGGCTGGCAAACGTCGTCTTCAACTCGGCCGCCACGCGCTGCTTCAGCGCCTGCACGGCAGCGGGCCCGATGCGCTGCAGGAACGGAAAGAGCAGCCAGCCGCCCATCCCCCACGCCATCCCGAAGCTGCGGTTGAACTCTGTCGGCCCGGTGTCCAGGCCGCCGTAGATGTAGACCTGCTTGTGCGTCGTCGACCCGTAGCGGCTGTATTCCTTGGCGGTACGGTTCAGTGCCGCCTCCATGCAGGTCAGGATCTGGCCGGCCAGCCGCCCGCCGCCGATCGCGTCGAAGGCGATCGTGGCGCCGGTGACCACAAGCGCCTGCGTGAGATCTTCCATGAACGTCGGCGAAGCCGCGTCGCACACGTGCTCGGCGCCCATCGACCGCAGCAGCTGCACCTGCTCCGGCCTGCGCACGATGTTCACCAGGGCGATCCGGTCCTTCATGCAGATGCGATTGAGCATCTGCCCGAGGTTCGACGCCGCCGCGGTGTGCACGAGCGCGGAGTGCCCTTCGCGCCGCATCGTCTCCACCATGCCCAGCGCGGTGAGCGGGTTCACGAAGCACGAGGCACCCTCGGCCGGCGTCGTGCCTTCAGGCAACACGAGGCACTGGTCCGTCTTCACCATCCGATACTGCGCGTACATCGCACCGCCGAGCATCGCCACCGTTTTGCCCAGCAGGGCCTGGGCGGCGTCAGACGAACCCGAGGCGATGACCACGCCGGCGCCCTCGTTGCCCACCGGCATGGACTGTCCGACCCGGCCCGCCATGAGCTTCATGGCGCCGGGCGGCACGCGCGCTGTCACCACGGTGTCGGCACCCGTGCCGGTCACGGTCGCCGTGCCCATGTCGGCGGCCCCGAAAAGCAGCCCGATGTCCGAGGGGTTGATCGGCGCGGCTTCGACCCTGACCATGACCTCGTCGGCTGCCGGGCCAGGGAAGGTGACCCTGGCCAGCGAGATCTCGAGTTTGCCTTCCGACGTGATCAGGGATCGCAGCTGCAGGCCGATCCGGCTGTCGTCATTGCTCATGGATGTCTCCTGTGGATGATGACGCCAGGGCACAAATCCCCGGCGCGACCAGCATCGAGTGTCCGCCGTCTTGAGGCGCGGATGGCCGCAACGGGGCCGAAATCATGCAACCATACTCCGCTACCGACCGAGTCGTTGGCGCAAGGGCCTGCGCATGCCCATCAACAAGGAACCTGCCACATGAAGACCCGCATCACCGAAATGCTCGGCATCGAGCACCCGATCATCCAGGGCGGCATGCATTACGTCGGCTTCGCCGAACTGGCCGCCGCAGTGTCCAACGCGGGCGGCCTGGGCATCATCACCGGCCTGACGCAGCGCACGCCCGACGACCTGGCGCGCGAGATCCGCCGCTGCCGCGAGATGACCGACAAGCCCTTCGGCGTCAACCTCACCTTCCTGCCGATCGTCAACGCACCCGACTATCCCGGCTATGTGCGCGTCATCATCGAAGGCGGCGTCAAGATCGTCGAGACCGCCGGCAACAACCCGGTCAAGTGGCTCCCGGCGCTGAAGGAGGCTGGCATCAAGGTGATCCACAAGTGCACCTCGGTGCGCCATTCGCTGAAGGCCGAGGCGATCGGCTGCGACGCGGTCAGCGTCGACGGTTTCGAGTGCGGCGGTCACCCGGGCGAGGACGATGTGCCGAACTTCATCCTGCTGCCGCGCGCGGCCGAGGAGTTGAAGATCCCGTTCGTCGCGTCGGGCGGCATGGCGGACGGCCGCTCGCTGGTGGCCGCGCTGGCGCTCGGGGCCGACGGCATGAACATGGGCACGCGCTTCATCGCGACGAAGGAAGCACCGGTGCACGACAACGTCAAGCAGGCCATCGTCGCCGCCAGCGAACTCGACACCCGGCTCGTGATGCGGTCGCTGCGCAACACCGAGCGCGTGATGAAGAACGCCGCCGTCGACCGCCTGCTCGAGAAGGAGCGCTCGCTCGGCGCGAACCTCAAGTTCGAGGACATCATGGGCGAGGTGGCCGGTGTCTATCCACGCATCATGAAGGACGGCACGATGGACGCCGGCGCGTGGTCGTGCGGCATGGTGGCCGGTCTGATCCACGACATCCCGACCGTGCAGCAACTGATCGACCGCATCATGACCGAGGCCAACGCGCTGGTCCGGCAGCGACTGGCGGCGATGGTCGACTCCTGAGTTCGCACCTGCGCTCAAGCCTTGGCCAAGCGCGCTACCAAGGCATCGCCGACGAAGTGCATGAAGGCCCGCACGCGTGCCGTCTGGCGCAGGTCCGGGTGGGTGAGCATCCACACGGGTTGCGCGAGTTCGGGGATCGGCTCGGACACGGCCACCAGTTCCCGGTGCTTGTCCTCCATGAAGGTCGGCAGCACGCCCACTCCGATGCCTGTGCGCAGCATGGCGGCCTTGGCATTGAAGATGTCCACCCGCATGCGTACATGGGCCTGTGCCAGGCGCTGGCGAAGCCAGACATCGTAGACACGCGTCGAAGCGTCGCGCTCGAAGGCCACCCACGGCGCCTCGCGTATCAGTACGTCGAGCGCAGTCACATCTTGCGGCAGGTCCGGCGCGCCGCGCAGGGCATAGACACGACACCGCGCGACGCCGAGCTGACGGCCGACCAGATGCTCGGCCACGTGGCTCGACAAGCGCAGCGCCACATCGGCTTCGCGGCGCGTCCAACCCTGGTCGGGGTCGCTATGTCGGCTTGCCAGGTCGACAAGAAACGCGTTCTCGACCACCTCGACCTCGATACCCGGATAGGCGCGCGCAAAGTCGGCCAGCGGCTGCGGCAGCAGATGGTCCATCACGACGAACGCGGTCGTCACGCGCAGCGTACCTGTCAGTTCGCGATCGTGCCCGAGAACCTGGCGTTCGATCTCCTCGGCGCGCACGGCGATCTGTCGCGCCTGCTCCAACAGCGCGACACCGGTCTCGGTGGGTCGGTACCCGCTGCGTTGGCGGTCGAACAGGCGCGAACCCAGGTGGGCCTCGAGAGCGTCGAGCCGGCGCAACACCGTGGTGTGATTGACGCCGAGCGAGCGGGCGGCGCCGGCCAGCGAGCCGGCATCGCCTATGGCCGCTGCGTAGCGAAGGTCGTCCCAGTCGAGCGAAGACATGGTGATGTGCGTTTCTGCAAAGTCAGACTGCAATATGCCACCTTGCGATCGCGAGTGATGAATCGCACATTCGGTGGGAAGTGATTCGAGTTTCCGGATTCCGAGCAACCTACCGATGGGAGTCGCCATGAACACCCACACCGCACACCACGGATTCAGTCTCAGCCCCCTGCGCGCCGCGCTGCACCTCCCCAAGTTCGACGTGACACCGGCGTCGCGTCTGCCGGCGCAGTCGGGCCCGTCCGCGGGTTTGATGGCGCAGCTCGCGAGCTGGGCAGAGCGGCAGCCGACGCATCACCGCATGGGCAGCTACACCCGGCGGCGGTAGTCGTCTGTTCGAGTCAGTTGTTGTGGCCCCAGAAACAGCAATGCCCTGCGTTGTGGTGCAGGGCATTCTGCGATGCCACTCTCGGTGGCATCGTCACATCACATGGGGGTGACGTTTGCCGGCATCTCGATGCCGGTCGTGGGGGGAGTGCTAAGGTGAGACTTCTCGATAGGTCTGCCCTCCTTTCACGACGGTGAGAGCGAATCGCTTGTCCGAGAAACAAGCCCCGGCCCGATCACTCTGCACTGGCAGTTAACGCCTTTCTGTTCGTCGCGTCAAGGCGCCTTTCGACGCATCCGTCACCAGGGTGACACGGATCACCACGGCTTGCGTTGGATCAACAGGAGGGCGTTGCAGCCAGCTTGATTTGCCGCCCGTGAGCCGATCGTCTACAGCAGCGGTCGGCGACTTTGGAGAGCTCTCCATAAGGATCGATGAGGCGCCATCGTGACGGTCCGCTTCTCCATCCCGACGGCTGGTCATCGTCGTGCGGGCACCAGCGCGTCGTCGAAGATCGCCACTGCGCGAGTCCACCCCGCCGACGCGCCGCGGATCTTGTGCGGGAAGCAGCTGATGACGAAGCCGTCCGCCGGCAGCGCCTCCAGGTTGTGCAGCTTTTCGATGTGGCAGTAGCCGATGTCGCGGCCGGCCTTGTGGCCCTCCCAGATCAGCGACGCATCCCTCGACTCGGTGTACTTCTTCGCAGTGTGCACGAACGGCGCGTCCCAGCTCCAGGCGTCGGTGCCGGTCAGGCGCACGCCGCGGTCGAGCAGGTAGCGCGTGGCGTCGTAGCCCATCCCGCAGCCCGAGGCCACGTAGTCGCGCTGGCCGTAGCGCGAGCCGGCGCGCGTGTTGACGACCACGATTTCCAGCGGCTTGAGATCGTGGCCCACGCGCTTCAGCTCGGCCTCGACGTCGGCGGCCGTGACGACATAGCCGTCGGCGAAGTGGCGCAAGTCGAGCTTTACGCCGGGTTGGAAGCACCATTCGAGCGGCACGTCGTGGATCGCGATCGAGGGCTTCTTGTCGCCGAGCGCTGCGTCCATCGTGCTGTGGAAGTGATACGGCGCGTCGAGGTGCGTGCCGTTGTGGGTGGACAGCGTGACCAGCTCCACCGCCCAGCCCTCGCCGTCGGGCAGGTCCTCGCGCTTCAGGCCGGGAAAGAACGGCGCGATCTGCTCGTACGTGTTGGCGTGGGTGAAGTAGGTGATCTTCGGCTCCATGCCCGGGGGATCGGAGGCGACATCGTTTTCCAGGAAGATCGACAGATCGACGAAGCGGCGTGTCATGGATGGGCCTTTCGCAGCAGCCTGTGCTTGTGCCGTCACGGCGCGCCGATTCTCGCAGCGCATCCCGCGGCCTGGCTGCGGGCGCTCGCAGCACGGTGGCCTCGCCGGCAAGGCTGTAAGCTGCACGCCTTCGTCGCAGCCCCACGGCCCCGCCATGACCCAGCGTCCCACGCTCACCGAGCGCAACTTTCCCACTGCCGAGGAGGACGCGCTCGCCGCCAAGCCGCCGTCGCGCTACGAAGGGCCCGAGAGCAGCTTCCGCCTGGCGTTCACCGACGAGCACTTCCTGCTGCGCGAGGAGCTGCGCCCGGTGCGCATGCAGCTCGAGCTGCTGAAGCCCGAGATGATCCAGCAGGAGCAGCGCATCGAGTCGACGATCGTCATCTTCGGCAGTGCCCGCGTGGTGCCGCCCGGCGTCGCGCAGGAGCAACTGCAAGCCGCGCGACGCAGCGGCGACGCGGCCGCGCTGCGCCGCGCGGAGGTGGCGCTCGAGATGAGCCGCTACTACGACGAGGCGCGACGCTTCGCCGGGCTGGTGACGGTTCGATCGCGCAATCACGACACGCCGATCTACGTGGTCACCGGCGGCGGGCCCGGCATCATGGAAGCCGGCAACCGCGGCGCGCACGACGTCGGCGGGCGCAGCATCGGGCTGAACATCGTGCTGCCGCACGAGCAGGCGCCCAACCCGTACATCACCCCGGAGCTGTGCTTCCAGTTCCACTACTTCGCGCTGCGCAAGATGCATTTCGTGATGCGCTCGATCGCGCTGGTGTGCTTTCCCGGCGGCTTCGGCACGCTCGACGAGCTGTTCGAGACGATGACGCTGGTGCAGACCGGCAAGAGCCGGGCGCGCCCGATCCTGCTGTTCGGCCGCGCGTTCTGGGAGAAGCTGATCAACTTCCAGCACCTGGTGGACAGCGGCATGATCAGCGCCGAGGACCTGGGGCTTTTCCACTTCGTCGAGACTGCCGAGGATGCATGGGCGCGATTGGCCGAGTACTACGGGTTCGAACTGCCGGCCACCGAGACAGGAGAGTTCGCGGACGACATCTGATGCGCTTGGTTCGGCCCGGTGCGGCCGTTCCCTTGCGTCAGCCCGGCAATTCGACGATCGAGCGAGGGCTCAGCCACGGGCGGGCAACCGCCGGGGCTCATGCGTCCCTAAATCGCCCCGTCGGCCGCCCACCCGCGGCCGCGCCCGAACCACCGCGGCGGTCCACGGACGCACGACCTGCGCACGGCGGCGATGCCATCGGCAACGCGGCAGGCCGAGGGCCGGGCGACGATTTAGGGACGCATGAGGAGCCCGGGCCTCGGTCTGCCGCGTTGCATGCTCGGTCGTCGAAGGTCTGCATTCAAGCCGCAGACCGAATGCCCGCACCGGGCCGCAAGTGGCCGGACGCTCTTGGAATGGCGATCGCAAACGCGTGGTGACTTCAGGCTTTCGCAGCCAGCGCGTCGCGCATGCGCGCCATGAAGCCACTCAGGTGTGCCGAATCGAGCCACCGCACCACCACCACCGCATCGAATTCGGGCTCGATCCAGACGTAGTGACCACCGGCCCCGACCATGAAGCTGGCGCGCGGTGATGCGCCGGGAAACGTGCGGCCGCCAGGGTTCAGCCACATCAGCCAGCCGTAGAACGGCGCGATGCTGCACGACTCCCGCATGCGGGCGGCCCAGTGGGCCGGCAGCAGGCTGCGGCCGTTGTAGCGGCCCTGGTTCAGCAGCAGCTGGCCGAGCCGCGCCTGGTCGCGCGCGGCGATCGACACGCCGCCGCCCCAGTGCGTGCCGCCAGGCACCGACTGCACGCGCCGGCCGGCGATCTCGACCCAGGCATCGTCGTAGCCGCGCCAGGCCCACGAGTCGCTCGCGCCCAGCGGCTTCATCAGGCGCTCGCCGAACACCTCGGGCAGCGGCCGGCCGAACAGGTGCAGCAGCGCCAGCGACAACTGGTTGATGCGCACGTCGTTGTATTCCCAGTAGGTGCCAGGCTTCTGCAGCGGCCGCGCGTCGCCCTTGCGGCCACCGGGCGGCCGCGGATCGTGCGACACGGTGCGCCAGCGGTCCACCGTATCGGGCACGCCGAAGCAACTTCCCTCCCACTCGCTGGTCTGCTCGAGCAGGTGGTGCCAGGTGACGCCGCGGTTGTGCGCCGAATCGAAGCCGATGCCCGGCAGTCGCGCGACCACCGGTTCGTCCACGTCGGGCAGCAGGCCGTCGGCGTGCGCGACGCCGGCCAGCAGCGCGAGGTAGGTCTTCGCGACACTGAAGGTCAGGTCGGCCCGGTCGGGCTCGCCCCAGGCGGCGAACTCGCGGCCTTTTTGCAGCACCACGCCCGACACGCCGCCGCGCGGGTGTACCGGGCCGCGCAGCCGGTTGTAGGGCGCGGGGTCGTCGTGGTGCACGCCCCAGGCGGCCGGGTCGGCCACCGGGTCGCGCGGCCAGGCCACCTCGTGCGTCGTGGCGAATTGAATGGCATCGGCAAGGGCAACGGATGAGTTCATGGGCCACACTGTACGCACGGTCGCCGGCACCGTCACAATCGCAGCCCATGAATCGCCCGATCAGCCTCATCGGTGCACCCACCGACATCGGCGCCGGCAGCCGCGGCGCCAGCATGGGGCCCGAGGCCCTGCGCGTGGCCAACATCCGGCCGATCCTCGAAGGCCACGGTCTCGAGGTCGTCGACCGCGGCAATCTCGGCGGGCCGGCCAACCCCTGGCTGCCACCGGTGGACGGCTACCGCCACCTGGCCGAGGTGGTGGCCTGGAACCACCTGGTGCACGACGCGGTGCTGCACGAGCTGGAGCTCGGCCGTTTGCCGATCCTGCTCGGCGGCGACCACTGCCTGGGCATCGGCTCGATCAGCGCGGTGGCGCGCCACTGCCGCGACCACCAGAAGAAGTTGCGCGTGCTGTGGCTCGATGCGCACGCCGACTTCAACACCAACCTGCTGACGCCCAGCGGCAACATCCACGGCATGCCGGTGGCCTGCCTGTGCGGCCACGGCCCGCAGGAGCTGGTGGCGATCGGCGGTGCGGTGCCGGCCATCAACCCCAAGTCGCTGCGCCAGATCGGCATCCGCAGCGTCGACGCCGGCGAGAAGCGCCTGGTGCACCAGGCGGGGCTCGAAGTCTTCGACATGCGCTTCATCGACGAGATGGGTATGCGCCACGCGATGGAGCTGGCACTGGCCACGCTCGATGCGCAGACGCATCTGCACGTCAGCTTCGACGTCGACTTCCTCGACCCCGACATCGCGCCGGGCGTCGGCACCACCGTGCGCGGCGGGCCCACCTACCGCGAGGCGCAGCTGTGCATGGAGATGATCGCCGACACCGGCGCGCTCGCATCGCTCGACGTGATGGAGCTCAACCCGGCGCTGGACGTGCGCAACCGCACCGCCGAGCTGGCGGTGGACCTGATCGAGAGCCTGTTCGGCAAGAGCACGCTGATGCGTGCGCCGGGCGGCGCGCTGCGCTGAGGCCAGGGGCACCATTGAGCGAAACGGTCTACGACGCGGCGATCGTCGGCGCCGGCATCGCCGGCGCATCGCTGGCCTGGTCGCTGAGCGCACACGCCCGCGTGCTGCTGCTGGAACGCGAGGCGATGCCCGGCGTGCACAGCACCGGGCGCAGCGCCGCGATGTTCATGGAGAGTTACGGCACGCCGCAGGTGCGCGCCCTCACCCGCGCCAGCCGCGTGTTCTATGAGCAGCCGCCGGCGGGGTTCTGCACCTCGCCGATCCTCGCGCCGCGCGGCGTGCTTTACGTCGGCTGGCAGGGCCAGCAGGCTGCGCTCGACAAGCTGCAGCGCGAGCTCGACGACAGCGGCGCGGCGGTGTCGCGGGTCGACGCAGCCGAGGCGCTGCGTCGCGTGCCGGTGCTGCGCAGCGACGGCCTGCTCGGGGCGATCGCCGAACCCGACGCGATGGACGTCGACGTCCACACGCTGCACCAGGGTTACCTGCGCGGGCTGCGCCAGCGCGGCGGCGAACTGTGCATCGGCGCCGAGCTCGCCGCCGCAGAGGTGCAGCGCAGCGGCGGCTGGGCTGTGGCGCTGACCGACGGCCGGCGCGTCACGAGCCGCACGCTGGTCAACGCCGCCGGCGCGTGGGCCGACGTGGTGGCCGAGCGCTGCGGCGTGCGCCCGCTCGGCCTGCAGCCCAAGCGCCGCAGCGCGTTCACCTTCGCGCCGCCCGAATCGGTCAACGCCCGCAGCTGGCCGACCGTGGCCGACGTGCAGGAGCGCTGGTACTTCAAGCCCGACGCGGCGCAGCTGCTCGGCTCGCCGGCCAACGCCGACCCGGTGGCGCCGCACGACGTGGTGCCCGAGGAACTCGACATCGCCACCGGCATCGCCGGCATCGAAGCCGCGACGACGATGACGATCCGCCGCCCGACGCGCACCTGGGCCGGGCTGCGCACGTTCGCGCCCGATGGCGACCTGGTGATCGGCTGGGACCCGCAGCGCACCGCGTTCTTCTGGCTTGCCGGCCAGGGCGGCTACGGCATCCAGAGCGCGGCCGGCGTGGCCGATCTGGCCAGCGCTCTGTGGCTCGGCGCGCCGCTGCCCGATGCCCTGCGCGTGCAGGGCATCGACGTGCACGCGATGGACCCCTCGCGCGCCGGGCTCGGCGCCTGACGTACGGGCGATCACCGTGGCGGCGAAGCCCGAGGTGCGCGACCATGGCGCCAGTACAAACGCCCCACATCCGCCAGGAGACACCATGAAACGCCGCTCGCTGATCGAATCCACCGCCACGCTCGGCCTGGGCGCGCTGGCCGGCTGTGCGCTGCCCGGCACCGCCGCGCAGGGCCCGAAGACGCCGTTCACGGTGCCCGACACCTACATCCCGATCGTCGGCAGCGACCTGCAATACCCGGTGCGGCGCATCTACTGCATCGGCCGCAACTACGCGGCGCATGCCCGCGAGATGGGATCCGACCCCACGCGCGAACCGCCGTTCTTCTTCCAGAAACCCACCGACGCGATCCAGAACGTCGCGCCCGGCACCGTGGCCGACCACCCCTACCCGACGCTGACCAAGAACTACCACTACGAGGTCGAGCTCGTCGCCGCGTTGAACAAGGGCGGCCGCAACATTGCGATCGCGCAGGCACTCGACCATGTCTACGCCTACACGATCGGCCTGGACATGACGCGTCGCGACCTGCAGCGCGCCATGGGCGACGAGAAGAAGCCATGGGAAATCGGCAAGAGCTTCGACCACTCGGCGGTGCTCGGCCCGCTGCACCTGGCCACGCAGACCGGCCACCTCGACAAGGGTGCCATCTGGCTCAAGGTGAACGGCCAGACCAAGCAGAACGCGAACCTGAACCAGATGATCTGGAACGTCGCCGAGCAGATCGCCAAGCTCAGCGAGGCCTTCGAGCTGATGCCCGGCGACATCAACTACTCCGGCACGCCGGAGAACGTGGGGCCGGTGGTGCGCGGCGACGTGATCGACTGCCACATCGACGGCCTGCCTAACCTGGGCATCAAGATCGTATGAATCGTATGAACGCGTGCGCGCCGCTGTCGCGTCGCTGCGTGCTCGGCGCTCTGGCCGCCGGCGCACTCGCGCCGCTCGCCCGTGCGCAGCAGCGGCTGCCGATCTTCGACACGCATGTGCACTACAGCCACGACGCGTGGGAGCTGGTGCCGCCGAAGCAGGCGGTGCAGATCCTGCGGCAGGCCGGGCTTCGCGGCGTGTTCGTGTCGTCGTCCGACGACGAGGGCACGCAGATGCTGCTGGCCGAAGCGCCCGACCTGATCGTGCCCGAGCTGCGGCCCTACCGCACGCGCGCCGACACCAGCGGCTGGGTGCGCGACGACGGCATCGTGCGCTACCTGGAGCAGCGCCTCGCGAAGCACCGCTACGCGGGCATCGGCGAGTTCCACCTCTACGGCGCCGACGTCGAATTGCCGGTGCCGCAGCGCCTGGTCGCGCTGGCGCGCGAGCGCGACCTGCTGTTGCATGCACACAGCGATATCGACGCGATCGAGCGGCTGTTCAAGGCCTGGCCGCAGGCGCGCATCCTGTGGGCGCATTCGGGCTTCGACCGGCCGGAGAAGGTGCGCGAGGTGTTGCGCCGGCACCCACAGCTGTGGTGCGACCTCGCGTTCCGCACCGACCAGGCCTCGGGCAACAAGGTCGACTCCGCGTGGCGCGAGGCGTTCACCGAGTTCCCCGATCGATTCATGGTCGGCACCGACACCTTCACGCCCGAACGCTGGCACTACATCGTGCCGCACGCCGACTATTCGCGTGGCTGGCTGGCCGACCTGCCGCCGGCGTTGGCCGAGCGCATCGGCTGGCGCAACGCCGAAGGCGTGTTGCGCGCGGCCTGGCAGAAGAAGACCTGATGCTGAAACCAGCGTGCGCGGTGGCGGCCGCTGCGTGGCTGGCCCCGCTGGCCCAGGCTGCGAGCGCGCCGTGCGGCGCAACGATGAGTGCGGCCACGCGCCAGGTGGCCGAGCAGCCGCCGTACCAGGTGGCCTTCGCGCCGCGCGGGCGGCCGATCGCCGTCGGCCGGCATTTCGCGTTCGACATCGAGGTCTGTCCGCAGGCAGGCGCGCCGGTGCCGCGCAGCATCGCGGTGGATGCCGACATGCCGGCGCACCAGCACGGCATGAACTACCGCGCGAGCGTCAAGCCGCTCGGCGCTGGCCGCTACCGCGCCGATGGGCTGATGTTCCACATGCCCGGCCGCTGGCGCATCGTGTTCGACCTGGCCACCGCGGGCGGCGGCACGCGCGTCACGCACGAGTTCGACGTCGAGTGATGCCGATCCGACGGCCGTCGCGTGGCGCCGCGCTGCTGGCCGGCATCATCGTGTGGCTCGGCATGGCGGGCATGCCGCGCGCGCAGCCGCACAACCTGCTCGACTTCACGCCGGCCGAGCGCCGCGCCATCGCCTCGCACGGCCCCTGGCCGCCGCCGGCCGAACACGACGCGGGCAACGCACAGGCCGGGCGGCGCGAGGCCATCGCGCTCGGCCAGCGCCTGTTCTTCGAGCCGCGCCTGTCGCCCGACGCCCGGCTGTCGTGCGCGAGCTGCCATCGACCCGAGCTGGCCTTTGCCGACGGCCAGCCGCGTTCGCTCGGCCGCGAGGTGCTGGACCGCAACGCGCCGTCGTTGTGGAACGCGGTGCACGAGCGTTGGTACGGCTGGGACGGCGCGGCCGACAGCCTGTGGTCGCAATCGATCCGGCCGATCCTCGATGCGCGCGAGATGGCGTCCAGCGCGGCCCATCTGCGACGCGCGATCGCTGCCGACCCGCAGCTCGACTGCCGCTACCGGCGCGCATTCGGCAGCGCCGCGACCCGCGCCGACGGCGAGGCGGTGCTGGTGCGCGCGGCCAAGGCCATCGGTGCCTTCGTCGGCACGCTGGTGTCGGGCCGCACGCCGTTCGACGACTTTCGCGACGCGCTGGCGCGCGGCGATGCGGTGGCGGCGGCACGCTACCCGCTCGATGCGCAGCGCGGCCTGCGCCTGTTCGTCGGCCAGGGCCGCTGCAACCTGTGCCATGTGGGCCCGATGTTCAGCAACGGCGAGTTCGCCGACACCGGGCTGCCATTCTTCGTGCGGCCCGGCGTGGTCGATCCGGGCCGCCACGGCGGCATCGTCGCGCTGCGCGCGAGCCGCTACAACCTGCTGTCGACCTTCAGCGACGCGCGCGACCCGCGCGTGGCAACCAAGACGCGGCACGTGGACGCGCAGCACCGCAACTTCGGCGAGTTCAAGGTGCCCAGCCTGCGCAACGTGGCCGACACCGCCCCGTACATGCACGACGGCCAGCTGGCGACGCTGGACGACGTGGTGCGTCACTACTCGGAGTTGAACCTCGACCGGCTGCATGCCGACGGCCAGCAGATCCTGCGGCCGTTGAAGCTCAGCGATGCCGAACGCGCCGACCTCGTCGCGTTTCTGCGTACGTTGTCCGACCCGCGGGCGCGCGCGTGGCGACTCGATGCGGACCGCGGTGTCTGTTCAGCGTCGAAGCCCGCGCGCTGAACAACAGCGCCGCGATCAGCGCGCGCGGCGCATCGAAAGCATCTCCAGCCAGCGGCCGATGCGCGTGCTGAGGCCGAAGCGGCTGTCGAGATCCCCGTAGGTCGATTCCGGCGCTGCACGCCTGTGCGCCGGCGCCGGCGTCGGCGTCGGTGCACTCGCCGGTGCGGACGCGGGCGCGATCGGCTCGGCCGCCACCGAGGGCTCGCGCCGGGCCACCCCGGACGGGGCCGAGCCCGGCGCCAATACCGGCCGCGTGACCCGCTGCGGCGTCTGCACTTCGGCGGGCACGGGCTTCAGCACAGGCTGCAGCCATTCGAGGATCGGTTGCCACTGCGCCAGGTCGGTCTCCACCTTGGTCGGCGGCATGTCGAAGATCGTCAGCCCGTGCTCGAGGCACTTCACGTAGGTCTGCGTCTCGCGCAGCGCGCCCAGGAACGGCAGGTCGAGCGAGGCAGCCCATTGCCGCAACGAGGCTTCGGCCTTGGTGCGCGAGTCCACGCGCATGCCCACCGCAGCGATGATGCAACGCCCGCGCACGACGCGCGGGTGCGCGCGCAGTTCGGCCAGGCATTCGGCTGCCGATTGGCGGTCGAACATCGAGTAGCTCACCGGCATCAGCACCGCGTCGGCGAGCATCACCAGTCGCAGCAGTTCATAGCCCTTCAGACCACCGGGCGTGTCGAGCACCACGTGCGTCACGCCGGCGGGCGCGCGCAACACGTTTTTCGGGTCCACCGACCAGCCGACGATCTTGCGTGCCGAGGTGAGGCGCTGTCTTTCGCGCAGGTGCAGCCAGGCATGCGAGGACTGCTGGAAATCGGCGTCACCCAGCAACGCGGGCATGCCGTGGTGCGCGCACCAGGATGCCAAATGCGTGGCCAGGGTGCTCTTTCCGCTCCCTCCCTTGCGATTGACGACGGCGATGACGGGCATTTCCGGCCGGCTACCCTGGCTCCAACGCAGCATTGCAACACCAAAGTGGGGCGTCCAATTGCGGAAAAGCGCGCGCAACTGCACGCACGCAACGCAACCGGTCGGCCTGACGGCCGAAAAGTCTCATCATTCCCAGCCCTTTCGGGGCATCGAGCGGCCAGGTACCCGGCCTGGCGGCCCGGGCCGGTTCGACCGGCCGGATGCGACTAGTATCGCGGACTGCCCACCCTGCATCGCACCGGACCGCCACGATGAAGACCGCGACGCTCACCGTTCCCGTCGACAAACTGCGCACCGCGATGCGCCTCTTCGTGCGCGGCTACGGCAGCGAACCGGCCGAGGTGAACGCCGTCGCGGACAACCTGATCGAGGCCAACCTCACCGGGCACGATTCGCATGGCATCGGCATGCTGCCGCGCTACACGTTGTCATTTCTCGAAGGCGGGCTGAAGCCCAACACGCACGTCAAGACCGTGGCCGACGCCGGCACGCTGCTGCGGCTGGACGGCGACGCCGGCTTCGGCCAGGTGGTGGGCCGCGAGGCGATGGCGCTGGCGATCGAGCGTGCGCTGGCACACGGCAGTTGCATCATGGCGCTGGGCAATGCGCACCACCTCGGGCGCATCGGCGCCTGGGCCGAGCAGGCCGCGGCGGCCGGGCTGGTCAGCTTAAGCTTCGTCAACGTGATCTCGCGCGGAATCGTCGCCCCGCATGGCGGCTCGGATGCGCGTTTCGGCACCAACCCGTTCTGCGCCGGCGTGCCGCTGCCCGGGCGCGAGCCGCTGATCCTGGACTTCGCCACCAGCGTGATCGCGCAGGGCAAGACGCGTGTCGCGCACAACAAGGGCGAGCGCGTGCCGCCCGACCATGTGATCGACGACCATGGCCGGCCGACGCTGGACCCGCGCTTCGCGGTGATCGAACCCTTCGGCGCGATCCTCACCTTTGGCGGCCACAAGGGTTACGGCATGGCGGTGTTGTGCGAGCTGCTCGGCGGTGCGCTGGCAGCCGGCATGAGCCAGCACACCCACGACACGAGCAAGAAGCGCGTGCTCAACGGCATGCTCAGCGTGCTGCTCAAGCCCGAGGCGATTGCCGACATGCCGTCCTACGAGCGCGAACTGCGCGCGTTCACCGACTGGGTCACTGCCTCGCCCCCGCGCGAAGGCTACGACCGCGTGCGGCTGGCCGGGGAGCCCGAACGCGAGCACCGCGCGCGGCGCACCGCCGACGGCGTGCCGGTGGACTCGATCACATGGCAGGAGATCCTCGATGCGGCCCAGAGCCTGGGCGTCGACCCGGCCGCGGTGAACCGCGCGGCCGGGCTGGGCTGAACACGACGCGGCCCGCGCAGCACATGCCCGGGCATCGATGACCATTCGCGCCGCACGCAGGTTGGCGCCGTGATCGGGTACCGGACGTGAAATGACGGGTCCGCAAACGGCGAGACAATGAAGCCCGGGCGGCTGACCATGGCGGCCCGTTCCAAACGGCCGCGCCGCCGCCCCCGATGTCGTCGAATCCTTTGCCTGCCGGCTTCAATCGCCTTGCCGGCTCGAACCTCGCCGCGCAGTCGGCCGAGCAGATCAGCCTGGCCGCGGTGCCGATCGTCGCGGTGCTGGCGCTCGGGGCGGGTGCCGGCGAGATCGGCGCACTGGCCACCGCGCAGACGCTGCCGTTCCTGCTGCTGTCGATTCCGGCCGGGCTGCTGGCCGATCGCTGGTCGCGCCGGCGCCTGATGGTGCTGGCCGAAGCGCTGCGCGCGCTGGCGTTGCTGGCGCTGCTGCTGGCCGTATGGGCCGGCCAGCTTTCGCTGCCGCTGCTGGCGCTGCTGGGCTTCGTCGGCGCGGCGGGCACGGTGGGCTTTTCGGTCGGCGCGCCGGCCCTGGTGCCGGCGCTGGTGCCGGCGGCGGCACTCGGCGCGGCCAACGCGCGGCTCGAGCTGGCGCGCAGCGCGGCCTTCGCGGCCGGACCGGCGCTCGCCGGCGCGCTGGTGTCGTGGGCCGGCGCATCAGCCGCCTTCGTGCTCGCAGCGGTGCTGTCGGGGGCTGCCGTGGCGCTGCTGCTGCGCCTGCACGAGCCGGTGCGCAGCGCGGCGCCGACGCGGCATGTCCTCGACGAACTGCGCCACGGCGCCGCGCTGGTGTGGCGGCATCCGCTGCTGCGGCCGGTGCTGCTCACCGCGGTGGCGTGGAACACGGCCTGGTTCGTGCTGCAGGCCGCCTACGTGCCCTATGCGATGCGCACGCTCGGGCTCGACGCCGGTGCGGTGGGCTTCACGCTCGCCTGTTATGGCGCGGGCATGGTGACCGGCGCGATGCTGGCGTCGCGCGTGATGGGCGCGCTGCCGTTCGGCGGCTCGATCCTGCTCGGCCCGTTCGTGTCGGTCGCGGCGTCGTTCACGATGGCGGCGACGCTGTGGTGGCCGCACGGTGCGCTCGCCGCGGCCTCGTTCTTCCTGTTTGGCGCCGGGCCGATCATCTGGTCGATCGCCTCGACCACACTGCGCCAGACGGTGACGCCGCACGCCGTGCTCGGCCAGGTGTCGGCGATCTTCCTCACCGTGAACACCGGCGCGCGCCCGGTCGGCGCGGCGCTCGGCGGCCTGATCGGCGCGCACTATGGCGAATCGGCCTGCCTGGTGGTGGCGGCAGTCGGCTTCGTGGTGCAGGCGGTGATCATCACCGC
>Ga0209798_10001111_pt1 | contig 16397 bp, 17 predicted proteins | sample DOMMetBare3Fresh_FD_187475 | JGI IMG/M metagenome (GOLD analysis project Ga0209798, IMG submission 187475) | Wetland sediment microbial communities from St. Louis River estuary, USA, under dissolved organic matter induced mercury methylation -... | ecosystem: Environmental > Aquatic >...
CCTCGTCCGACTCGAGCACGAAGTCGTTGAACAGCACCTCGTTGTACTGCAGGAAGTACTCCTTGATCACCTCGGCCTTGTACCCGAGGCAGAGGATGAAGTCGCGGTGCCCCCAGGCCGCATACCAGCTCATGATGTGCCAGAGAATCGGCCGGTTGCCGATCCGGATCATCGGCTTCGGGATCCGCTGGGTCTCCTCTCCCATGCGCACACCGAGTCCACCGCAGAAGATGACGACTTTCACGGACGGCCCGTCGTCGCGGCAACCCGGGTGGACGACCGCAGATGCCTGAATCTGGATGCGCCGTCGCGGATTTGAGCCGCCACAACGATCATGACGTCCGGCCGCCGGTCCCACCAGCTGCCATCGACCCGGCGCCTGGGGTTAGCTCAGCGAGCCAGGTCTCGCCGCGGAACCGCTCCAGCTGCTCGGCCCGCAGGCGATCCGCCAGCCGGCCGCCCGGCACGTCGACGTCGTCGTAGGACAGCACCTCGTCCTTGCCGATGTCGCGGCGCAGGACGCAACCGACCGCGAGCCCCTCGGGCAGGTAGCGCCGCTCGGACATTTCCTGCGCGGCGACGGCCTCCCCGTAGGTCATGTACATGCCGTAGGTGTCGAGCGTCTCGCCCGCCGCGAGATCGCGCTTGGCGACCGCGCAGACCTCGACGGTGGGGCCGGCCAGCGGCTTCGCCACCGAGTCCCGGAAGAGCGCGACACGGGCGATCGCGAACGGCACCTCGAAGTGGACGAGGTGGTACGGGACGAAGAACGAGTAGAGCGGGCCCTTCCCCAGCTTGTACAGCTCGAGGTAGTGCTGCTGCTTCGGATCCGTGTGCTCGGCCAGGCAGAAGACCTTCGTCAAGGGCGTCCCCACGACGTAGTCGACGACACCGCCGAGCTCCCGCAACCGGTCGACCTCGTAGAGCGAGCCGATCTCCATCACGTCGCCGCGGTACTCGAGACCGCGCGACATGCCACGTTGCAGCACCGTGAACCCCGTTGCGTTCGCGGCGATCGACTGCTCGAACGAGATCTTCGACCCGTCGGCGAAGGAGGTGACCATGGACGGCTCTTGCCCCCATTGCTCGGCGAAGTCTCGCTGCGTCGTCGGGTTGCGATACGGATCCTGGAGGCCCTTCACGTTGCCGAGCACGCGCGGCTCGAGCCCGAGGCCCTTCACCCAGCGGTACAGGTTGAGCTGGACGCCCGGCTCGTCGCCCTCGCACGCCGACAGGATCACGCCGGCTTGCTCGGCGTACACCTGCAGGATGGGGCCGATCGTCGCGTCGATCTCGGCGTTCATCAGCACGACGTCCTTGCCGTGACGGAACGCCTCGAGCACGACGTGGGCCGCGTACTCGACGTCACCCGTCACCTCGCAGACGACATCGACCTGCTCGCTACGGCAGAGGAGAAACGGATCGTCGGTGAAGGCGGGCCGGCCGGCGCGGATCGTGTCCTCGAGCGACGCCTGGTCGTCGACCCGTACCGGCTCGACTCCCGCATAGCGGAGCACGTTGGCTGCCCGCTCGGGATTCCGGTTGGAGACGCCGACGAGGCGCATGCCCGGCACGCTGTTGACGATCTGGTTTGCGAGGCCCTGCCCCATGAACCCGGCGCCGATCATGCCGACCCTGATCGGGGCTCCTTGCTGCTCGCGGGCGCGCAACGCGGTGTCGAGGATGATCACGCGGCCTCCTCGCCGCCCGCGAGCGTCATGCGCCGCCGTACCTCCGGCTCGACGACCTCGAGCGGCTGCCATCGCGCGTCCTTCTCCGAGATCGCCGTCACGGGCAGCGGCCAGACGAGCCCGAGCCGGGGGTCGTCGTAGGCGAGCCCACCCTCCGTCTCCGGCGCGTAGAACTCGCCGACCTGGTAGCTCGTCTCGGTCCCGTCCAGGAGCGTCTGGTAGCCGTGCGCAAACCGCTCCGGGACGTACAGGGCCCTGCCGTTCTCCTCGTTCAGCTCGACGGAGACGCTCTGCAGGTAGGTGGGGCTCTCGGGGCGAAGGTCGACGATGATGTCGACGATGGCGCCGCGTGTGCAACGGACGATCTTCGTCTCGGCCCGGGGCGGGAACTGGAAGTGCATGCCCCGCACGGTGCCGGCCGTGTTGTTGTAGGCGGCATTCGCCTGGGCGATCACCGGCTCGAGGCCGCGCTCTGCGAGCTCGTGCTGGCAGAACGTGCGGGCGAAGTACCCGCGCGAGTCTTCCCTCCGCTCCAGGTCGATCACGAAGGCGCCGGGCAAGGAGGTCTCGGTGAAGATCACGTGGCTCTCGCTCCTCCCTCGTCAGACCGGTAAAGCGTCGGCCGGCAGGCGCCAGCGGAGCTCCGTGTCGAGCCTGCCGGCGTCCATCAGCGTCTGCAGCCGCGAGAGCCGGACGAATCGGTCGCCGGAGAACATCGCGGCGTCCATGCCGGCTGACCGGTAGGCATCGACGAGCTGCCGTGCGCCACTCGCGGCATCCCATGCCGGGCGGAACCCGTCCAGCGTCTCTGCGATCTTCGAGAAGTCGACCCTGTAGCTGCGGGGATCGGCGCCCGCTCCCTCGGCGAATTCCAGGTCGACGCCCGGCACCGCGTTGGCCACCATGCGCGCGAGGTCGCGGACGAGGTAGTTCGCGGCTGAGGCGCCTGTGTTGAGGGCCTGACCGTGAATGCGGTCGCGCGGGGCCGCAAGCACACCTGCGATTGCCCCCGCCATGTCCTCGACGTGGATCAGGGGCCGCCATGCCATGCCGTCGCTCTGCAGCCGCACGGCGCCCGTCGTGAGGGCCCACCCGACGAGGTTGTTGAGGACGATGTCGAGGCGCAGGCGCGGAGAAGCGCCGTAGGCTGTCGCGAACCGCAGCGACACGGGCGAGAAGTCGTCGGTGACGAGGCCGGCGAGCGAGTGCTCACTCCGCACCTTCGAGTGCGCGTAGGCGGTGAGCGGCGCCAGCGGCGCGCTCTCGTCGACCGGCAGCTCGGAGCCCGCGGCGCCGTACATGCTGCACGAGGAGGCGAACACGAACCGCTCCACTCCGCGCGTGCGCGCGAGCTCTGCGAGCCGCGCCGTCGCCTCGTGATTGACGGCGTAGGTGAGCTTCTCGTCCAGCTCTCCGATCGGGTCGTTCGACAGCGCGGCGAGGTGCACGACTGCGTCGAACCCTTCCAGGTGCTCCTCCTGCACGTCTCGCACGTCGAGCCGCAGCTCAGGGGGAGGCGGAGCGGCGCCCAGGTCGCAGCCCTCGTACAGGGCCGTGTCGAGGCCGACCACGTCGTGGCCTTGCGCCTCGAGCACGGGGCGGGTGACCGCTCCGACGTAGCCGCAGCTCCCGGTCAGAAGAACACGCACAGGCTCATCCTAGTGCGGGCCTTTCCGATGAGAACCCGACTGTCGGTCTTACCTCGCCGGACCGTCGAGCTCCCTGCGGACCGCCCGGCCGAGCGTCTCGAGCGAGAACGGCTTGGCCAGGAGCTCGTCGGCGGCTTCCGACTCGTCCCTGACCGTGCCGCTTCCCGACATGAACAGCACACGCAGCGCCGGCCGCTCCCGGCGGAGGCGCCGTGCGAGCTCCTGGCCGGTGAGGCCCGGCATGACCACGTCCGTCACGACGAGGTCGATCTCGCCTTCGAACCGGGCGATCCGCTCAAGCGCCTCCTCCCCGCTGGCGGCGCACACGACCGTGTAGCCGAGGCGCGTGAGCTGGCGCTCGGCGAGCGTGCGGAGCATCTCCTCGTCCTCGACGAGCATGATCGTCTCCGAGCCGCTGCCCGGCTCCGTCGCCTGGGTCGTCCCGGCGGGGCCCGGCGCGGAATCCGCGGACGGCAGCAGCACCGTGAACGTCGAGCCACTTCCCGGCCTCGAGACGGCGCGGATCTCGCCCCCGGACTGTGCCACGATCCCGTGCGCGGTCGACAGCCCCAGGCCTGTACCGCGCTCCATGCCCTTGGTGGTGAAGAAGGGCTCGAACACGCGGCCGACGGTCGCCTCGTCCATGCCGGTGCCCGTGTCGGCCACCGAGACCCCGACGTAGCGTCCCGGCCGCAGGCCCGCCGCCCCCTCCTCGTCGCCGACCTCGAGGGTGAGTGTCCGCAGCGTGAGCGTGCCGCCGTCGGGCATGGCGTCGCCCGCGTTCACCGCCAGGTTGACGAGCACCTGCTGGAGCTGCACCGGGTCGACGAGCGCAGGTCCCGAGGCGCCGCCCGGCTCGTGCACGAGCTCGATGCGCGGGCCGAGCGTCGGGCGCATGAGCGTGGCGAGCTCGCGCAGCGTCGAGTCGAGGTCGACGGGCCGCGGCCGCAGGTCGGCCTGACGGGCGAACGCGAGCAGGTTGCGCACCACCTCGGCTGCGCGCTCGGCAGCGTGCGCGACACCCTCGACGTCGTCCCGTCCCTCCCCGCCCTTGGGCATGGCCGCAAGCGCCAGTGCCGCATGCCCCGAGATGACGGTGAGCAGGTTGTTGAAGTCGTGGGCGACGCCGCCGGCCAGCAGCCCCACCGCCTCGAGCCTCCCTGCACGCTGCAGCTGCTCCTCCAGCACCCGCAGCTCGGTCACGTCGAGCACGATCGACCCCACGCCCACCGTGTTGCCGTCACGGCCGCGCAGCGGGTAGTACACCGCCACGGTGTGGAGCATTCGGTCCGACGCCGTCTCGGGGATCTCTGAGATCCTCACGTCGGACACGGCGCTGCCCGTGTCGATCACCTGCTGGAGGAGCGGCTCCACGATCGAGGCGATGTCCGGTCGTACCGCCGCGAACCGGCGCCCGACGTGCCCGGCGGCAGGGAGGCCGTTGATCCGGGCGAGGAACTCGTTGACGCGGACGAACCGCATGCCGAGGTCGAACAGCGCGAGGCCGAAAGGCGCCGCAGCGAAGAGCGCCTCGACCATCGCCTCGGTGAGCTCGCGCTGCGCAGCATTGAGATCCTGGCGGCCTACTTCCTCCATGGGCACGCTAGGAAGGAGCCCGGCCGAGCAGCACGCAGGCGTTGTGCCCACCGAGGCCCATGGCGTTCGACAGCGTCACGTCGACCTCGGCCCGGCGCGCCTCGTTCGGCACGTAGTCGAGGTCGAGCTCCGGATCGGGGCTGCGGTAGTTGATCGTCGGCGGCAGGACGCCGTGGTGCAGTGCAAGCGCGCACATCATCGCCTCGATCGCGCCGGCGGCGCCGAAGCAGTGCCCCATCACCGACTTCGTCGACGACACGGCCAGACGGTAGGCGTGGTCGCCGAAGACCTGCCGGAGCGCCCGCGTCTCGGCGAGGTCGCCGAGCGGCGTCGACGTCCCGTGGGCGTTGACGTACCCCACCCGCTCCGGTGCCACACCCGCCGCCTCGAGCGCCGCGGAGATCATGCCCGCCACACCGGTCGCCTCCGGCTCGGGTTGCGCGAGATGGTGGGCGTCGTTCGAGGCGCCGTATCCGAGCACCTCCGCGTAGACCGTAGCTCCACGTGCCCGGGCGGCCGCCAGGTCCTCGAGCACGAGGATGCAGGATCCCTCCCCCATCACGAAGCCGGCACGGGTCGCGTCGAACGGGCGCATCGCCAGAGTCGGGTCGTCCTCCTCCGCGACGAGCCCGCGCATGGCGCAGAAGCCGGCGAGGATCAGGGGCGTGATCGCTGCCTCCGTGCCGCCCGCGAGCACGACGTCGGCCTGGCCCCGCCGTATCGTCGCGGCGCCCTCGCCGATCGCCGTCGAGCCGGTCGCGCACGCCGAGACCGGCGCGAAGTTCGGGCCGGTGAGCCCGAGCTGGATCGCGATCTGGCCGCTGGCAGTGTCGACGAGCGCCGAGGGGATGAAGAACGGAGAGACCCGGTCGGGGCCCCGCTCGAGAAAGACGCGGTGCTGCTCGGCGATCGTCCCGATGCCGCCGATCGCGGAGCCGACGAGGATGGCGACGCGGGCCGGATCGACGTCTTCGAGCCCGGCGTCGGCCCACGCCTCGTGCGCGGCAGCGACGGCGAGGAGGACGTTGCGGTCCATGCGGCGCGCCTCCTTCGGCGGGATCAGCGCCGACGGATCGAACCCCGTGGCCTCCGCGGCGATCCGCACGGGGTAGCCCGACGCGTCGAACGACTCGATCCAACCGACTCCGCTTCGCCCCGCGACGGCCGCCTCCCAGGTGGACGGCGCATCGAGCCCGACAGGGGTGACCGCCCCGAAGCCCGTGATGGCGACGCGTCTCATGGAACGGAGAGCGTAGTAGGTTGGGCGGCGTGACAGATGCACCTGAGCGCCCCGCCGAGCTCGACCCGATCGTCCCGTTTCCTCCCATGGAGGCGGAGCTCGTGCGGGAGCTACCCGCCGGGGAGGGCTGGGTGTACGAGCCCAAGTGGGACGGCTTCCGCGGCGTCCTCGAGAACGTCTGCGGCGAGCTGCGCCTGTGGTCTCGCAACGGCAGGCCGCTGCTCCGGTACTTCCCCGAGCTCTCGTCGCTCGCCGAGCTCCTGCCGCCGCGCTCGGCGCTCGACGGCGAGATCGTGATCGAGCGGAACGGCGCGCTCGACTTCGATGCGATGCAGACCCGGCTGCACCCCGCGGAGAGCCGGATCCGCAAGCTGTCGGCCGAGATCCCGGCGCGCTTCGTCGCTTTCGATGTGCTCCTGTGGAAGGGCGAGGAGATCTGGCGAGCACCGTTCGCGCAGCGGCGCGCCGCGCTCGAGCGGGATGCCGCTGCGCTTGCCTTGTCTCCGTCGTCCTCCGATCCGGCCGCGGCGCACGCGTGGCTGGAGGAGCTGGAGGTGCTGGGCCTCGACGGCGTCGTCGCGAAGCGCGCCGACCGGCCCGTCGAGCCCGGCGGCCGTGGCGCGGTCGTGAAGGTGAAGCCCGAGCGCACGGCCGACTGCGTCGTCGTCGGGCTCCGGTGGAAGGTGAAGCCCGAGCGGATCGCCACGCTGCTGCTCGGGCTCTACCGGGACGACGGCGAGCTCGACTACGTCGGCTCGGCCGCGGTCGCGGCGAGCCGCCACGCCGCCGTGGCGGAGCAGGTGCTGCCGTTGCTCGAGGACGCCCCTGAGCGACGATTCTCGGAGCCGAACCGCTGGGGCGGCGGCTCGCTCGAGGAGCAGCCGCTGCGACCCGAGCTCGTGGCCGAGGTGCGCTACGACAAGGTGCAGGGGAGCCGCTTCCGGCACGGCACGAAGCTGCTGCGGTTCCGCCCGGACAAGGATCCAGCCGCCTGCACGTGGCGCGAGCTGCGCCCTCCGCGACAACCGGGCGGGCTCACCGTCGCCGGGTTGCTCGGCCGCTAGCGCACCGACCGTTCGAAGCTCAGTCGCAAACCGAAGCGAAGGCCGCCTGGCTTGACCCCGCAGTCATGGCATGGGGACGCCACTTGCTGCTCCCCAGTCCTCGATCTCCGGAGACAGTCCCTTCTCGGTTAGACGTTAGAGATCGTGTTCCCAAGAGGCAGTTGCTGCTTCGAGCAACCGGAGGCTCCTTCGCTTTGCGTCCAATTCGGCCTCGACTCCGAACGGGATCGTCATCATCGGGTCGGCGTGACCGGCTTCGACGTTGGCGAGCACGGGAAGCCGGGCCGCCTCCGTTCGGAGAGCAACGACCTCCCAGAGAGCCTCCAAGTCCTCGGCCTCGTAGCCATGGGGCCGCGCGACGATCAGCGCGGCAGCAGCGTCGAACACGCCGAGCTGTTCGAGGTCGGTCAGGTAAGCATCAACGAGGGCTGGTGACGAGAACGCGTCTTCCGACGTCTCGAGAAGGAGGATCGCCCCCTCCGGATCGATCCATGCACTCGACCCTTTGAGATGCCAGCAGATGGTTTCGAGGCAGCCACCGAGGAGCGGCCCTCGTGCTTTGCCGTCACGGATCGTGATCCACCCTTCGCTCTCGCGCATCTCCCGCGCACGTGTCAGGTCGGCTTTCGTGTTCCAGTCGAGCACCTCGTCTGTCCAGACATCCGACGGCTCATAGGTGATCGGCTCTCCCCCGAACCAGGCAGCGCGGAGATAGCGATCGGTATGCGACAGCACCTGCGGGAACTCCCCGAGCTCAGGGACGAGCGCCGGACCGTAGAAGGTCGCGAGACCAGCGTGCTTGCCGAATGCCCAGTGCAGAACCGAGATGTCCGAATACCCCTGAAAGACTTTCGGGTGCTCGCGGATCAGGTCGAAGTCGAGAAGTGGAAGAAGCTGATTCGAGTGGTTGCCGCCGATGCTCGCCAGCACCACGGCAACCTCCTCATCTGCAAATGCGTCGTGTAGGTCGGCAACGCGATCCTCTGGTGGAGCAGAGGCCCAACCCTCGCTCCGCGTCGCGTTCGGCATCAAGCGAACCGTGAGACCAAGCGACTCCAGATAGACGGTGGCGCGCTGGGCGCGGTGCGGCCATCGACCGACGGCGCCAAATGCGGGCGACACGACCGCGACCGTGTCGCCGGGACGCACGCGGCGCGGCTTCGTCAGCGGTTCCACTCCCAGAACCTAGCGTGGCCTCTGGCACAGACGGCCTGCTTCCGCGGCTCGAAGCAGGCACCACCTCGAGCCTGGGTGTCTCCCGGAGGGTGTCTCCCGGAGGGTGTCTCCCGGAGGGAGACACCCTTTGTCACAGAAGCGCAACTTCTCGTCCACAGCGAAGCCGCCCCCGACCGCGTCCGCGGCGGCCGAGCGCGGTTGCCGCTCCCGCTACCCCGCCGGATCGCGGCGGCGTGAGGGCTGCACGCGCGGCGGCTCGCCCGGCATCTTCGGGAAGTTCGGCGGGTACGGCGCCTCGCCGATTCCCTCCCTCTCCTCGCGTTCGACCCACTCGAGCAGCACACGCAGATCGCACACGGCCTCGTCGATCCCCGCGTGCAGGTCGCCGAGCTCGGCGAAGCGGGCCGGCATCGTCGCGAGGGTGAAGTCCTCAGTCTCCACGTCGGGGAGCTCGTCCCAGGTCAGCGGCGCCGACACCGTCGCGTCGGGCCGCGCGCGCACGGAGTAGCCAGAGGCGATCGTGCGGTCGCGGGCGTTCTGGTTGTAGTCGATGAAGACCCGCTCGCCCCGTTCCTCCTTCCACCATGCCGTCGTGACGAGCGCGGGGAGGCGCCGCTCGATCTCGCGCGCGAAGGCGAGCGCGCAGCGGCGCACGACCGGGAACTCCCAGAGCGGCTCGATCCGGCAGGCGACGTGGATGCCGCGGTTGCCCGAGGTCTTCGGCCAGCCGACGAAGCCGATCTCGGCGAGGGTCTCCCGCACCACCGCCGCCACCGTCTTCGCCTCGGAGAAGCCCGTGCCCGGCTGCGGGTCGACGTCGATGCGCAGCTCGTCCGGGTGCTCCGTGTCCCGGCGCCGCGACGGCCACGGGTGGAAGTCGATCGTGGCCAGGTTCGCCGCCCACGCCACCTGGGCCACCTCGGTCACGCAGAGCTCGTCGGCGTGCCTCCCGGAGGGGAACGTGACGCGTGCGGCCTCGACCCAGTCGGGGCGTTTCTCGGGAACGCGCTTCTGGTAGATCGCCTCGCCGTGGATCCCGTCGGGGAAGCGGCGAAGCTGCGTCGGCCGCTCGTACAGCGCACGCACGATCCCCTCCCCCACCGCAACGTAGTAGTCGACGAGGTCGCGCTTCGTGTGCCCCGCCTCGGGAAACAGCACCTTGTCGGGATTCGTCAGCTTCACGAGCCGCTGCCCGATCTCGAGCTCGATGAACGGCGAGGCCATGCGGGAACCGTATCGGGATCGACGCCGCCTTCGCTATGCAAAGTGAAGTAATAGGGGTGGGTGTGGTACGCTCGCCCCCGCTTCGAGGATCCCGACACAGGAGATTCAGCATGCGCAAGGCGCTCATCACCAGCTTCGCCGTCGCAGCCGCGCTCGTCGTCGCGGCGACTGCGAGCGGCCGCACGGACGCGAAGACCGCGGCCGGGGCGATCCCCGGCTGTTCCCCCACGAGCCTCAAACTGGTGGCCGACGGGACGCTCACGATCGGTGCGGACAACCCGGCCTTCCCGCCGTGGTTCGGCGGCGACGAGAAGACGAAGCCGTGGAAGGTCAGCGACCCCTACAGCGGCAAGGGCTACGAGTCGGCCGTCGCGTACGCCGTCGCGAAGCAACTCGGCTTCACGAAGGCCCAGGTGAAGTGGACGGTCGTGCCGTTCAACAACTCGTACCGGCCGGGCAAGAAGCCGTTCGACTTCTACATCACGCAGGTCTCGTACAAGCCCGAGCGCGCCAAGGCGGTCGACTTCTCGAAGGGGTACTACTTCGTCAACCAGTCGCTCGTCGCTCGCAAGGGCAAGCCGATCGCCTCGGTTCGCTCCATCGCCGGCTTCAAGCAGTACAAGCTGGGTGCCCAGATCGGCACCACGAGCTACGACTACATCGTCAACGTGATCAAGCCGAGCTCCTCGCCGAAGGTGTACGACACGAACGACGCGGCCGTGCAGGCCCTGAAGAGCGGCCAGATCGACGGGCTCGTTGTCGACCTGCCGACCGCGTTCTACGTGACGGCCGTGCAGGTGTCCGACGGCAAGGTCGTGGGCCAGTTCGCCTCGACGGGCACCAAGGAGCGCTTCGGCATGGTGCTGGCGAAGGGCAACCCGCTGACGGCGTGCGTGAACAAGGCGCTCGACCGGCTGTGGGCGAACGGGACGATCAAGAACCTCCAGCGCATCTGGCTCGCCAAGGCGACCGGCGCGCCCGTCTTGAAGTGAGGGCCGCTGACGCGGTGAAGCACGGGGCGCGTGGTCACTGCGTCAGAGGCCCTCAGCCCTGAACGAGAGCCGCAAGTCGCGGATCCTCGGCGGCGCGACCGCCCCCGTCTCCAAGGAGGCGCGGGCGGTCGCGATTGCCCTCGTCTCGACGGCCGTCTTCGCGACGGTCGTCGTCGTCGTCGTCACACGCTCGCCCGGCTGGGGCGCCTTCAAGGCGTACTTCCTCGACTGGGGCATCTACAGGGACAGCTTCCCGGAGATCCTGTCGGCGTTCTGGCTCAACGTGAAGCTGTTCTGCGTGGCCGAGGTGATCATCCTGCCGGCGGCGCTGTTCCTCGCCGTCCTGCGCTCGCTGCCGGGCCCGGTGTTCTTCCCCATCCGGGCGCTCGCGATCGCCTATGCCGACCTCTTTCGCGGCATCCCCACCATCCTCGTGATCTCCATCCTCGGCTTCGGGATGCCGGCGCTCGGGCTCTCGTGGCTGCCGCAGTCGGAGTTCTTCTGGGCCGTGGTGGCGCTCGTGCTCGTGTACACGGCGTACGTGTCCGAGGTGTACCGCGCCGGCATCGAATCGGTGCACCCGAGCCAGGAGGCCGCGGCCCGCTCGCTCGGGCTCTCGCGCGGGCAGTCGCTCCGGTTCGTCGTCCTCCCGCAGGCCGTGCGACGGGTGATCCCGCCGCTCCTGAACGACTTCATCGGGCTGCAGAAGGACACGGCCCTGGTCGGCACGCTCGGGGTCGTGGAGGCCTTCAAGCAGGCGCAGATCGACCAGTCCGCGACGTTCAACGGCACGCCGTACCTCGTCGCGGCGACGCTGTTCGTGGCGATCACGATCCCGCTCGCGCGGTTCACCGATTGGCTGATCGGGCGCGACCGGACGCGCCAGCAGGCCGGGAGGCTGGCGTGAGCGAGGCTCTGCGCATCGAGGGCGTGCACAAGTCGTTCGGGAAGCTCGAGGTGCTGCGCGGGATCGACCTCGCCGTGGGCGAGCACGAGGTCGTGTGCCTGATCGGCGCCTCCGGCTCGGGCAAGTCGACGCTCCTGCGCTGCGTGAACCGGCTCGAGCCGATCCAGGCCGGGCGCATCTTCGTCGGCGGGAACGAGATCACGGCACCGAACGTCGACGTCAACGCGATCCGCCGCCGGATCGGGATCGTGTTCCAGTCGTTCAATCTCTTCCCGCACATGAGCGTGCTGCACAACGTCACGCTCGGCCCGCGCAAGGTGCTGGGGCTGGTGGGTGACCAGGCCGAGGCCGAGGCGACGGCGCTCCTCGACCGCTTCGGCCTGGCGGACAAGCGCGACGAGTTCCCGGACCGGCTCTCGGGAGGGCAACAGCAGCGCGTTGCGATCGTCCGGGCGCTGGCTATGAGGCCAGAGCTGCTCCTGCTCGACGAGGTCACGAGCGCGCTCGACCCGGAGCTCGTCGCGGAGGTGCTGGACGTGATCCGCGAGCTCGCGGATGGGGGGATGACGATGGTGATCGCAACGCACGAGATGGGCTTCGCCCGGGACACGGCGAGCCGCGTCTGCTTCCTCGATGCCGGGACGATCCTCGAGGAGGGCCCGCCCGGGCAGATCTTCAGCGCCCCGCGCGAGCCGCGGACGCAGCAGTTCCTGCAGCGCATCGTCGACGCCGGGCGGCTGTGATCTCCTGCGGATCGGTGCGCCGGAGGACGAACCGGCCCGCTGGGGTTCTGGCGAAGGACGTGGTGTACCGGCTTCGCCGGCACACGTCGAGGCATGGCTCGCCCTACGAAACGGGTCGGCTCGTTCGAAGGGTGGTTCCCTGGGCACCGTAGGTGCCCGGCTTCAGGGGTGTCGCGATGTGGGATTCCCGCTCGGGAATCCCACATCTGCGGGCAGGCTCGCGCGGTACGCTTCCGGGATGGAGCACGCGCAGCGCATCGACCTGTCCATCGAGCCCCTGGACGAGTACGTCGTGATCCAGCCGACGAGCGACGAGTCGGAGACGCGGGCCGGCCTGATCCTGCCCGCCTCCGCAGCTGCCGCGACCGCATGTCGCACCGGCATCGTGACTGCGGTGGGCACGGAGCCGAACGGGATCGAGCCGGGCGACAAGGTGCTCTACCCGCGCGAGGCCGGCTACGACGTGCGGCTCGGCGGCATCGAGGTGAAGGTGCTGAAGCGCTGCGACCTGATCGGCCGCATCCACGACTGAGAACGGAGGCGCGGGTCTAGGGCGCCTGCGCCCCGTCCGATATCCTTCCGAGTCCTGGAGAAGTGGCCGAGTGGCTGAAGGCGGCGCCCTGCTAAGGCGTTATGGGGGTGAATGCCTCCATCGAGGGTTCGAATCCCTCCTTCTCCGTTAACGCGAGCGCAATGGGCTGCTGGCCCTGCGCTTACCTTCCTCTCATGATCATGGGCTTGCATGATGCCCATGAGCAATTCCCCCGGGCCGTCACGGATCGAGCGGGCACGAGCGCGTTCGCGCGCGCTCAAGGTCACCGCTGCGGCAGCGGCGGCGATCCTGTTCGCCACCACGGCAGCCCTGGCACGGAGCGCACACCCCGGGGCGGTGGCGGGTAACGCCGGCAACGGCACGCTCGACGCACCCGAGCGGCTGACGGCCGAGCTGCAGCAGGAGTCCTTCGGGGCGGGCTCGATCGGCCAGCCGACGGGCGCACCCCAGGCGCAGACGCACACGTCGTGAAGACACACGGCTTCCGTGCGATGGGCTGCGAGATCGTCGTCGGCGGCGGCAAACGAGCCGAGCTCGCAGCGATCGAGCGGCTGTTCGCCCAGCGGGAGGCGCGCTTCAGCCGCTTCCGGCCCACATCGGAGCTGTCCCGCGTGAATGCCTCCCGGGCCGGGCAGCTCGTGGTCTCGCGGGAGTTCGCAGGAACGCTCGAGTTGGCCCTCCGTGCAGCGGCTCGCACCACGGGGCTCGTCGACCCGACGGTCGGAGCGGCGATCACCGAGGCCGGGTACGACCGCGACTTCTCCACCCTGACGCCCGATGTGCGCCCCGTCCGCTCCACTCCGGCCGGACGCTGGCGCGACGTGCGTGTCACCGGCACGCTGGTGACGTTGCCGTCCGGCGTCGTGCTGGACCTGAACGGCGTCGTCAAGGGGCTCGCGGTCGACGACGCACTGGCTCTTCTGTCGGGCGACGGCTTCGTAGCGGCGGGCGGCGACCTGGCCGTCCGCGGCACGTGCGTCGTGTCTCTCCCGGGTGGCGAAACGGTGGCCGTGCATGCCGGCGGTCTCGCGACGAGCGGGATCACGAGCAGGAACTGGCTCAGAGGCGGCGAGCGGCAGCACCACCTGATCGACCCAGGGTGCGGGCGCCCGAGCGGTTCCTGCTGGGCGGAGGTGACCGTCTCCGGCGCGAGCTGCCATGTCGCCGACGTGGCGGCCAAGGCTGCGTTCCTGCTCGGCGAGGAAGGGCCGCGCTGGCTCGACCGGCACGGGCTGCCGGGCCGCTTCGTCCGCCGGGACGGCGAGATCACCGCCAACACGATGTGGCGGCGCACCACCGCGGGCCAGGATGCGGAGGCCCTGTGCACGTGATCTCGAGCCCCGTCACGTGGTATGCGGCACGCGCCGGCGGCGTCGTCGCCTACGTCCTCCTCTCGACCTCGGTCGCGGTCGGCATCGCCCTCGCGGGCCGGGCGCGGCTCCCCGGACTGCCGCGGTTTGCGGTCGAGGACGTGCATCGCTTCCTCGGCCTGCTCGCCGGCACGTTCGTGGGCATCCACGTCGCCGGGATCGCCCTCGACGCAACCGTGCCCTTCTCGTTGAGTCAGCTGGTCGTGCCCTTCACCGCCTCCTACCGGCCGCTGTGGACGGGCATGGGCATCGTCGCGCTGGAGCTCCTCGTCGCGCTCGCGATCACGAACCGCCTCCGCCGCCGGATCCCCTACGGGTTCTGGCGCCGTGCCCACATGCTCAATCTCGTCGTCTGGCTGGCCGCCACGGGCCACGGCGTGATGACGGGGAGCGACCGCGACCAGGCCTGGCTGCTGGCTGTCTACTCGGTTGCGGCGGTCACGATCGCAGGAGCGCTGGCATTCCGCATCGGCCGCGTCTCGAGTCAGGTGGGCCGAGTGCTCCTACCGGCCGCCGCCTCGGCGGCGGCGCTGGCGCTCGTCCTCGGCCTCGCCTCGATCCGGGAGACGCCACCCAGGTCGAGCACCCCGGTATCGGCCCCCACGGGCTTCGCGGGGGACTTCTCCGGCACCATCTCGACCGAGGTCGGACAGGCCACTCAGCTCGTCTCGGTCTCGGGCACCGCAGGCGACACTTCGAAGGTCCGTTTCAGGATCGACCTCGTCACGGCCGGTAACGACGTGATCGACACCTCGCTGCAGCTGCGCTTCCACGAGACGACGAGCGTGGACGTCTGCTCGGGGGCGCTGAGCGCGATCGACAACGCCGGCTTCAGCGGGACCTGCACCCTGTCCGACGGAAGCACCCGCACGGTGCAAGGAACGTGGGCGGTCCGCGACAGCGCCGTGCACGGACGACTGACGAGCCGGGCCTAGCGAGGAGCCCGAGCGCGTACGCACGATAGGGTCGCCCGGTGGACTGGGCGCCGCCGACGTCGCACAGAGACCTCGGGAGCTTGCCCGGGAGGGCTTCGTGAGCTCGGGCCTGCGCCGGATCGGGCCGAAGCGCGTCGGCCTGGGCCTCATCGGCTTCGCGGTCGTGGTGGCGACGTTCGTCTTCGTCCTACCGCAGATCGCGGACTACCGAGACGTCTGGGACGTGGTCGAGCGCCTCTCCTGGCGGTGGCTCGTCGCTCTGGCGGCCGCCACGGCCCTCAACGTGACGACGTTCGCGCCGCCCTGGCAGGTTGCGCTCCCGGGTCTGCGCTTCCTGCCGGCGCTCACGATGACGCAGGCCTCGACGGCACTCTCGATCGTGGCGCCCGGCGGCGTCGCCGTCGGCATGGCCGGGCAGGTCGGGATCCTGCGTGGGTGGGGCTTCGCGGGCTCTCTGATCGCCCGGGCCGTCACCCTGACCAGCCTCTGGAACCAGTTCGCGAACCTGTTCTACCCCGTGGTCGCCGTCTTCCTGCTGGCGCTCTCCGGCCAGCCGACAGCCGTGCTCGCGACGGCGGCGTTCGTCGGCGTGGCGATCCTCGGCGTGGCGGTGACGGCGCTCGGGCTCGTGCTCTACAGCGACCGGATGGCCGAGGACATCGGCGACGCCGCAGCAGGCGGGGCGAGTTGGGCACTCGGCAGGCTGCGGCGCGGGCCTGTCGGTTGGAGCGGCAGGAGCTTCGAGCGCTTCCGGCGGGACGCGGTCGACCTGCTGCGGCGCCGTTGGCACCTGCTCACGCTCGCCACGTTCGCCGGCAGCCTCACCGTGTTCGTCGTGCTCGTCGTCTCGCTGCGGGCCTTCGGCGTGGGCCCTGCCGAGGTGACCTTGATCGAGGCGTTCGCCGCCTGGTCGCTGGCACGCCTCCTGGGCAGCATCCCGATCACGCCCGGGGGCATCGGGGTCGTCGAGCTGAGCCTCACCGGGACGCTGGTCGGGTTCGGCGGCGCCAATGCCGAGGTCGTTGCGGCCGTGCTCGTCTACCGCTTTCTCACGATGGTGCCGACGCTCGCGCTCGGGCTCGCGTCCGCCGCGACGTGGCGCCACCATCGCCTCTCCGCGTAGCCGGGCCGCCGTCCCGCCCGTGCGGGTACCCTTTCGCGGCCGAGGAGAGGTGGCAGAGCGGTCGAATGCGGCGGTCTCGAAAACCGTTACGGGTCGTTAGGCTCGTCGAGGGTTCAAATCCCTCCCTCTCCGCT
>Ga0209798_10001113_pt1 | contig 16381 bp, 12 predicted proteins | sample DOMMetBare3Fresh_FD_187475 | JGI IMG/M metagenome (GOLD analysis project Ga0209798, IMG submission 187475) | Wetland sediment microbial communities from St. Louis River estuary, USA, under dissolved organic matter induced mercury methylation -... | ecosystem: Environmental > Aquatic >...
CCGCGACGGCCCTTCGGGACGGCGACCGGTCCTTGCGGGCGGTCCTGAGGTGGCAGACGTGATCGGAGCCATCGTCGGTGGCGACGTCCCGCCGAGTGGGCGTCGGACCCATGCAGCCAAGCTTTTGGGCATTGCCGAGCCGATGGTGGACGCGGCATTGGCCTACTACGCCGACTACACCGATGAGATCGACGCGCTGATCGACGAACGGACCCGGATCGCCGACGAGGCCGAAACGTCATGGCGTCGCCAACGCCAACTGCTCGAGAGGTGAAGCTGCTGCTCGATGAGATGCACGCTCCGGGCATAGCAGAGAGCCTCATCGACGAGTCCTTCGATGTCGTGGCGGTGGCCGCAGAGCCCGGACTGCGCGGGATGCCCGACGAGGATCTCCTCATCTACGCCACCGCTCATCAACGTGCCCTCGTCACCGAGAACGTGGCGGACTTCATGCCGCTGGTCATGCAGTGGGCCGGGGCTAACAGAGCGCACCCCCGTTTGATCTTCACCAACCCGAATCGGTTCAACCGGGCGACACTCGCCTACCCGGGCAACATCATCGACGGTCTCCGCCGCTTCCTCATCGATCCGCCCGTGAGCGGCGACTCCTGGATCTGGTGGTTGTGACGAGGCGACAACGATCCCGATCGTTGGGCCGCCGGCCTAGAATCGGCCCATGAAGAAATTCCTACTGGTCTTCTTGGTGCTGGCTCTGCTCGGCTTCACCGCCAAAAAGATGATGGACAACGCCTGAGTTCGTTTTCAGGTATAGAGTTACGGTTGAGCGACCAACGGTCCTCACACCTCTTGGCCTTGCCAGTCAGCGGAAGAACAGACCGTCCGGTCGTTCGCCGGAGCAGCTCGGAGCCGCTCCCTTCAAAACCGAAGGAAGGTGGAAGATGAATCGCACCGTATGGTCCATTCTCGGCATTATCGGATTGGTCGTGGTCGTGATGTGGGTGATCGCTCGTATCTGACCTGCCCTACGCCTAGCCTGCCCCACGAGGCTGAGCGGAAGACTGGAACGAACATCTACGCAGTTCGAGGTTGCTGAGCGGGTACAGGTAGCCGGCAGTCAAAGGCGCACACGATCCTGAACTTGGGGCTATGCCTCAGTCGAGAAACGCCTCGATTCGCTCCGCCAGCAGGTCTGGATGGGTCCAGGGGACCTCGTGGCGAGCGCCTTCCACCTCGGCCACCTCGCCCTTCGGGAGCAGACCGGCCAACCGGTACTGCCAGGCCGTCGGGACCAGTTGATCGCGAGTGGGGATGACCACCAGGGTCGGGGCGGTCACCTTCCCGATCCAGGGCGTCGAATCGAAGCGAAGCAGCGCCAGCGCCGCCGCCGCTCCCATCTCGGGGTCACGGCGCTGGTTCTCCTGCCACACCCACCGGGCATGCCGCCGCTCCACCGCCCCTGTGAGCACCAGGTACCCGGCCCTCACCTCCGGGGTGCCGATCCCGGACAGCCGCTCCCAGCCACGGGTCAGCATCGCAAACAACTGGCGGGCGACCCGATAGGTGGTCGGGTGGGCGGCCATGGTCGCCACCAGCACCAACCGGCGCACCACCCCCGGATGCCGATGGGCGATGGCCTGGGCGATGGTGCCACCCATCGAGTAGCCGACCAGATCGGCACTCTCGATCCCCACCCGGGCGAGGACCGCGGCGACATCGTCGGCCACGTCCTCGACGTCGAATCGGCCGGCGGTGCCGGCCGATAACCCGTGGTTGCGGTGATCGACCAGAGTCACCCGGAACCGGTCGGCCAGTCGGGGGGCCATCTTGTACCACTCGGCCAGGGACGACCCGTTCAGACCGTGGATGAGCACCAGGTCGGGGCCGCTCCCCATCTGGCGGACGAGGAACTCGCGGTCCCCGACGAAGACGGTTCGGGCCGGGACTCGCATCGGGTGCTCCTGACCGGCCGAGAAGCCGGGCCCGACCCGCGGTCCCAGGATCCGCCACGCCACCAACACCCAGAACAGTCGCTTGATCATGAGGGTCCTTTCCTGGCAAACACGAACTCGGAGACCTCCCGCCCGTTCATCAGGTGTTCGACGATGATCCGCTCCATCACCTCGACGGTGACGTGGTGGTACCAGACCCCCTCGGGGTAGACGACGACGATCGGTCCCTGCTCGCAGATCCGGAGGCAGTCCACCTTCGAACGAAGCACGCACCCCTCGCCGGGGGTGACTTGCCCGAATTCGGGGGTGCCCTGCCACAGCGGTGGCGCCGATGCCAGGCCGAGTTCCTTGAGCCGGGTCTTGAGATACTTCCAGACCTCGGCGGTCTCCACCAGGGGAGCGCACTTGGGTGCGCTCGAGTCGGCACACATGAAGATGTGCCGCTCAACCCGGGGTATCGACAGCGACTCGGCTATGGCGGTGAGGCGGGCATCCGACATGTTCGCCTCCATTATGAACCTGCCCGGCGGCCATGTATCCGGTCGCCGTCACCAGGTGATTCTTGTGCCCTCGACGATCTCGCCGATCACTGCCCCCAACACACCATCTCCGGAGAGCGCCGCCAGCAGGGCTTCCAACCGGTCCGGCCCGACCGCGATCAGGAGTCCGCCCGAGGTCTGGGCGTCGGCCAGCATCCGCGCCATCCGTGACTCTCCGCTGCCCGGTTCGAGCAACGCTTGCACCGCCGCCAAGTTGCGGACCGAGCCACCGGGGTACATGCCGGCGTCGAGGAGATCCCAGGCTCCCTCGATCACCGGTACCGCGGCGGCATCGAGGCGGGCGCCCACCCCGGAGGCGGCCATGATCTCTCCCAAGTGGCCGAGCAGGCCGAAACCGGTGACATCGGTGGCGGCGCCGACCCCCACCTCGACCATCGCCGATGAGGCCGCCCGGTTGAGCGTGGTCATCCATTCGATGGCCGACTCCATCACGGTCTCCGGACACGCCTCACGTTTGATGGCGGTGGCGATGATCCCGGTCCCGATCGGTTTGGTCAGCACCAGGTGATCCCCCACCCGGGCCCCGGCATTGCTGACCACCCGATCGGGCGATACCAGGCCGGTCACCGCAAACCCGTACTTGGGCTCGGTGTCATCGATGGAATGACCCCCGACGATGGTGCACCCGGCGTCGGCCATTATGTCGGCGCCGCCGGCGATGACCTCGGCGGCGAGCGCAAAGTCGAGCTGGTCGCGGGGCCAGCCGATCATCTGCAGGGCGGTGAGCGGGGTGCCACCCATGGCATAGATGTCGCTGAGGGCGTTGGCCGCCGCGATCCGGCCCCACTGGTAGGGATCATCGACCACCGGCGTGAAGAAATCGACGGTCTGAACCAGGGCCAGATGGGGCGCGATTCGATAGACCCCGGCATCGTCCGAGGTGGAGATACCCACCAGCAGATCGGGGTGACTGGCAGCGGGGTGGTCACGCAACGGTCGCAGAACCTGCGCCAGCTCGGCTGAGCCGAGCTTGCAGGCTCAACCGGCGCCGTGGCTGTATTTGGTCAGCTTGAGGTCGCTCACCCGCAGGACGGTAGTGGAAGGCCGGTGTCGCTCGGATCAGCCCGCCGCCAGATCCGGCCGGTCACCCGTATCCTCGCCCGATGACAACCCTGCGTGATCCGGCCAGCACCCACGATCTCCGGTCGGCCCTCGACCGCATCCTTCCGTCCATCGAACGGTTCCTCGAGTTCGAGGGGCCCGACCCGGCCCGCAACCGAAGCTCCTGGATGGCGGCGCTCGACGGGCCGCTCCCTCGCCACGGGTTGGGGCGGGAGGCCGCCCTCGACCAACTGGCCCGGCTCGTCGTCGAGAACGGGCTCCGTATCGGCCACCCGGGGTTCTCGGGCTGGGTGACGACGATGCCCACCGACGTCGGCGCCGCCGCCGATTTCGCCCAGACGGTGGCGGTGCCGCAACGGTGGTGGGCAACACCGGGCAACTTCGTGGACCACCTGGCCATGCGCTGGCTCATCGAACTGCTCGGGTTTCCGGACCAGGCGGTGGGAACCTTCACCTCGGGTGGCTCCACCGCCAACCTGGTCGGGATCGGGGCCGCCCGCCAGCATGCCGGTGAACGCCTCGGTCTTCGCCCTTCGATCGACGGGCTGGAGGGGATGGTGGAGCCGACCGTCTACGCCAGCAGCGAGACACACCACGTGGTGACCAGGGCGCTGGGGGTGCTGGGGATGGGCCGCCGCAACCTTCGCTCGATACCGCTGGACCACAACGGCACCATCGACCTAGGCCTGCTGCAGAAGGCGCTCGACCAGGACTCCGCCGCCGGACGGACACAGGTGGCGATCGTCGGGTGCGCCGGCGACGTCAACACCGGCCGGGTCGATCCGCTCTCCGACCTGGCCCGAATCGCCCACGAGCGGGACATCTGGTTCCACGTCGACGGCGCCTACGGCGGATTCGGTCTGCTCGATCCCAGGGTCACGGAGCTCTTCGGGAACGTCGCCGAATACGACTCGTTTGCCATCGATCCCCACAAATGGATGGCAGCCCCGGTGGGAACGGGGGCGGCGATCGTTCGCGACGAGGGTGTGCTGGGGCGGGCGTTCACGATCGAGACCGGGGACTACGACCGCGAACGGGTGACGGCGCCGTCCACCGGCGACCCCGGGTCGCCATTCGACGAACTCGGCACGGGAACACCGGATTGGGGGGTCGATTTCTCCACCCCCGCCCGAGGCGTGGCGGTGTGGGCGATCCTGTCCGAGATCGGGGCCGAAGGCATGCGGGCGCGAGTCGCACGCCACCTCGATTGCGCTCGCAGGGTGGCCGACCGGGCACGGGAGTCGGCCGAGCTCGAACTCCTCGCCGAACCGGTCCTCTCGATCTGTTGTTTCCGCTACCGGCCAACCGGCCTGACCGACGAGGAGTCGATCGACGACATCAACGAACAGATCCTCCACCGGGTTCGAGCCCGCGGCCGCACGGTGCCCTCCAGCACCAGAGTGGGTGGGCGCTTCGCCCTCCGACCCTGTTTCATCAACCCCCGCACCACCCTCGACGAGGCGGATTCGCTGGTGGACGAGGTCCTGGCCGCCGGCCGGGCGTTGGCCGGCGGGGCCTGACGTCGGTTCCGTCCAGCCCGCCTCGCCGTCAACGCCAGAGATCCACGAGGGGAAGGCCGGCGATGGTCAGTGCCTCGTTGATCTCGGCGATGTGGGCGACGTCGTGGGCGAAGACCCGTGAGATCGTCCAGCCCCGGGTATGCACCCACTCCTCGCCGCCCAGGGTCCTCCTGATCTCCACGTCGAGTGTGCCCGGCGCCCACCGGTCCAGACATCCCTCGATGATGGCGAAGGTCGACTCGAGCGCCATCACCAGGTCAGCAGAGGTCATGACGGGCTCCAGGTACTCGTCTCCCGGACATCGATAGAGCGCTTCGGGGAACGGGGTCGACTCTGCGCCCGACTCGCCGGCGAAGCCGCACAGCCAGGACACGCGCTGGCAGGCGAGGTGGCCGATGGTCGCCCACAGCGGCCAGCGCCCCGGGGAGGGGGAGACCGCCAGTTGCTCTTCGGTCAGGCCGGCGACCACCTGGCGGAGGCTGCCGTCGTACCACGACCATTCGGGGTAGGCCGGGCGGATGGAGTGGTTTGGCATCCGAACAGGATACGAGCCGCCTCTCCGCTGGGCGGCCAACCTGCGGCGGCCGGCCGCACGCAGATCATTCCACCAAACGGAGCGTACGCGGCAGGTCCATTCTCACCATCTTGCGGGTGGTGAGCAGCGGGGCGGCTGCCACCACCAGAATCCCGACTACGCCGACCAGCGCCACCGTCCCCACTGTCAGAACGACTTCGAGACCGAAGTCGGGAAGGGTCTCTGTGAGTACCCGCTGGGTGATCCACCACACCATGGCGAGACCACCGACGGTCCCGAGGGCGGCGGCCACCACCCCGACCACCAGGCTCTCGACCGAGGCCATCCGCAATGCCGTTCGGACTCTCACACCGTACGAGAACATGGTGGCATGCTCCCGGACCCGCGCCTCGAGGTTGATGGAGGCGCTATTGAAGGCGATCAACAATGCCAGCACCAGGACCGCCACCACCATCACCTGGATCATTCCGACCATCGGCCCGAAGGCGTCGCGCACCGCCTCGGTCAGAGCGGTCACTGCGATGACGGAAGCAACGAAGTCGAACTCGAACAACTCCCGCTGGACGTCCCCGACTTCGGCACCAGACACCGGATACACGTTGAGGCCGTTGGCGACTCCTTCCAGCCCGAACAGCGAAGCCCGACTCACATCCATGAAGGCGGCGGCGCGAACCGGGTACGGATGGGTTGCCACCACCGGCACCTCGGTGTCGACCATGACAAACGACGTGAGCCCTTCCCGACGAGGATGGTGCAGCACGATCTGGTCTCCCACCGAGATCCCTAGATCCCGGGCGGCCTTCTCGGTCACGATCAGCCCGGCCGGGTCTTGCTCGATCGAACCGGCCGTGATCGACGGCCTCCAACTCCCGCCGCCCAGATCCAACAACTCGACGAAAGCATCGATCTCCACGTCGCCGTTGCGCAACCGCACCGGGAGACGCAGAGTCGGCTCGACCGACTCCACCGTGGCGGCGGCGGCCAGGGCACTCAGCTCTGGCGAACCGGTGAGGTGGAAGGTGTCGAGGCCAACCGTGATCCTCTCGGGACGACTTCCCTGCGACTCCCGCTCGCCCGTGTCGATGGCGTGGAACACCGAATCCATGACACCCAGGAAGCCGACCATCACCGCCACTGCGGCTGCCAGGCCCAGCAAGGTGAGGGTGGTTCGTCTCCGGTCCCGGGCGAGGTTGTGGAACGGCATGAGGGCGATGGTCGACGCCGAGTGCCGGCGCCGGGCGGTGGGTTCCCGCTCGACTCGATGGAGATGGAGCGGACGGATGGCGGCAATCGGCGCCACCCGCACCGCCCGCCCGACCGGGAGGGCGCTCGCCAGAACCGGCAACACCGCCCCGACGATGGCCACCGGGACGAATGCCTCCGGTTGGAACGAGGTGTCCCAGACCGGAAGCGGGATGGCGCCCCGCAAGACGTTGCCCATGCTCCGCCCGATCAGGGTCCCGACCCCCACCCCGAAGACCACGCCGAGGAGGGCGATCTCGGCACTCACCAGCAGCGGTCGCACCGCCAGAACGAACGGACGCACCCCCAATGCCATGCCGATCCCGATCTCGCGCCGTTGCTGCTGGACCATACGGCTGATGAGGTTCACCGCCGCCCCCACTGCCCCGACCAGGAGGAGCACGGCAAGGAGATTGAACATCGCCTGGTCCTGGTCGATGTCGTTGTTCAAGGCCGTATACGACAGGTTGTCATCCCGCGAAGCCACCGTCGCCCCGATCCCCAGATCAGACAGCGAGGCCTCGAGTTGGCGAGCAAAACCTGCCCGGTCGGTCCCGGCGGCGAGGGTGAGCACCAGATTGTTGACGGCGGGCTCTCCCCCTGCCACCACCTGGGCGGTTTCCAGTGTTGTGAACACCGCGGCGTAGGTCGCCTCCGACATGAACATCCCGCCTTCGGGCGCCACCGTGAAGAACTCCGGGGTGGTTGCCACACCGACGTAGTCCATCCGTCGCCCGCCGCTGAGCGAGATCGACCCGCTGGCCGGCAGTTCGTAGAAGTCGGCGAAAGTCTTCTCGATCATCACCACCGCAGCGCCGGCATCCCCTTGATCGACAGCCCTGCCTCCCAGCACGTGATAGCGGGCAACACTCGGACCTCCGCCGGAGTAGTCCGCACCGATCAGGACTCCTCTCACGATCACGGTCCGGTCTCCGGTGGAGGCATCCACCTGGATGGGGACGATCAGCCGTTCCTCGGTTGCGGAGACCCGTCCGTCCGACAGGGCGGCCACCACCCGGTCCAGGTCACCACGGGCCACCATCCCGCCCACCGGGAGGTCGATCCTGAGGTCGTACATCGCCAGCAGCGAGTAGCTCCTGGCGTAGGAGGTCTCTCTCCAGGCGGTGGTGGAGGTCAGACCGGCGTACCCACCGGTTCCGATGGCGATGACCAGGGCGATGGCGATCACCTTGGCGAGGTGACTCCGCAAGTCCCGGCCCGACCATCGCAGCGAAAGGGCCAACCCACGCATATCTGTTCCTCACCAATGCAGTTCGGATACCGGCGCCTTGCCGCCCGAGGGAGCACCGTCACCCACGATCCGGCCACTCGACAGTTCCACCACCCGGTCGGCCATTCGGGAGATCTCGCGGTTGTGGGTGACGACGAGCACTGCCCGGCCGGTGGAAGCCTGTTCTTCGAGAAGCCTCAGAATCTGGACCCCGGTCCGGAAGTCGAGTTCGCCGGTGGGCTCGTCGCACAACAGGATCGGATTGCCGGTGGCCAAGGCCCGGGCAATGGCAACCCGCTGCTGCTCGCCTCCCGACAGCTGCCCCGGGAAGCGGTCGACCTGCTCCCCCAGACCCACAGACTCCAGCAGTTCCACCGGATCGAGATCGGATCCGGCCGCCTCGGCACCGAACCTGACGTTCTCGAAAGCGGTGAGACCGGGGAACAGGTTGAACGACTGGAAGATGAAGCTGACGGTATGGGCTCTGAAGTCGAAGAGGTCGCGACGACGCGCCGTGATCAGGTCGACTCCGTTGACCCGGACGGTCCCGCCGGTGGCACGGTCGAGAGCTCCGATCACGTTGAGGAGTGTCGTCTTGCCGCTTCCCGAGGGACCCAGCACGACGACGAATTCGCCCCGATCGATGAAGAGATCGATGTCCACCAGGGCCGTCACCGCCAGCGGCCCCTCCCCATATCGCTTTTCGACGTCTTTCAGTTCCACCAACATGGCGTGAACTCCTCAGGGCGAAGAATCACCCGTCCTGGTCGATTCACTATGCGGCGGCAGCGTGACCGGTGGTAGGTGCAAAGGACCCATCCGGTCGGGTCCGGTCCCCGTCAACCAGGACTCAGACGGCCGTCGGCCATCTTCCACAACACGCCGGCCTCGGCGGTGATGGCGGGGTCATGGGTGGCGATCAGCATGGCCATACCCCGCTCCCAGGCCGCCCGCTTGAGGAGGCCGATGATCTGTGCTCCGGTGCCCGAATCCAGCTGGCCGGTGGGTTCGTCGGCGATGATCAGATCGGGTCCGGTCGCCAGCGCCCGGGCGATCGCCACTCGCTGCTGCTCGCCGCCGGAGAGCTCACCCGGGCGATGACGGGCACGATCGCGCAAGCCCACCGCATCCAGCAAATCTGTCACCTGCGCCTCCCGCTCGCTCCCCCGAACACCCTGCAGGCGGAGCGGGATCTCGACGTTCTCGAACGCCGAGAGTTGGGGCAGCAGCCCGAACGCCTGGAAGATGAACGACACCTTGGACCGGCGCACCCCCGCCCGCAGATCCTCGTCGCCCTCCCAGATGCGGATCCCGGCCACCTCCACCTCCCCCTCGTCGGGACGCTCGAGGCCACCGACGATGTTGAGCAGAGTCGTCTTCCCGGAGCCGGACCGCCCTGCGATGACACAGATGGCGCCGGCCTCCACCTGGAGATCCACCCGGTCGACCGCCGTCACCTGCTGCGGACCGCTTCCGAAGTGTTTGCTGACCCCTGCGAGCCGGACCGTCTGCATCAGTCTCCCCCCGGCCAAATCTCGACGTGGTCGTCCTCCAGCACCAGCCGGACCCGCTTGGACAGCCGGAGCGCCTCGACGTAGTCGACCGGGAGCTGCAGCCGGCCCGCCCGGTCGAGCACAGCGAACTCCTCGGCCACCACGTGATGACCCTCGAGGTGGGTGTAGGCCGCCCGCCGCAACGTCTCGGTGGAGATTCGGCCGTCCCGAATCCGCACCGTGCGCGCCACCGACTCGGACACGACCGGGTCGTGGGTGACGATGAAGCCCGTCACGCCGGTCTCCTCGTTCACATGACGGAGCGCCGCCAGCACCTCGGCCGAGGTAGCCGTGTCGAGCTCACCGGTTGGCTCGTCGGCCAGTATCACGAGCGGACGGTTGGCCAGTGCCACTGCGATCGCCACCCGCTGCTGCTGACCACCCGACAGCTGTCGCGGATAGTGATCCGCCCGGTCGGAAAGCCCCATCATCTCGAGCAACTCGGCCACCCTGGCCCGTCTGTTCCGCCGGGAGGCGCCGGCCAGCGCCAGCGGCAGTTCGATGTTGCGGGCAGCAGTGAGATAGGGAAGCAGGTTGCGGGCGGTCTGCTGCCAGACGAATCCGACCGCCGTCCGCCGGTACATGGTCCGCTCCCGAGAACGCATCCCGAGCAGATCGTGGCCCGCCACCATCGCCTTACCGGCGGAGGGAAGGTCGAGCCCGGCGAGGATGTTGAGCAACGTCGACTTGCCCGAGCCGGAGGCGCCGACCACCGCCACCATGTCCCCCTGCTCGACCTCGAGGTCCAGCCCCTGCAGCGCCACCACCTCCAGATCGGCGGTCTTGTAGATCTTGACCAGACCTTCGCAACGGATCACCGGGGTGCTCACGTGGCCTCGCTCTCCTTCAGCACCCGAGCCGCGCTACCTCGCTGGAACACCACCAGCCCCAGCCAACCGACGGCCGACACCACCACCAGACCCAGCAGACCAAGCCTTCCTGCTACCCCGAGATCGAATTGGAGCCCGACACCCTGGCCCGCAAACGGGCCGAAGTCCACCACCGAGCCCAACCACCGGGCCGTGATCCACCAACCGATGACGCCACCCGCCACCGCCCCGGCCGTGGACGGCGCCATCGTCAGAAAGGCCAGCCGGCGCCGGGTCCTGCTGCCCAGCCCGACGGCCTCGAGGATGGCACCGACCATTCGCAGCTCGCCCACCTCCACCATCAGTCCCGCCACCAGACCGGCAAGGCCGAACCCGACCGCCACCGCCGCCGCCCAGGTGGTCATGGCGATCACGCCGGCCACCAGCGGCGCTGCCCGGAGACGGTCCTCGACGTCCTCACGGATCGTCACGGTACCCCCCAGCCCCGAAACCTCGGCAAGGAGGGACTCGGAGCTCTCGGCGAGCAGCACCAGCCGAACCGGCGGGACCTGCTCCGCCACCGCCCGGTAATGATCGCGATCCATCACCAGGATCGGATCCGTGGAAGAGGCTCCCGGGAACGAATCGACGAACCCGACGACCTCGAGTGGGCGGCCCTCACCGCCGAGGATGCCGGTGAACGTGTCGCCCACTTCGACCGGTCTGGCACCGAACTGGCGCGAGAACAGGACCGGGATGGGATCGACCTGACGTGGATCGAGCATCTGATCGGGGATCGAGAGGGAGGTTGGTATCTCGGCCAGCAGCGTGCGGAGGTCTCCGGCGTCGACCACCACCAGCCGGCCCTGCTCCGACACCAGCCTGGTCTCGACCCTCACCGAGGCGGTCGAGATGGCCACCCCGGGAAGCTCATCGACCTGATCCACGGTCAGACCCGCCGGCAGGTCCACTCTGACCGGAGCAGACACCTCCGACCAGGAGGCCGCCTCCAGGGAGCGGCCGATCGACGCCATCAGCCCGCCCGCCACGACCGCCACCGTCATGCCCACCGCCACCGGGGTCAGATACCCGAATGCCGCCTGCCTCCGGGCCGCCAGCCAGCCACCGATGGCGGCGACCGATCCGGGCAGCCGCATCGTCCGGCGCAACACTCGTTCGACGAGTACCGCGGCGGCGACCGCAACCAGATAAGGGGCGACCAGACCGGTGCTTCCGCCCTGACGCCCCGACAGAACCGCCCCCACCGCCGCCAGCGGGACAGCAACCACCATCGCCCTCCGCACCCGTCTCCAACCGGCGGGGGCCTTACCGAGCAGAACCGGGAGCGGTGCCGCCACCGTCTTGAGGGAGGCGGCCAGATACGCCGCCCCCACCACAGCCGCGATCACCAGCACCTCGCCTCCGCTCCGGTATGAAGTCCAGCGGCGGGCCATCACCCCGGAGGCGAGAACGGCTCCGAGCAAGGACAAGGGTGCCACCACCACCAGTGTTGCCAGCACGGTGGCGGGTGCGCCGGCCCCTCGCCCCCGATTCAGGGCAACCCGGACCCGGCGCCGTTCGGTCGAGACCTTGGCGAGGGAAAACGACACGATCGCGGCCAGGCCGAGAAGGCCGACCACCAACAGGTCCACCACTCGTTCGGTGGCCTCCCGACGATCTCGCTCCACCTCCAGCAAGAAGGGAATCCCGCTCCGAAATCCGGGCTCACCCCGAGAGCTTGGGATGTCTCCGGTGGTGGCATCGAGCTTGCGCACCGCCTCCTCCACGATGACCGATGTCTCCCGATCGATGGCGCCGGCCTCGAGCGGGAACACGCCCACCCCGACCAGACCGGCGGTGGCGGGTATGGCCGAGGTCAGCTGGAATTGATCGGCCCTGAGCAGGGCAGTCAGGAAGACGTCGGCCCCGATGGAGGTGTCGACCACGAGACCGGTTGCCGGGGTCGGATCTCCTGACCACACCACATCGTCCCGATCGGGGAGCGCCACCGCCTCGGCGATGCGCAGGGCGACCGCACCCAACCCGGAAGGAATGAACGTGGCATTGCGATCGAGCGGGTCCCGCCCCACCTCGAGGACGTCGCCCACCGCCAGCCGGGAGGCACGCAACGAGTCCTCGGACAAGGCGACTTCGATCAACGGCAAACCGTCGAGTGTCTCGGGCCGGGTGCTCGCCCGTCGCCCCTCCAGGTTGCGCATCCGTGGTTCGACGTCCAGGGCAAAGCGGAGCCGGATGAACGTGGGAAGCGGGGCAGTTGCGCCGTTCACCTGTTGGACGGCGAAGCGGACCGTGTCGAAGACGAAGGCCGGCTCGGCCAGGTAGGGCGCAACCTCCTGCAACCGCTGATCGGCGGCCAAAGTCACCGCTGCGCCCGCCTCCGCCAGGCTCGTGACGTGTGCCCCGGCGAACCGGGGGTCGGTGCGGGTGCTGACGGGGAGTTGGACGATCACCGCATCCACCGGAAGACGAGTTGTCTCGAGCATTCCCGCCAGCGACTGCGAGCCGGCTTCGTCGAGAACCCGACGGGGAACACCCACCGCTGCCATCGCCAACCCGGCCACCATCAGAACCACGATCATCTCCCGCAAGGGCACGGACCTGGCCAGCAGGGTCATCCCCCTCATCGCTCCTCCCCCGCCCGGATGGTCGCACCGGGGCTCTCGGCATCGATCGATCGCCGGGCGAATGACACCGCCGCCGCCATTCCCCCCAGACCGACGATCACCGCTCCCAACAACCCTTGCCAGGGGATGACGAGAAGAGGAGAAGGCACCACCGGCACTCCGTCGGCGTCGCGCACCAGAGTGTCGAGGGTGGTGAGGGCGAGGCCAAGGCCGATCACCAGCCCGGCGCCGGTCCCCAATGCCGCCACCAACAGATTCTCCCGTCCCACCATCGCCGCCAGCCTCGCCCGGGTGATGCCCAGTGCCCGCAGCAGCGCCAGCTCGAAGCTCCGGGTCGACACGGCGGTGGAGACCCCGAACCAGGTGGCGATCATGACGATCACCGTCGTCGCCAGGCCCCCAAACCCGAGCGAGCCGATCACCCCCACCGCGATCGGATCAGACAGGCGCTGTTCCCTTCGTTCCGCCGAGACGATCACCCCCTCACCTTCGATCGGTGAACCCCACAGGAAACGGTCGGGGTCCCCGAACTCCTTTCCCTCGATCCAGGAGAGGGCGGCGAGATCGGCGGCGTCGACCACCAGACCCTTGGCCCGGTCGGGGGCAGTGGGGAGAGCTTCGATCGTGCCCACCACCCTGACCTGGGGGTTGATCGCCCCGACCGACATCTGAATGGTGTCGCCGACCGCCAGCCCGGATTCCTGCAGCAGCGAGGGCGTGAACAGCGCCGCCAGCTCCGGCAGTTCGGGGGGACTGATGGCTGCCTCCACCACCACCCCGGACTGGGTCCCCTGTGGCACGAACAGGATCTCGGACTCCACCGAACTGTTGGAGATCGACTCGATCGAGGCTTGGGCGCCGACCGCCCCCGAGGCCGACACGGCGCTGCTCCACTCGCCGGCGCCCAGCGCCAGCGGTTGACCGCCTGAGGAGAGCGAGTCGAGGATCACCGCCGTCAAGGCCGAAGCGCTGTCGGACCCGGGGGCAGGGCCGGACCCGGGCATCGCGATCCGCCAGCCGACCAGGGAACGCGGCTCCGATCCGGCGACCGGGATTCGAAAGGGGGTCGTCGCGCCGACCTCGACGTCGCGTGACTCGGTGGTGGTCACGAGTCCCGACCCGTCCCTGACGATCAGGGCCAGGCGGACCTGCCCCGAGATCGGATGGGTCCCGCTCGCCCGCACCGTCACCTCGCCCTCGACCTCGTCGCCGCCCAGTGTCACACCTATGGTCTCCCCTGACCCCAGGCCTTCCCATGAATCGGCCGGTGAGACCAGGTCGGACCGGATCGGAACGACCCCGGTGTCCAGGGCCACCAGAGCCACCCCCTGCAGGGTCGAACCGAGGGACACCGTCTTGGTGATCAGGGGGGATCTGGTGCCGGTGGCCTCCACCCCGGCGGGTCCGGAGGCCACCCATCCGACTTCGAGTTGTGCCTGGTCGGTCTGCGACTGCCACCAGGTGGCGCCGTAGGTGGACACGAAAGTGAGCATGGCCACCGCCGAAGCGGTGAGGACCGCCTGCCGATTGCTTCGGTCAGGCTGCCGGGCGGCCCAGGACACGGCCAGCCCGAAGTCGACCGGGGCGGTTGTCGACCATCCCTCGATCCGCCTCAACAGCGGCGGCAGGAGACGGGCCAGCAACACCACGCCCGCCATCCACACCAGCACCGGGGCGACCACGATCAGCGGGTCGACCCCCTCGACCGGTGACCAGGTGGCCCGAAGCCGCCACACCCCGATCAACCCGGCGGCCAGCACGATCAGATCGATCCCCCACCTGCGAAGAAGCCCAATCGAGGATGGGCGAGAGCGAATAGCCTGCGCGGCGGCGTATCCACCAGCTCCGGACAAGGCGGGGGCGGCCAGCACCGCCACCGACCCGATCGCAGCGATTGCCACCGGGACGAGGGAGGCGACGGACACCCGGGGATCGAGGGCGGCCCCCAGGGCCCCCAGGATCGGAGTGGAACCGGCCAACCGGATCAAGGCGACCGCCAGCAGGGGCCCGGCCACGAGTCCGATCACAGCCAGCACCGAACCTTCCAGAGCGGCGTTCACCGTCGACCCCAGCCGGGACGACCCGCGCGACGACACCAGCTCGATGGGCAATCGCCGCCGCTCGGTGGCGGCGGTGACGGCGACAGCCAGACCGACGAGCGAAAGCACCGTCACCGCCGTCAACACGGCCCCCACCGTCGCCGCCGCCGATCGAAGAGACCGCTGGGCGCCGGCGAGGAGGGCGGGCAATCCGCTCTCCACCGTCAAAGGGGAGAGGGCGGCATCGAGGCCGGCCAGCTGCGAAGTCCATCCGCCGATCCTGTCCTCGTCGATCTCGTCGACCACCGGCTCCGCCACCCAGGTGGCGGTCACCCGTTCGGCGACGTTCAACAACTGATCGGCCGGCACCAGCACCGGCCCCACCGACAAGAAGGAACCGGAGGCCAGCACTCCTTCCGCCATCTGCAGGCTGATCTCGTTCAGTGCTGCTGGCGGGTCGACCAAGCCCACCAGCTCGAGTTCGACCACCTGGCCGGCCCGATCGACGATGAAGGTGTCCCCCAGCGCCAGACCGAGGGCGTCGGCGGCGGCGACATGGACGGCCGCTTGCCCCGCCACAGACGGCAGGACTCCCGACACCGGTCCCAGCGCCGATTCCGAGCCCGACCATGATGCCAGCGCCGTCACGACCCGACGGCCGGAAACCCGATCGATCTCGGCGCCAAATGCATCGGAGAGCAGCAGGCTCCAGGGGTCGCCCATCTCGGGGATCGCCGCCATCTCCGAGCCGAAGCGGGCATCGATTCCGTCGAATTGGCCTGGATCGATCCTCCCCGAGGCGATCACCGATCGCTCGGTCGGACTGGCTTCGGCCACCCGACGCTCGAGACTGGCCTGGCCGAGGGCGGTGGCCAGGATCGGCGCCAACGACGCCAGCATGGTCACCAGCACCACGATCACCCCCAGCCCCAGCATCATCCGCAAGTCGTGGCGGAGCCGGGACCAGACCGAGAAGCCGCTTCCACCAGGCACGGGACCAGGCTATCCGTTTGCCACCCACGCCGCCCCAAGTGCCGAGAGAGGGTGGGGAGGTGGCCCGACCGGCAGTAGGATGCATGGTTCCCAACCCTCCCGAGTGAGCATCAGCATGACCAAGGCACACCATCCCACCTTCCTCACCCAGGAGGCCTTCGACAAGCTCAAGGCCGAGCTCGAGCATCTCGTCACCGAAGGCCGTGCCAGGGTGGAGGAACGCATACAGACGGCTCGTGAGCACGGCGACCTCCGAGAGAACGCCGACTACGACGCCGCCAA
>Ga0209798_10001114_pt1 | contig 16378 bp, 14 predicted proteins | sample DOMMetBare3Fresh_FD_187475 | JGI IMG/M metagenome (GOLD analysis project Ga0209798, IMG submission 187475) | Wetland sediment microbial communities from St. Louis River estuary, USA, under dissolved organic matter induced mercury methylation -... | ecosystem: Environmental > Aquatic >...
CGGCTTGATCGAGGGGCTGGCGGATGGGACGGCCTCGGCGATGAAGGCCGTGTCAGGCCGGCTGGCCGACCTGCGGCATCGGCGACCCCTGGTCGCCGCTGGCTACGGCGCCTCCGCCTTCGGCAAGCTGCTGCTCGCGCTGGCCGGCGCCTGGCCCATGGTCCTCGCGGCGCGCATGACCGATCGGGTGGGCAAGGGGCTGCGCGGCCCGCCTCGCGACGCCATCATCGCCGATGAGACGACGCCGGCCAACCGGGGTCGGGCCTTCGGGTTCCACCGCGCGGCCGATACCGCGGGCGCCGTGGTGGGCCCCCTCATCGGGCTCGGGCTCTACGAGCTGGTGGGCCAGCGGTTCCGCCCGCTGCTGTGGATCGCAGTGATCCCAGCGCTGCTGAGCCTCGCGGCCGTCTTCACCATCCGCGAACGCCCGCACGCGCGCCCTCGATCAGAAGCGCCGTGGGCCCCCCGCGGCCTACCCAGGCACTACTGGCGCGTCGTCGGCCTCATCGCAGTGTTCGGCGTCGTCAACTTCCCGGACACGCTGCTGCTCCTACGGGCCAAGGACCTGGGCCTGGACTTCGCCGGCGTGGTCTTCGTCTACGTGCTCTACAACACCACCTACGCACTGCTCAGCTACCCCGCCGGCGTCGTCTCCGATCGGCTCAGCCGGCGCGCCGTGTTCGGAGTCGGGCTGGTCGTGTTCTCCGTGACCTACCTCGGCTTCGGGCTCACGACCACGGCGGCCTGGGTGTGGGTGCTGTTCCCGTTCTACGGCGTCTACACCGCGCTCACCGATGGCGTGAGTCGGGCATGGATCGCCGACCTCGTACCGGAGGACGAGCGGGGCACCGCGCTCGGCATTCACGCCGCTGTCAGCGGCACCGGTCTGCTCATCGCCGGGGTGTGGGCCGGGCTGGCCTGGCACGGGACCGGTCACGTGCCCTTCCTCGTGTCGGGCGGCGTCGTGGCGGTGCTGGCGGCCGTGCTGCTCCTTGGGGCTCCCGTGGCCGAGGTGCCCTCGGCCAGTGCGCTCACATCGTCCTGACGGCCGCACCATGATGGGGGGATGACCACCAGACCGGAAGCGCTAACGGCGACGTTGGACGCCAACGAGGCGGTGGCCTCGGTGGCCTACCGACTCAGCGATGTCGTGGCGATCTACCCGATCACTCCGGCCTCCCCCATGGGCGAGCACACCGACGAGTGGTCGGCGGCCAAGCGACCCAACCTTTGGGGTTCGGTGCCCGACGTCGTCGAGATGCAGTCCGAGGGTGGTGCCGCCGGCGCGGTGCACGGCGCGTTGCAGGCGGGAGCGCTGACCACGACGTTCACCGCGTCGCAGGGTCTCCTGCTGATGATCCCCAACCTCTACAAGATCGCAGGCGAGCTCACCTCGTTCTGCCTGCACGTCGCGGCTCGCAGCATCGCCACCCACGCAGTGTCGATCTTCGGCGACCACTCGGACGTCATGGCAGTGCGCCAGACAGGCTTCGCCCTGCTCGCCTCCGGGTCGCCGCAGGAGGCCCAGGACCTCGCGGCCATCGCCCACGCCGCCACCCTCCGAGCGCGAGTCCCTTTCCTGCACTTCTTCGACGGGTTCCGCACGTCGCACGAGATCCAGAAGCTCACCGTCCTCGACGATGATGTGCTGCGCTCGCTCATCGACCCCGGCCTGGTCGCGGCCCACCAGGAGCGGTCGCTGTCACCGGAGCGGCCGGTGGTCCGAGGCACCACCCAGAACCCCGACGCGTTCTTCCAGAGTCGTGAGGCCGTCAACGCGTACTACGACGCCTGCCCGACCATCGTCGCGGACACCATGGACCGCTTCGCGGAGCTCACCGGGCGCCAGTACGCCCCCTTCGACTACGTGGGCCACCCGGAGGCCGAGCGCGTGGTGGTGATGATGGGCTCGGGCGCTGAGTGTGCCCACGAGGCGATCGAGCACCTCGTGGCCGCCGGCGAGCGGGTCGGCCTCGTGAAGGTGCGGCTCTACCGACCGTTCGACATCGAACGCTTCCTCGCCACCCTGCCCGCCACCGCACGCGCCGTTGCGGTGCTCGACCGCACCAAGGAACCGGGTGCCACCGGCGAGCCGCTGCTCCTCGACATCACCTCGGCGCTCGTGGAGGGCTTGGCAACGGGCCGCGTCGACGCGCTGCCTCGGATCATCGGGGGACGCTACGGACTCTCGTCCAAGGAGTTCACCCCCGCTTCGGTGAAGGCCGTGCTGGACGAGCTCGACGCCGCGGACCCGAAGCGCCGGTTCACCGTCGGCATCAACGATGACGTCACCCATCTCTCCCTGTCAGTCGACGAGGACTTCGACATCGAGCCAGCCGAGGTCACCCGGGCCGTGTTCTACGGCCTCGGCGCCGACGGCACGGTCAGCAGCAACAAGGCCGCCATCCGCATCATCGGTGCCGCGACCGACCTGTGCTGCCAGGGCCACTTCGTGTACGACTCCAAGAAGTCGGGGGCCACGACGGTGTCGCACCTCCGATTCGGGCCTCGACCGATCCGCTCCACCTACTTGATCCGTCGCGCCGGGTTCGTGGCCGTCCACGACCCCGGCTTCCTCGACCGCCGGGACGTCCTGGAGACAGCCGCCGTCGGGGCCACGGTCCTCATCAACTCCCCCGTGGCCGGCGACGATCTGTGGGCCTCTCTGCCTCGAAGCGCCCAGCAGACGCTGGTCGAGCGGGAGTGCCGCCTGTTCGCCATCGACGCCCAGCAGATCGCCGAGGAACACGGGCTGGGTCGGCGGATCAACACCGTCATGTCAACCTGCTTCTTCGCGCTGTCAGGCGTGCTGCCGCGAGACGAGGCGATCGCGGCGCTGAAGCAGTCGGTGGCCGAGACCTGGGGAAAGCGGGGTCCGGAGATCGTGCGCCGCAACGAGGACGCCATCGACGCCACCCTCGCCGAGCTCCACGAGATCTCCGTGGGTGCCGTCGCCTCCGCCAAGGTCCTGCGCCCCGCGGTGCCCGCCGGTGTGCCCGACTTCGTGGAGAAGGTCACTCGCCTGCTGCTCGAGGGGCACGGCGACCTGCTGCCGGTGAGCGCCTTTCCGCCCGACGGCACGTGGCCCACCGGCACCAGTCGGTTCGAGAAGCGCGCCATCGCACTCGACATCCCGATCTGGGAGTCCGACCTGTGCATCCAGTGCAACCGCTGCTCGATGATCTGCCCCCACGCCGCGATTCGCACCAAGGTCTTCGAGCCCACCGTGGCCGCTGGGGCGCCGGACGGGTTCGTCCACGTTCCGGAGGAGCACACCGACGAGCTCTCTGGTCTGTCCTACGTGGTGCAGGTCGCGCCCGACGACTGCACCGGCTGCGGGCTGTGCGTCGAGGTCTGCCCAGCCAAGGACCGCACCCAGCCCAAGCGCAAGGCGATCAACATGCAGCCGGTCGCCGAGCACCGCGAGCGGGAGCGGGCCTCGTTCGCCTTCTACGAGTCGATCCCCGATGTCGCTCGCACGCGCATCCCGGTGCTGTCGCGCACGTTGCCGCTGCTGCCGCCGCTGTTCGAGTTCTCAGGCGCTTGCGCCGGGTGTGGCGAGACGCCCTACATCCGGCTGCTCACCCAGCTCTACGGCGATCGGCTCCTCATTGCCAACGCCACCGGCTGCTCGTCGATCTACGGGGGGAACCTCCCCACCACGCCCTACACCACGGGGGCGGACGGCCGTGGCCCGGCGTGGAACAACTCGTTGTTCGAGGACAACGCCGAGTTCGGCCTCGGGATCCGTCTGGGCGTCGACGCGCAGGAGGGGCGTGCTCGCCTGCTGCTCGACCACGTCGCGGCATCGTTGCCCGGACGGCTGGTCGAGGCGCTCGCCGCCTCGTGCGACGGGTCAGCCGAGGCGGTGGCCACCCGACGCGACGAGATCATCGAGCTGCGGCGGGCGTTGGACGACCTCGACACGCCGGAGGCGGCCACCCTCGGTCGGTTGGCCGATCACCTCGTACCGCGGTCGGTCTGGATCGTCGGCGGTGACGGCTGGGCCTACGACATCGGCTTCGGTGGACTCGACCACGTGCTGGCCTCGAACCGCAGGGTCAACGTGCTCGTGCTCGACACCGAGGTGTACTCCAACACCGGTGGCCAGGCGTCGAAGGCCACTCCGATGGGGGCCGTCGCCAAGTTCGCCTCGGCCGGCAAGGAGACGGCCAAGAAGGACCTCGGTCACCTGGCCATGACCTACGGCCACGTCTACGTGGCCAGCGTCGCCATGCAGGCTCGCAGCCACCAGACCGTGAAGGCGTTCCTCGAGGCCGAGTCCTACCAGGGACCGTCGCTCATCATCGCCCACAGCCCGTGCATCGCCCACGGGTATGACCTCGTGCACTCCCCGGAACAGCAGGCGCGCGCCATCAACAGCGGGGCCTGGCCCCTCTACCGATACGACCCGCGACGGGTCGCCGAGGGCGAGCCACCCCTGCACATCGATGCCGACCCCGTGTCGGTGCCGATGCGCACCTACATGCGTGAGGAGGCACGGTTCCGGATGGTGGAGCTACGGGACCCGGAGCGCTTCGACCGCCTCGTCTCCGCCGCCGAGCGAGCCGTGGCCGACCGCCATGCGGTCTACGAGCAGCTCGCTCAGATCCGACTGCCGGCCCCAGAGGAGGACTCCGATGGTTGACCTCTCCTGTTCGTGGCTGGGGCTCCCACTTCGGAGCCCCCTTGTCGTAGGGGCATCGCCTCTGTGCGACACCGGCGATACCGCCCGACGGCTCGTCGATGCCGGCGCCGGCGCCGTCGTCATGCACTCCCTGTTCGAGGAGCAGCTGGTGGCCGATCAGGTGGCCGCCCACCTGTTCTTCGACAGCCACGTCGACACCGATGCCGAGGCCCGGTCGTTCCTGGCCGACACGGACGTGTTCTCGGTCGGCTCGGCGCCGCTCCTCCGTCGAATCGAGGTGCTGCGCGACAGCCTCGACGTGCCGGTGATCGCCTCGCTCAACGGCGTCACCCCAGGCGGGTGGACCATGTACGCCCGCCAGCTCGCCGATGCCGGGGCGGCGGCGATCGAGCTGAACCTCTACGACGTGGCCACCGACATCGACGAGACCGGCGACGCGGTGGAACGCCGTCAGCTCGACGTCGTGTGCGACGTCGTGGCGTCAGTGGAGGTTCCCGTGTCGGTGAAGCTGTCGCCGTTCTACGCTTCGGTGCCCAGCTTCGCCGCCCGCCTCGTGACGGTGGGCGCCGCGGGGGTCGTGCTCTTCAACCGCTTCTACCAACCCGACATCGACCTCGACACCCTCGACATCGACCGGCACCTCGTGCTCTCCACGCCGGCGGAGCTGCCGCTGCGGCTCCACGCCCTCGCGGTGCTCCACGGCCGCACCCCACTGTCCCTGGCCTCCAGCGGCGGTGTCCACCATGGGCACGACGCGGCCAAGGCCATCCTCTGCGGAGCTGATGTCGTTCAGATGGTCTCCGCCTTGCTCGTCGACGGGCCGCGGCGCCTCCAGCAGATCAGTACGGAGCTGGCCGGCTGGCTCGAGGAGCACGGCTACCGGAACCTCACCGAGGCTCGAGGGGCCACGTCTCTCGGCAGCGTGGCCAACCCCCACGAGTTCGCGCGCCTCAACTACGCCCACCTCCTGCACAGCTGGCAGCCCCGCACCGCTCGCTGACCCTTCGCCGGCCGATCCCGACCGTCGATGCTCGCCGTGTGGGCGACCGCGACCTCGGCCCTGGCGCTACTGCCCGGGCGGTGGGCCCCCCATGCCGGGCATGGCCGCGGCCGAGGTCAGCGAGTCGTCCACCACACCGCTGAAGCACCGGATCGACGACGTGGAGTCGGCCACGTCGAGGAGCACGTAGTGGTACACGCCGTCGGGGAACTCAGGGGTGGGGCTGGTGATGCCGTTGCACTCGTCGAGGTCGTCGGCCCCGACCTGGTTGCCGTCGATGTCGCGGTCGCCGTAGATGGGGTAGCCGTCGAAGGCGATGCCGATGATGTGCGACGGGCCACCCGCCTGGTCCACCTGCGCCGTCACGCAGGTGGGCAGGCCGTGGTAGTGGTACTGGCCCATCGGCGTGGGATGGCCGGCGCAGTCGTCGAGGAACCAGACGTCACTCCCGTCGGTCCCCTTCACGGAGAAGTTGGACGCGGTCGCCACGGTCGTGTTGTCTCCCTCGTAGGGGTTGAAGAGCGAGGCGCCGGAGATCATCACCCCGATGACGCCGAGGCTCGTGGAGGTCGGCGAGGCGGCCTTCGTCGGCGTGAGGGGGATGGTGTAGTCGTAGCTCTGGGCGACGGTGGGGTCGTCGCCAGCGGTGGCCGTGGAGGCATCGGGCACCACGACGCCACCGTTGGGCAGGGCGTACTGGGCGTTGCGCTCGTGGTTGGGCAGGCCGTCGGACACGTAGTGCAGGGCCCCGCCCTCGTAGGTGACCGACACGTTCGACGCCCACGACGCCTGCTCGAAGCCGGCGGTGAGGTCGACGCCCCCGGAGCTCGACGGCGTCGAGGTGGTGTCGTCCGGCGCGGTCGTGGTGGAGCCCTCCGCCGAGGAGGTACCGGAGTCGGAGCTGCCGCACCCACCGGCGATCAGCGCGAGGGCGGCCAGGGTGAGTCCTGTCCGTCGGCTGGATCGACACAGGTGCGCCCGGAGGTTCGACATGACGGGCAACCTACGCCCCCGACCCTGGGAGTCGGCTGAGGATGACCTGAGGATCAGGCGGTGATGCGGCGGGCGAGCTCGGAGCCTTCACGCCAGGTGTCCACCGCCTCGCGCACGCAGAAGAGGGCGACCAGCGCGGCCGCGACCGGGTCTGCCCACCACAGCCCGAAGGCGGTGTTGAGGGCCAGAGCCACGAGGATCCCGCCGGCCAGGCAGCCGTCGAGGAAGGTCATGGACGCCTCGGCCGCGAGGGGCAGGCTGTGGGCGGCTCGGGCGGTGGCGCGCTTGAGGTAGGCGAGCAGGAACATCACCCCGGCGGTGACGGCCAAGTAGGCGATGCCGAACGGGGAGGAATCGGCTTCCTGTCCGGAGAGCAAGCTGTAGGCGGTGGCGGCGAAGAGGTAGATGGCCAGAGCGGCGAAGGCCAGCGCCACGAGCCGCAGGGCTCGCCGAGCCCGCCCGCTCGCGTCATGGTCGACGATGTACCAGACCACCACGACCGACGCGAAGACCTCGACGATCGAGTCGAGGCCGAAGGCGATGAGGGCGAGGGAGTGGGCGGCGAGTCCCAGCCCGATGGTGACGAACACCTCCATCAGGTTCCAGGCGATGGTGGCGTACTGGAGCAGCTGTCCCCGGCGCAGGTGCGCATGCTCCACGTCGGTCGAGGACACCACGGTCTGATCCTGGCCTGTGGGCCGCACTGCAAGCGAACAGGTGGCGAGTCGGCGCGTAGGGTCCGCCCATGGATAGCGATCCGGAGAAGCGCCAACGAGGCCTCGAGGTGATGGCGTCGGTGTACGGCTGGCCCGAGGTCGGTGACGGACCGGGCGACTTCTTCGGCTACACGGTGGAGCACTTGTTCGCCGAGATCTGGGAGCGGGAGGGCTTGTCCTACCGCGACCGGCGCCTCCTGCTCATCGGGCTGCTCGTGGGGCGGGGCATGGACGACGTGCTGGGCCTCCAGCTCGAGGCGGCCCTCGGCAACGAGGAGCTCACCGCCGACGAGCTGCGGGAGATCGTCATCTTCCTCACCCACTACGCGGGCTGGCCCGGCGGCGCCAAGATGAACAGCCAGGTGGAGATGCTCGTCGCCAAGGCAGCTGCGCGCGCCGAGAAGGGCTGATCAGCCGATCTGTAACGGGGTGGCCGCCGGCGGCAGGTGCGGGGTGCCGTTCCGCATGGGGGGGAAGCGGAAGGTGGCGGCGGTGGTGCCTCGGGTCATGGTGGTGATCGACGCCTCGTCGAGCGTCTCGTTGGCGTCGTCGATGGTGATCTCCCAGCGGCAGTGGGGCACCCGGTCGGCCGGCGCTCTCGGCGGCCGGTGCACGTGGGCGATGTGGGCCTTCGGGTTCACGGCCTGGGCGGTGACGTCGAAGGTGGCGTCCTCGATGGTGTGGCACATGCCGGTGATGGCGCGCTCGCCCCACGGCTCGACATCGAGCAGGGCGCCGCAGGATACGAGCTCGAAGAACCCGTGCCGGTCGTCGACCAACTCGTAGTGCACGTCGAGGTAGTGATGGGGGAAGCCCGGGTCGAGCTGGAGCACCTTGAAGATGGCCTCCACGCCGTCGCCCTCGATGCCCAGCGCCGCCCGCAACCGGTCGCCGTAGACCGGCGCCGCCCCGCGCCACTCCTCGATGGCCAGCTCCTCCACCACCTCCTGGCCGTACTTCATCCCGATGGCCGCGCACATCGAGCGGTCGAGCAGGTGGACGATCAGCGCGTACTCGCGCACGAGCCGCACGAGCGCCTCCTTGGAGAGGTCCTCGTAGCGGAAGTCGGGGTCGAAGGGCCCGGCGTAGTCGGGGCGATCGTGGAGGTCGGGGGCGTCCTGGTTGCCATCGGTCATGATGCCAGACTAGTGTCTGGACACATGTCCAGCACGTCGTCGCCGGCACTGGTCCGCAGAGGGCCCGGCGAGAAGCGGTCGGATCGCGTGGACGCGCTGGTGGAGGCGACGATCGCGGAGCTCCGGGCCCACGGCTACGACGGCCTCACTGTGCGCAACGCCGCTCGCCGCGCCGGGGTGGCCGCCGCCACCGCCTACACCTACTTCGCGTCGAAGGACCACCTCGTGGCCGAGGTGTTCTGGCGCCGGCTGCAGACGCTCCAGCCCGCCCCGGTCGACGGTCGTCACCGGGCCCGCACTCGGGTGGCCGGTGCGCTGCGGGAGCTGGCCCTGCTCATCGCCGCCGAGCCCGAGCTGGCCGCGGCGTCCACCACGGCGATCCTCTCGGCCGATCCCGACGTGGGTCGGCTGCGCACCCAGATCGGTCGGGCGTTCAACGACCATCTCGCCGTCGCCCTCGGCACGGGTGCCGACCCCGCGGTGCTGCGGGCGCTCAACCTCGCGCTGGCGGGAGCCCTGCTCCAGGCGGGCATGGGCTACTTCAGCTACGCCGACCTCGCCGACCGCATGGACGAGGTCGCCAGCCTCGTGGTCGGGGGCGCGGCGTGACCGCGGCCGGGCTCGTCTACAGCCCGTACCTCTACGAGATCCACGACGATCCGTATCCCACCTACGCCCGCCTGCGCGACGAGGCCCCGGTGTACCGGAACGCCGCTGGCGACTTCTGGGCGCTGTCCCGCCACGCCGACGTGGTGGGCGCCTTCCGCGACAACGTCCGCTTTTCGTCGGCCCACGGTGTGTCGCTCGATCCGGCCGCGTCGGGGCCGCACGCCCATCGCACGATGTCGTTCCTCGCCATGGACCCGCCCATGCACGGCCGGATGCGGGGTCTCGTGTCGCGGGGCTTCACGCCCCGCCGGGTGAGCGAGCTGGAGCCGCGCATCCGCGAGCTCGCTCGGGGGCACCTCGATGCGGCGCTGGCCAAGGGCGACTTCGACTTCATGGACGAGCTGGCGGGCCGGCTGCCGATGGACGTCATCAGTGAGCTCATCGGCGTGCCGGCCGCCGACCGCGACGAGGTGCGGCGCCTGTCCAACCTGCTGGTGCACCGGGAGGAGGGCACGGAGGACGTGCCTGCCGCCGGCGTGGAGGCCGCCTTCACCCTCATCGCCTACTACGCCGACCTGCTGGCCGACCGTCGGGCGCACCCCACCTCCGACCTCACCACGGCGCTGCTGGCGGCCGAGGTCGACGGCGACCGCCTCACCGACGACGAGATCATGGGGTTCCTGTTCCTCATGGTGGTGGCCGGCAACGAGACCACCACCAAGCTGCTCGGCAACGCCTGGTACTGGGCCTGGCGGAACCCTGACCAGCGGGCCACGCCCTTCGCCGACCCGACCAGGATCCCCGCCTGGGGTGAGGAGACGTTGCGCTACGACACCTCCACGCAGATGCTGGCGCGCCGCACCACCGAGGACGTGACGCTCCACGACACCACGATCCCGGCCGGGGAGCGGGTGGTGCTGCTGGTCGGGTCGGCCAACCGCGACGAGCGGGTCTTCTCCTGCCCCGACGTCTACGACCTCGACCGCCCCGAGGCCGAGCTCCAGCACATCGCCAGCTTCGGCTTCGGCCGCCACTACTGCCTGGGCGCGTCGCTGGCCCGCCTCGAGGCCCGCGTGTGCCTGGAGGAGCTGGTGGCCCGGGTCGCCGACTACGAGATCGACCCCGCCGGCATCCGCCGAGTCCACAGCAGCAACGTGCGCGGCTTCGCCTCCCTCCCCACCACCGTCACCCTGCGATGACCTCCGCGCGCGGTGTCGCCACAAGTACGGGGGGTGGGGGCTGATGCCGAAGTTCCCGAAGCACCCGGCGCGGCGGACGGCGGTCGTCACCGGGGCGTCGTCGGGCATCGGGGCGGCCGTCGCCCGCGGGCTGGCCGGTGCCGGCCACCCGGTGGTGCTCGGCGCCCGGCGGACCGATCGCCTCGACGAGGTCGCGGCCGCGATCATCGCCACCGGCGGGGAGGCACTGGCGCTACCCCTCGACCTCACCAAGGACCGTTCGATCGACGCCTTCGCGGCCGCCGCCGAGGCGCAGCTCGGGCCGGTGGAGATCCTGGTGTCGAACGCCGGTGACGTGCTGCCCGCCACCGCCATGAGCGTCGACCCCGACGACTTCGCCCGGCAGGTGCAGGTCAACGTGGTCGGCGCTCACCGGGTGGTGCGGGCGCTGGGGGGCGGCATGCTCGACCGCCAGCGCGGCGACATCGTCTTCGTCACCTCCGACGTGGTCCGTGTGCCCCGCACCTACATGGCCGCCTACGTCACGTCCAAGCACGCCCTGGAGGGGCTGGCCCGGGCCATGCAGATGGAGCTCGAGGGCTCCGGCGTGCGGGTCGGCATCGTGCGACCCGGGCCGGCGACGACCGAGCAGGGGTCGACCTGGGACGCGTCGGTCATCGACGAGGTGCTGGCCGACTGGGACCGCTGGGGGATCATGCGCCACCCCGGCTACCTGCGCCCGGCGGACGTGGCCGGCGCGGTGCTGACCGTCGTGTCGACCCCGCGCGGCACCCACGTGACGCTCATCGAGGTGGAGCCCGAGGCTCCCGCTGGAGGCCCTACATGACCACCACCGTCGTCCCGCCCCGCGTCTCCGGCGAGGGGGACCAGGCCGGCACCGGGCACCTCGAAGAGCTGCGCGTCGACCCCATCGGCCTCATGGAGCGCACCCGGGCCGAGTGCGGCGACGTGGGCACGTTTCGCCTGGCCGACCGCGACGTCGTGCTCCTCACGGGGCCGGACGCCAACGAGATCTTCTTCCGGGCTCCCGAGGAGGAGCTCGACCAAGCCGAGGCCTACCCGTTCATGACCCCGATCTTCGGCGAGGGCGTGGTGTTCGACGCCTCGCCGGAGGAGCGGCGCAAGGCACTCCACAACCAGGCCCTGCGCGACAAGTTCATGCGCGGGCACGCCGAGACGATCGCGGCGGAGGTGGAGCGCATGGTGGCGCGGGCCCCCGATGGCGGCGACATCGACCTGCTCGACTGGTTCGCGGAGCTCACCATCTACACGTCGTCAGCATGCCTCATCGGCCAGCGGTTCCGCGAGCAGCTCGACGGCCGGTTCGCGGCGCTCTACCACGACCTCGAGCAGGGCACCGACGCCCTCGCCTACGTCGACCCCTACGCCGACATCGAGAGCTTCCACAAGCGCGACGCAGCGCGCGTCGGACTCGTGCAGCTCGTAGAGGCGATCATGGCCACCCGGGCCGCAGAGCCGCCGCCCCAGCGGGACGAGCGCGACCTGCTCGACGTGCTGATGTCAATCAGGAACGACGACGGGTCACCCCACTTCAGCGCCGACATCATCACGGGCATGTTCATCTCGATGATGTTCGCCGGTCACCACACCACCTCCGGCACCGCGGCCTGGACGCTCATCGAGCTGCTCCGCCATCCCGACTTCCTGGCCGAGGTGGTCGGGGAGCTCGACACGGTGGCCGCCGAAGGGGCGGAGGTCAGCTACCAGGCGCTGCGCGAGATGCCGAAGCTCGAGGCCGCCATCAAGGAGGCGCTCCGGCTCCACCCGCCCCTCATCCTGCTCCTGCGGGTGGCCAAGGTGCCGCTCGAGGTGGTGGGGTGCGCCATCCCGGCCGGCGCGCTGGTGGCCGCATCACCGACGGTGTCCAACCGAGACCCCGCGGCATTCGACGACCCCGAGACCTTCGACCCCCGCCGCTACCTCGAGCCCCGTGAGGACGACCTTGCCAACCCGTGGAGCTGGATCCCCTTCGGTGCCGGCCGGCACCGGTGCGTGGGCGCCGCCTTCGCCATGATGCAGCTCAAGGCGATCTTCTGCGTGCTACTGCGACAGTTCACCTTCGAGCTCACCCAGCCCCACGACACCTACCGCAACGACCACTCGAAGATGGTCGTCCAGCTCGCGCAGCCCTGCGGCGCCCGGATGACCCCCCGCACACCGAACAGGGCGTTGGTGTGACCAGCTGGCGGATCGTCGTGGACCACGACCTGTGCCAGGGACATGGGGTCTGCGAGAGCGAGGCCCCCGATGTGTTCTCGGTGTCGAAGGCCGGCGAGCTGACCGTGCTGGCCGACTCTCCCCGAGACGGACATCGCCAGGCAGTGGAAGCAGCCGTGAAGTTCTGCCCGACGCACGCACTCACCATCGTGGAGGAGACCTGATGCCCGCTTACCCGCGCGAGGAGCTCGAGGAGATGGTGGAGCGATGGCTCCAGGCCAACAGGGACGCTGAGGCGGCCGGAGACTGGACGGCCATGTCGCTGCTGTTCGCAGAGGACGCCACCTACGGGTGGAACTACGGCCCCGAGAACGAGTTCATGGCGGTGGGCCGCGACGAGATCCGTGATGTTGCCCTCGGTCTCGAGATGGGCGGCCTCGACGGCTGGGAGTACCCGTACCAGGAGATCCTCATCGATGAGAGGAAGGGTCAGGTGGTCGGCTTCTGGAAGCAGGTCGCCCTGGCCACCCGGGCCGACGGCTCCCGCTACGAGGTGGCCGGCCTCGGCGGGTCGTGGTTCGGCTACGCGGGCGACTTCCAGTGGCGGTTCCAGCGCGATTGGTTCGACTACGGCAACGCAGCGGCCTGCTTCATCGAGATGATGGGCGACGGCACCCTCTCGGAGGGCATGACGGCCCGCATGCACCGCTCGCTCGGCGGGGGCCTCCCCGGCCACTACGCCATCGGCCAGGCCCCCGCGCCGATCTGGCCCGTCATCGCCGAACCGGAGGTTCGACGATGAGCCGGTTCGACGGGAAGGTGGCCATCGTCACGGGGGCAGCGGGTGGCATCGGGGAGGCCTATGTGCGCGCGCTGGCCGCCGAGGGGGCGAGCGTGGTCATCGCCGACATGGACGCCGAGCGGGGCCAAGCGGTGGCTACGGACCTCGGGGAGGCAGCGCTGTTCGTGCCGACGGACGTGGCCGATCCGGCATCGGCGGCGGAGATGGCCGCGGCCACTGTCGAGCGCTTCGGCGGGATCGACCTGCTTGTGAACAACGCCGCCATCTACGGGGGCATGCAGCTCGACACCCTCCTCACCGTCGAGTGGGACTACTACCGGCGCTTCATGGCCGTGAACATGGACGGAGCGCTGGTGGTCACCCGAGCCTGCTACAAGCACCTCAGTCGACGTGGGGGCGGCGCGATCGTGAACCAGTCGTCGACAGCCGCGTGGATGTACGCCGGCTTCTATGGTCTCGCCAAGGTGGGCATCAACGGGCTCACCCAACAGCTGGCGGCCGAGCTGGGCGGCCGGAACATCCGGGTGAACGCCATCGCCCCCGGGCCCATCGACACCGAGGCCACCCGTTCGGTGGTCCCGGCCGAGATGCTCGACGACATCGTCAGGGGCCTCTCGCTCAAGCGTCGGGGCACCCCCCAGGATCTCGTGGGCATGTGCCTGTTCCTGCTGTCCGACGAGGCGGCATGGATCACGGGCCAGATCTTCAACGTCGATGGTGGCCAGATCGTGCGCTCATGAGCGACGACCCCCGGGAGGAGCTGGTGGTGGGGTTCATCGGGCTGGGCCAGATCGGCGCGCCGATGGCCGGGCGTCTGGTCGACTGGCCGGGCGGGCTGCATGTGTTCGACGTGCGGGCGGAGGCGGTGGCGCCCCTCGTGGAGCAGGGAGCGAGCGAGGCCGACAGCGTGGCCGCGATCGGTTCGGCGTGCGACGTGGTGTCGGTGATGGTGCTGGACGACGCACAGGTTCGGTCCGTCGTCGCCGAGCTGCTCACGACGGCCCGGCCCGGCACCATCCTTGCGGTGCACTCCACCATCCGGGCCGAGACGGCCCAGGAGCTTTCCGTCACCGCAGCGACCCACGGGGTAGCGCTGCTCGACGTGCCAGTGAGCGGGGGGTTCGTGGGCGCCCATGAGGGCTCCCTGGCCGCCATGGTGGGGGGCGACCGGGAGGCCTACGAGCGGGTCAGGGAGGTGTTCGCGAGGTGGGCCTCGGTGACGGTGCACATGGGCCCGGCCGGCGCTGGTACCCGAACCAAGCTCGCACGCAACCTCATGCACTTCATTGCCTACACGGGTGCCGCCGAGGCGCAGCGCCTCGCCGAGGCGGCCGGGCTCGATCTGCGCAAGCTGGCCCGGGTCGTGCGCCACAGCGACGCCGTCACCGGGGGGCCTGGGGCCATCATGCTGCGCGATTCCACCACCACCCTCGAGCCGGACGACGACTGGTACGACGCCATGGTGCACACGCGGGACCTGGGCGAGAAGGACCTCGCCCTTGCCCTCGAGCTGGCCGACCACCTCGGGCTCGACCTCCCCCTCGCCCGCCTGGCCCAGCGCGATCTGGCCGCCGGCCTCGGGGTGCCGCACCCCGCCGAGGGGCCTCAGCTGTAGAGGGCTTCGATGTCCTCGGCGTACTTGGCATGGATGCCGCGGCGCTTGAGCTTGGAGGTGGGGGTGAGCTCCTCGGAATCGGGCAGCCACTCGTCGTGGAGGATCCTCACCTTCTTCACCCGCTCGGCGTTGTTGAACCCGGCCATGGCCGTCTCGAGGCCCCGGTTCACCTCCGCGATGATCTCGGGGTTCTCGGCCAGCTCGGCCAGCGAGCCGAAGGCGATGCCGTGCTCCTTGGCCCACACGGGCGCGACCTCGCCGTCGAGGACGACGAGCGCCGAAACGAAGGGGCGCTGGTCACCGATCGCACAGGCCTGACCCACGAGGGGGATCATCTTGAGCTCGGCCTCGAGGTTGGCGGGGCTGATGTTCTTGCCGCCGGCGGTGATGATGAGCTCCTTCTTGCGGTCGATGATCCGGAGGTAGCCCTCGTCGTCGAAGGTGCCGATGTCGCCCGAGTGCAGGGTGCCATCGGGGTCGAGGGCCTCGGCTGTCTTCTCCGGGTCGTCGAGGTAGCCGGTGAAGACGTTGCCCCCACGGATGCACACCTCGCCGTCGTCCGCGAGGAAGCAGTCGGTGCCGGGGAAGGCCACGCCCACGGTGCCCGCCTTCACCCGCGTGGGCTCCCAGGTCATGGGGCCGCTGCTCTCCGACATGCCGTAGATCTCCGACAGCGGCACGCCCAGGGCGCGGTACCAGCTGATCAGCTCCGGGGGGATGGGGGCGGCGCCGGTGATGGCGTAGACGAGGTTGTCGAGGCCCACGAGGGCGCGCACCCCGGCGAAGGCCGCCTCGTCGAGGAAGGCCCAGGTGGCCTCGTCCTCGGCGGTCGCCCCGCCGAGCGTGCGCCGCTCGGCGATCGGGATGGCCGCCGCCACGGCGTCGTCGAACTGCGCCTTCTTCTCGGGGTCGGCGGCGAGAGCGGCCTGCACGCCGGCGTAGATCTTCTCCCACACCCTTGGCACCCCGAACATGATCTGCGGGCGGACCTCGCGCGCGTAGGCCGCGATCTGGCCCGCATCGGGGCAGGTGGTCACGATGTAGCCGCCCATCACCGCGAGGTAGTGGGTGGACATGCGCTCCGCGATGTGGGCCATCGGGAGGTAGGAGATGGCACTGAAGCCCACCGGCTCGACGTCGAGGAGGCGGAGGTAGCCCTCGGCGGTCCACACCACGTTGTAGTGGGTGAGCATCACGCCCTTGGGCGGCCCGGTCGTGCCCGACGTGTAGATGACGGTGGCCAGCGTCTCGGGGGTGCAGTTGCCCAGCTCGGCGGCCAGGTCGAGCCCGGGGCCCTGCAGCATCTCGTCGGTGACGCCGTGGTGGGACAGGTTGACGACGGCCTGCAGCGCCGGGAGCTGCTCGCGCACCCTGGTGAAGCGCTCCTCGAAGCCGTCGTTCTCGACCACGGCGAGCTTCGCCTTGCAGTGGCCCGTGAGGTAGGCGACCTGCTCGGGGGAAGAGGAGTTGTAGATCGAGATG
>Ga0209798_10001115_pt1 | contig 16371 bp, 16 predicted proteins | sample DOMMetBare3Fresh_FD_187475 | JGI IMG/M metagenome (GOLD analysis project Ga0209798, IMG submission 187475) | Wetland sediment microbial communities from St. Louis River estuary, USA, under dissolved organic matter induced mercury methylation -... | ecosystem: Environmental > Aquatic >...
TGGTCCCGTGAGCCTGGTGGTGGCCCTGCTCGTAGCGGGCGGGGTCCTGTTCTGGCCGGATAACTTCGGCCGCTGCCGGTTGGCGATTCTGCCCGGACGGTCATCGACCGCCGCGTTGATCCCGCGATCGTGGGCGGGCTCAGCCTGGGAGCGAGGACGGCGGTGGAGACTTGGTCGCGCGGGCGCGCGGGTCAGCCCGCAAGACCTGCTCAGTCTGCTCGACGCCATCTCCCCTGCCCTGGAGGCAGGGGTGGCGCCGGCGTCGGCCCTGCGGATCGCAGCCGACTCTCGGTCCGGCTCCGGTCGCCCTGACCCGCTGGCCGCCCTGGCCAACGACATGGCGTCGGCGGCGGCCGACGGAGCCACCCTTGGTCCCCTGTGGCGGGCGGCGGCCGAGACGGCCGGATCACCCGAGCTGCTGCTGTTGGCGCAGGCCTGGTCCCTGACTGAGGACATGGGAGCTCCCCTTGCCCAGGCGGTTCGCACGACTGCAGGGTTGCTCGAGGCACGCATCGCTCATGAACGTCGCTTGGCGGCCGCAGTGGCAGGAGCCAAGGCGACCGTGAACCTCCTCACGGTGCTGCCGATCGCTGGCCCCCTGTTGGCGCTGGTACTGGGGATCGGGCCGAGTGAGCTCTTTGGCGGCTCACGGCTGACACAAGGCAGCCTCCTTCTGGGACTCTGTCTGGCCGGCATCGGTCGCTGGTGGGTGCGGTGGATGGTGCGCGCCATCTCACGCGGACCGGTGATCGCATGACCGCTGATCGCATGAACGTCCTGGTGATGATGCTGACCGCGGCGGCAGTGCTCACGTGGCCCCGCCCCTATCCCATCAGCCATGTTGCCCTGGGCCGGGTTCCGACGGGTGACGACCCGTTCGGCGACGGCACGACCGGCGCCGGAAGAAGCGTGGACACCAGCTCCTCGCAGACCGTTGTGCCGGCCGCCGAGGTGGCAGGTGTGGTCGACCTGCTCGCCCTGACCTTGCGCGGAGGGGTTGGAATCGTGGAAGCGATGGAGGCCGTGGCCGGTCGTGTTGGTGGTTTGTTGGGACTGCATCTGCAGACCGTCGCCGCTGCTCATCGTTGGGGTGTCGAGGACGCGACGGCATGGGCGAGCGTGCCGTCGGCCTGGCAGCCCGCGGCGCGGGCCCTGCGCATGGCAGCCACCGCGGGTGTGCCCCCAGCGGACGTCCTGGTACGGGCCGCCGAGGAGGTGCGTCGGGCCGAACAACAACGGCTCGAGGTGGCCACCGCAACGTTGGGCATCCGCATCGTGCTGCCCCTGGGGCTGGCGTTCCTGCCCGCGTTCGTCCTGACCACGGTCGTGCCGATCGTTCTTGCCCTCGCCAATCAAGTCCTGGTCAGCCACTGACCCAACTCAGCCATCACGCTCAACGCCGGATTCGGCACTCAACAAAGGAGATTCACCATGAAGAGCTATCGACGTCTTTGGCAGACACTGATGGGCCGACGTGAGAAGCTGGGGGCAAAGGCGCAGGCGGGGATGACCACCGCCGAGTATGCCGTGGGCACGCTCGCCGCCTGCGCTTTCGCGGCAGTGCTGATGGCCGTCGTGCGCTCGGGTGCGATCAAAGACGCCCTCACCGGCCTGATCACGTCTGCGCTCTCGATCGCCGCCTGATGCGCACTCTGAGTCGTCAGTCCGGTCGTCGACCTCCACGCGGGTCCCATCGAGTGCGCTGGCGTCCGTTCGCGAGCTGGTCAAGGGGAGCCAGAGAGCGCGGCATGGCCACGGCCGAGTTTGCCGTCGTGCTACCAGCGGTCGTCCTTGTGCTGGCCCTGTCATTGGGGGCGTTGGGGCTGGCCTGGGATCAGATCCGATGTGTCGACGCGGCCCGCGCCGGGGCTCGTGCCGCGTCGCGCGGGGATAGCGCGGAGGCGGTGATCCTCGTTGCCGGTCGCGCGGCACCATCCGGCGCCGAGGTGTCGATCGGCGCAGCAGGTGGGCTCGTTCGGGTCTCGGTGGTGTCCCGACCGCGGGTGGCGGCGACTCTGCTCCCCACCTGGCTGCGCGCGAGCTCCAGTGCGTCCGCAGCTCTCGAGCCGTCGGACCCGAACAAGTGACGTGGGGTGCAGCACTGACACAGCCTCCGGCACTCACGCCGACTCGGGGTGTCGGACGTCACCGGCGTGAGGATCGAGGATCGGCCACGGTGGTCATGCTCGGTGTTATCGGGGCAGTGCTGCTGCTGACGATCTCAGGACTCGTGCTGGCCAGCGCGGTTCTGGCCAGTCATCGCGCCCGGGCAGCAGCGGACCTTGCAGCGCTCGCCGCCGCAGGCGTGCTGATGCGAGGCGAACCAGCCAGCGACGCCTGTGCGGCTGGGGCTCAGGTTGCGGTGGTCAATCACGCACGGTTGCAGCGGTGCATCGCATCTGCGACGGAGGTGCGGCTCAGCGTTGCCGTCGCTGCGGGCGTCAGAGGTGTGGGGGTCGCCACGGCCAGGTCGCGAGCCGGCCCGGGCCCAAGTGGTGGGTAACCGGGCGGGGGTCGGGCGGTGTCAGGTGGACGAGTCGGTGCCGGTATCGCCGCTGGTCGGGGTGCGGGTGCTGGTATCGCCGCTGGTGTGGGCGCTGGTACCGGTGTTGGTATCGGCACCGCCCACTGTGGTGTCCTTCTGAAAACGGTGACGGCTCGAGTGCTGACCTGCTTCAGCTGACGGGGTTGCCGCAGCGTCGGCTTGTCCCTTGCGCAGCTCACGCAGCTCCTTGCGCGAGCTCGCCTTGCGGCGCGCGCCACGGTTGATCAGGGCAAACCCGATACCGACCAAGACGACCGACAATGCCCCGGCGATGAACATGGCCAGCGGTGAGGCCAAGAGCTTGAAACCGAGGGCAGACACCTCGATCGTCTGCTCGGCACCCGACGGGGCCGTCACGGCGAACACGGTGGCGCCCACGGCGGCCAGGATCAACAGCAGACCGAGCACGATCATCGGAGAAGCCTCCAGGACTCATCAACTCTTGATGACCTCGTGGTCACCGGCGCCAATCCTACGCAGGCCCTGCGCCTCATCCGGACTCGTGAGGTCTGACCGCCCTCGCTACGCGCCTTTTGAACCCGCGAGGACGGCCGTCAACAACGCGACAGCGCCCTCCTTGTCCAGGGGCTCGTTGCCATTACCGCATTTTGGCGACTGCACGCACGAGGGACACCCGCCTGTGCACTCGCACGCGAGGATCGCGTCCCGCGTCGCCGTGAGCCAGGTGGTGGCGGCTCGGAACCCTCGTTCGGCGAACCCTGCGCCGCCGGGATGGCCGTCGTAGACGAGGATCGTCGGACGGCCCGTGTCGGGGTGAAGGGCTGTCGAGACGCCGCCGATGTCCCAACGATCCGACGTGGCAACCAGAGGCAGCATGCCAATGGCGGCATGTTCTGCAGCATGAGCCGCCCCCGGGATGTCGGGCTCGGCGATACCTGCCGAGTCCAACATCTCCTCGGTCATGGTCCACCACACGGCCTTGGTGTGCAGCGTCCGCTCTGGCAGGTCGAGCGGGTGCTCGCCCAAGACCTCCCCGCCGGGCCGGATGCGCAGGAAGGACGTCACCTGTGAGCGCACGTCGACGCTGCCGAAACACAGTTCGACCGGCCCCCATTCTTGGGACTGCTCGATCCGACCGATGTCGAACCCGCTCACGGACCGCGCGTGAGTGGACCACCCCGGATCGCCGGCCACGACGGCCGCGTGCGAGTCCTCCACGTCATAGTGGGCGACCACGTAGGTCTGGCCCTGGTGCACATATACGGCTCCGGTGTGGACGCTGGAGTGGGCGGCCGGCCCATCAACCGTGCCGAGCACGCGTCCCGTCGACCGTTCGACGATGCGCACGGTCTCGCCCGTTCCACGCAGCGGCACATGGTCGGTCGCCCGTTCGGATCGCGTCCAGAACCACCCTCCCGGCCGCCGCCTCAGCACTTGTCGGGCCACGAGAACGTCGAGCAAACCGATCATGGTCGGTCCGAAGACCTGAGCGTCGGCCTCGGTGAGCGGAAGCTCGGCAGCGGCGGCGGCCAGATGCGGCGCAAGGACGTAGGGGTTGTGCGGATCGAGGACCGCGGCCTCGACCGGCTGGTCGAACAATGCTGCCGGATGGTGGACCAGATAGGTGTCCAGCGGGTCGTCGCCGGCGACCAATATCGCCAGTGAGCGAGTCCCGGTGCGTCCGGCACGGCCGGCCTGTTGCCACAGGGAGGCTCGGGTCCCCGGCCACCCCGCAAGCAGGACCGCGTCCAGTCCGCTCACGTCGATGCCCAGCTCCAGCGCATTCGTTGCCGCCAGGCCGCGCAGAGCACCCGAGCGCAAGTGTTGCTCCAGTTCACGCCGTTCCTCCGGGAGGTATCCGCCGCGGTATGCCGCGACGGTGGGTCCCAGGGCGGGGTCCATGTGGCTGAGTGACCGGCGCGCGCTGGCTGCCACCGTCTCGACCCCCGCCCGAGATCGGGCGAACGCCACGGTCTGTACCCCGTCGACCACGAGGTCGGCCAGCAGGTCGGCGGTTTCGGCAACGGCGCTGCGCCGATGCGGCGCCTCGACTGTGTCACCGCCTCCGCCAACGCCATCGCGACTGGTGACGAGACCCGGCTCCCACAGACCAAACGTCATCGACTCCCGTGGCGACCCGTCGAGAGTGACGGGCCGGACCGGCATACCGATCAGGGCGCTGGCCTGGGTTTCAGGGTCGGCCACCGTGGCGCTGGCGAGGATGAACGTGGGAGAGGCTCCATAGAGCGTCGCCACCCGCCGCAGTCGGCGCATCAACGCCGCCAGATGCGATCCAAATACCCCTCTGTAGACGTGACATTCGTCGATCACGACGTAGCGCAGCGACCGCAGGAACGGAGCCCACCGCTGATGGCCGGGGAGCAGCGAGTGATGCACGAGGTCGGGGTTGGTCAGGACGTACTGGCTGTGGTCGCGGATCCAGCGACGTTCATCCGTTGGGGTGTCACCGTCGTAGGTCGCGGCCCGAAGGCCGGGGATGGCCAGAGCCGTCAGGCGCGCCATCTGGTCGGCGGCAAGAGCCTTGGTCGGGCTCAGATAAAGAGCGGTGGCTCCCCGACCGGATGGGGCAGCAGCACCATCGACGAGGGCCGAGAGCACGGGCAGGAGAAAGCCGATGCTCTTGCCAGACGCCGTGCCTGTCGAGATGACCACATGTGAGCCGTCATGGGCCAGGTCTGCGGCCTCGCGTTGATGAGACCACAGTTGTGCTATCCCGGACGTGGTGAAGGCTGAATAGACAGCAGGGGCAACCCAATCGGGCCATGGGGCGACCTGTTCCTGGCGGGCGGGCACCTCGTGGACATGCACCAGCCGTTCCCTGCGCGGCCCATTGGACAGGCGTGACAGAACCTCCGCGGGGTCGAAGACCCGTCCGGTTGCAAGGGGAGGCTCACTGTGCATCCTCCAAACCGTATGCCGTCCATGCCCGCTCGGTTTAGTGTGGTTCTCGTGCGGCCGACTGCGGCCCCAGAACGATGAGGAGCACCACGTGGATCTGTCGATCTCCAGCGACGCCCGCGATGAGGTGACGGTCGTTCACATAGGTGGCGAGATCGACGTCTACACCGCTCCGGTGCTGCGCGAGCGACTTGATGAGCACATCTCGGCGGGCCGTCACCATCTCGTGATCGATCTCGAGAATGTCTCGTTCATGGACTCGACCGGTCTTGGTGTCCTCGTCGGGCGCCTCAAGCTCGTGAGGCTCACGAACGGCTCGCTCCGGCTGGTGTGCTCAAGTGAGCGCATCCTGAAGGTCTTCTCGATCACCGGTCTCGACAAGGTGTTCCATATCTATGGCTCGGTTGACGACGCTCTGGCCGCCACCGTCTGACGCACCGCACGACCGCCTGACTCATCGAGCGGGGCTGACGGTTTGCGCCCGACCTAGTCGTCTACAATGACGGCCAACCACACCTGCCCCGGCAGGTGTGAGGTGCGTCACGAGGGGACCCGCTGGTCACCTGCCGTGTGATTCCGTCGGTCGCAACGTGTCGAGTGCCGATTTCCCATGTCCTCAGGAGGATTGAATGCCAGGCCTTATCCATGCCGCCGGCGAAACACCGCTGACCTTGGCGGGCACGAACCTTACCTTGGTGATTGTCGTCGCTGTGATCGCCATCGTGGCGTTGTTCATGGGCGTCGTCTTCCGCCGGCAGGTTCTTGCCGCCGACCCGGGCACCGCCAAGATGCAAGAGATCGGCCTAGCAGTCGAGGAGGGTGCCCACGCCTATCTGGCGCGGCAGTTCAAGACGCTGTCCGTCTTCGTCGTGGTCGTCTTCTTCCTGCTGATGGCTCTGCCAGCCGACACCGCCGGGATCCGCTTCGGTCGTTCCGGCTTCTTCGTGCTCGGAGCGATCTTCTCGGCTGCGGTCGGGTACTTCGGGATGAGCCTCGCGGTCAAGGCCAACGTGCGCGTCGCCTCGGCCGCCAACAACTCGGGCCGCGACGAGGGCATGCGCATCGCCTTCCGCACCGGTGGCACCGTCGGCATGATGACCGTGGGTCTGGGCCTGCTGGGCGCCGCCTCGGTCGTGCTCCTCTACAAGGGTGACGCCCCCAAGGTTCTCGAGGGCTTCGGCTTCGGTGCAGCGCTGCTGGCCATGTTCATGCGTGTTGGCGGCGGAATCTTCACCAAGGCCGCCGACGTGGGTGCCGACCTGGTCGGCAAGGTTGAGGCCGGTATCCCCGAGGACGACCCGCGAAATGCGGCGACGATCGCGGACAACGTCGGCGACAACGTCGGCGACTGCGCCGGCATGGCCGCAGACCTCTTCGAGTCGTATGCCGTGACGCTGGTCGCCGCACTCATCCTCGGCAAGTCCGCCTTCGGCGAGCAGGGTCTCGTGTTCCCCCTGATCGTCCCGGCCATCGGCGCCCTGACCGCGATCTTGGGTGTCTTCATCACCAAACCTCGCCCGGGCGAGAACGGCCTCGTCGCGATCAACCGCGGCTTCTACATCTCGGCCGCAGTCTCGGCAGTACTCAGCACCATCGCCTCTTTCCTCTACCTGCCATCGTCGTTCGCTAAGATCGTGGGCCTGCCTGCCGGACCCAATGGAGCGCCGAACCCGATCTTGGCGCTCAGCGGTGACCCGCGGCTGGTGGCCTCACTTGCCGTCATCCTCGGAATTGTCCTGGCTGCGATCATCCTCATGCTGACCGGACACTTCACCGGCACGGACAAGCGCCCCACCATGGACGTTGCCCGGACCTCGCTGACCGGTGCTGCCACGGTCGTGCTGTCCGGCATCGGCGTCGGCCTCGAGTCCGCGGTCTACACAGCAGTCATCATCGGTGGCGCGATGTACCTTGCGTTCCTGCTCGGGGCCGGATCGATCTCCCTGTCGCTCTTCCTCATCGCGCTGACCGGGTGCGGACTGCTGACGACTGTCGGGGTGATCGTGGCCATGGACACCTTTGGTCCGGTCTCGGACAACGCGCAAGGCATCGCCGAGATGTCTGGCGACGTCCACGGCGACGGTGTGCAGGTCCTGACCGAGCTCGATGCGGTCGGCAACACCACCAAGGCCATTACCAAGGGCATCGCAATCGCCACGGCGGTGCTGGCTGCGACGGCTCTCTTCGGGGCTTACAGCGACGCGGCAACCACGGCCATCGCCAAGGCGGCCAAGTCACTGACTGAAGAGCCATCGGTGGCGACGAAGGTGTCTTTGCTGGACTACCAGGTCATCACGCCGGCCAACCTCTTCGGCCTCATCCTCGGTGCCTCCGTGGTGTTCATGTTCTCCGGTCTGGCGATCAACGCCGTGACCCGGGCTGCGGGCGCGATCGTCTTCGAGGTGCGGCGCCAGTTCCGCGAGCACCCCGGGATCATGGACTACACCGAGAAGCCCGAGTACGGCAAGGTCGTCGACATCTGCACCAAGGACTCGCTGCGTGAGCTCGCGACGCCTGGTCTGCTGGCCGCCATGGCCCCGATCGCTGTCGGCTTCGGCCTCGGCATCGGGCCGCTGGCGGGTTACCTCGCCGGCGCCATCGGCGCTGGTGTCCTGATGGCCGTCTTCCTGGCCAACGCAGGAGGCTCGTGGGACAACGCCAAGAAGATCGTTGAAGATGGCGCCCACGGCGGCAAGGGCTCTGCTGCCCACGAGGCCACCATTATTGGCGACACCGTCGGTGACCCGTTCAAGGACACCGCAGGTCCGGCGATCAACCCGTTGATCAAGGTCATGAACCTGGTCTCGCTGCTGATCGCCCCCGCGATCGTCACCCTCACGATTGGCGATCAGGCCAACTCTTGGGTGCGCTACGGCATTGCCGCCCTGGCGCTGCTCATCGCGGTGACCGCGGTGGCCATATCCAAGCGCCGAGACATTGCTATCGGTGGTGGCGCGGACGGCGACGGCGACGGCGACTCCGAGCCGGCGACAACGTCCACTCCTGCCGCGGTGTGACCGAGAACTGAAGCACCCGGCATACACGTTGGTGGCCGGTCACCTCATCCGAGGTGGCCGGCCACCGGCATGCTCAGACCTCAGTTGAACTGCCAGGACCGCTTGGACAGGCCGTACCAGAAGCCGTCGATAACGCTGCGGCTCGTGAGGTCACCGCTCTCGTAGGCCGCACCGAGCGAGACGAACAACGGTGCGAAGTGCTCGGTGCGCGGGTGGGCCTCGTGCGCGGCGGGTGCCTTGCGCAGGAAGTCGAGGATCGAGTCCACGTCGGCGGAGGCCATGGCCTCACGGGCCCAGGCATCGAACTCCGCGGAGGCAGTCGGCGCAGGGGCGTGTGAGCTGGCCGAGGGGTTGAACCAGCGCAGGTTGTGGGTCGTGAATCCTGACCCGACGATCAGCGTCCCCTGATCGCGCAGAGGGGCGATCTTGCGGCCGATCTCGAACAGCTCCTGGGGGTCGAGGGTCGGCATCGACATCTGCAGGACCGGGATGTCGGCCTCGGGGAACATCTCGACGAGCGGCACATAGGCGCCGTGGTCGAGGCCGCGACTCGGGTCCTGATGCACGGGGACTCCTTGGGTGTGCAGAAGCTTGGTGACGTCTGTCGCGAGCTGAGGGGCGACGGGCGCGTCATACGTCACTTCGTAGTAGCGCTGAGGGAAGCCCCAGAAGTCGTACACGAGGGGCACAGTGGTGGTCGCCGACAGGGCGAGAGGGGCTTCCTCCCAGTGGGCCGAGACCATCAAGATGTTGGTCGGTCGGGGCAGATCGGCTGACCAGGATGCGAGCTCAGCGGTCCAGGTTCGGTCGTCCGCGAGCGGGGGAGCGCCGTGGCTGAGGTACAGGACTGGCATCCTGCCCGCGCTGGCTGGAGAGTCGGCTGTCGAGGTCATGGCTCGACAGTACGGCAAACAAGTTAAACATTCAACTACATTTGGACGGCAGTACCAGTTTGACGTGATTCACCTCGCATCCGCTGCGGCTGGTTCGGGTGAACTGGACAGTAGGCGTTACCGTCTATGCGCATTGCCATGTCGGAGCAGCGACGAATCCGCTGCACGTGGTGATGGGAAGTTGAGGATGAAACGTGGCACCAAGCTCCGGACGCAAGCTCGTCATCGTCGAGTCACCCGCCAAGGCCAAGAAGATCGCCGAGTTCCTCGGTAAGGGTTACGACGTCGACGCCAGCGTTGGACACATTCGGGATCTGCCCAACCCCAGCGAGCTGCCTGCGGAGATGAAGAAGGGTCCCTACGGCCGTTTCGCGGTCGACGTGGACAACGGCTTCGATGCCTACTACGTCGTCGACCCGGGCAAGCGCAAGAAGGTGGCCGAGCTCAAGCGACTGCTCAAGGATGCCGACGAGCTCCTGCTGGCCACTGATGAGGACCGTGAGGGCGAGGCCATCGCATGGCACCTGCTCGAGGTGCTCAAGCCCAAGGTGCCGGTGCGTCGGATGGTGTTCCACGAGATCACCAAAGAGGCCATCGTCCGCGCTGTCAACGAGACTCGCGAGCTCGACACCCGGCTGGTGGACGCGCAGGAGACCCGCCGTATCCTCGACCGCCTCTTTGGGTACGAGGTCTCGCCGGTGCTGTGGCGCAAGGTGCGTCAAGGCCTGTCGGCTGGCCGTGTGCAGTCCGTCGCAACGCGCATCGTGGTCGAGCGCGAGCGTGAGCGGATGGCCTTCCGTCGTGCGTCCTACTGGGACGTCGAGGGAGACTTCGCACCGGACTCCGCTGCGGCACAAGGCTTCTCAGCCCGGCTGAGCCTGGTCGACGGCAAGCGCGTGGCCACGGGTCGGGACTTCGGTGACGACGGCGTGCTCAAGGGCAACGGTGTGACTCGGCTCGACGAGGCCACGGCCAACCTCATCGCCAATGCAGTTATGGGCAACAGCGACGTCAAGGTCACCGACGTTGCCGAGAAGCCCTACACCCGACGCCCCTACGCGCCCTTCACAACATCGACGCTGCAGCAGGAAGCAAGCCGCAAGCTGCACCTATCGAGCAAGAACGCCATGCGGGTGGCACAGCGCCTGTACGAGAACGGCTACATCACCTACATGCGAACCGACTCGACCACGCTGTCGGAGGCCGCGCTGACCGCGGCCCGCGGCCAGGCCAGAGACATGTATGGCGCGGAGTACGTCCCCGACTCCCCTCGCCGTTACGAGAAGAAGGTCAAGAACGCGCAGGAGGCCCACGAGGCGATCCGCCCCGCAGGTGACCGGTTCCGCACCCCCGCGCAGGTGGCCGGCGAGCTGCATGGCGAGGAGTTCGGGCTCTACGAGCTGATCTGGAAGCGCACCGTTGCGTCGCAGATGGCTGACGCTCGCGGCTCCACTGCCACGGTCAAGCTTGGCGCCACCCTGGGCCTTCCGGAGGGATCCCGGGCTGTTGAGTTCAGCGCCAGCGGCACGGTCATCACGTTCCGCGGTTTCCTGGCGGCCTACGAAGAGGGTCGCGATGACGATGCGACTGCGCGCGCGCAGGCTGCCGACGAGGAGCGTCGACTGCCGAAGCTCTCGGTCGGGGTCTCCCTCGACGTGCTCCGAGCGGCGGCGGACGGGCACGAGACGACGCCCCCGGCCCGCTATACGGAAGCAACGCTGGTGAAGTCCATGGAGGAGAAGGGGATTGGCCGTCCGTCGACCTACGCGACGATCATGGGCACGATTCAGGACCGCGGCTACATCAAGAGTCGCGGATCGGCCCTGATCCCCACCTGGCTGGCATTCGCCGTGACCCGGTTGCTCGAGGAGCACTTCGGCAACCTCGTTGACTACGACTTCACCGCCTCCATGGAGGAGGGCCTCGACCGGATCGCCAACGGCGAGGAGCAGCGGGTCGACTGGCTCACGCGCTTCTACTTCGGCGAAGAGGCCATCTCGCTCGAAGGCCTGCGCCACCTCGTGGCGGACCTCGGCGAGATTGACGCCCGCGAGATCTCCACCATTCCTATCGGTGAGGGAATCGTCGTGCGGGTCGGCCGCTACGGCCCCTACGTCGAGGAGACCACCCCGGCCGGGGTCGACCCGGCCACCGGCGAGGCTGCCGAAGACGCCACCGGTGAGTCCCGCCGCGCCACCATCAATGACGACATCGCTCCCGACGAGATGTCGCCGGCCAAGGCCCGGGAGCTGCTCGACGCGGCTGCCGACGACGGCCGCGTCCTGGGGCAGGACCCGGAGACCGGGCGCGACATCGTGGCCAAGGCCGGTCGTTACGGCCCCTATGTCACCGAGGTGCTTCCCGAGGAGATCGCTGCACTCAAGGGCAAGTCCAAGGTCAAGCCGCGTACGGCCAGCCTGTTCGCGGGCATGGACCTCGCCTCCCTCGACATCGAGACCGCGCTGCAGCTGCTCACCCTTCCGCGCAGCCTTGGCAAGGACCCCGCAGATGGCGAGGAGATCACGGCCCAGAACGGTCGTTACGGTCCCTACCTGAAGAAGGGCACCGACTCGCGCTCCATCCAGACCGAGTCGCAGCTGTTCACCATCACGCTCGAGGAAGCATTGGCGATCTATGCCCAGCCCAAGCAGCGCGGACGGGCGGCCGCGGCTCCGCTCAAGGAGCTGGGTGACGACCCGGCGTCAGGCAAGCCGATGGTGGTCAAGGAGGGCCGGTTCGGCGCTTACGTCACCGACGGCGAGACCAACGCGACCTTGCGCAAGGACGACCAGCCCGAGACCATCACGCCCGAGCGTGGCGCGGAGCTCTTGGCGGAGAAGCGTGCTCGCGGACCGGTGACCCGCAAGCGTGCCGTCAAGAAGACCACGGCCAAGAAGACCGCCGCCAAGAAGACCGCAACGAAGAAGGCTGCGGCGAAGAAGACCGCGACCAAGAAGAGTGCCAGCAAGAAGGCCTGAGCTGCCCACACACTAGGTCAGAGGTGCCGCCCAGCTGGCGAGCTGCGCGGCCACCTCTGCATAGCTGAGTCGACCCTCAGCGACCCCGATGACCAGGTCGTATGCCGGATCCTCAGGCGCGCGCAGGGCCACGTCATTGAGGCCGTAGAAGACCACCACGGCCACCCAGGAGAGGCGCTTGTTGCCGTCGGCGAGTGGGTGGTTGCGGACGATCGACTCGAGGAGAACAGCCGCTTTGGAGTTCAGATCCGGGTACGCATCGTCGCCGAACGCCGTCGCCTGCGGTCGGTGGGCGGCTGAGTCGAGCAGGCCGACATCCTGCACCTGCAGCCCACCGAGCTCCTCGACGAGAACGAGCAGGTCGTCCGTCGTCAGGTATTGCGTCATGGCAGGCGACTCATGACAGGGTTCGACATCGAGAGTTCGTCACTGCGCCAGGCGGTCGAGCAGGGGTCCATAGCTTGCGATCGCTTCACGCGCCAGGGTGCGAACGTCCTTCTCGCGAGACAGTCGAGCCCCTCGATCGAGAATGGCTCGGTTGATCTCTTCGTTCTTGCTGACCCCGTCCTCCTCGGACAGAGCCGTGAGCACACGCTCGGCTTCCTCTGTCAGTCGTACGTTCATCGCCATGGTCGTCATGGTACCAATCTCGCACCACCTACCGACAGGCCTTCGGAACGGGTCAGGGACGCGGCTGCCCCCGCGTCCGGCCCGGCCGGCATACCGTGGTGAGTAATGGACTTGACCCTCACCCGACGTGAGGCCGCACGGTAGGGACATGACCGCGATGACGTCGATCGAGCGATGGAGAAGGAGATGTCAGGCATCAAGCTGACCAAGGAAGAGCAGAAGGAGCTGTTCGGCGACGGCTTCTCCGACGACTACGCAGAGGAGGCGGAGCAGCGGTGGGGTGAAACCGAGGCCTGGAAGCAGTCGCAGAGGCGGACGTCGAAGTACACCAAGGAGGACTGGGCCGAGGTCAAGGCCGAGATGGATGCCACCAACGCTGCGTTCGTGTCTGCGATGACCGATGGCGAGCCCGCGACCAGTGAGCGAGCCATGGACGCGGCGGAGGCACACCGGACGCACATCCAGAACCGGTTCTATGACCTCACCCCGGAGTTCCACGGCAACCTCGGTGACATGTACGTCGCGGATCCGCGGTTCACCAAGACCTACGAGGACATCAAGCCGGGGATGGCGCAATACGTGCGCGACGCGATCCATGCCAACGCCGACCGCGCGGCAGGCCAACAGTCCTGAGGCGCTGCTGTGGGCGGCCTGCCATAGGCTCAGGCGCGTGAACCTGCCAGAGCCTTCGTCGTCCTCGCTGGGCCTGTTCATCGCCCTCGAGGGCGGTGACGGATCAGGCAAGTCGACCCAGGGCCGGCTGCTGCGGGCGTGGCTGGAGGAGCTTGGCCACACGGTGGTGGTGACGCGAGAACCTGGCGGCACAGAGTTCGGCCGCACCGTTCGCCAGCTCGTGCTGCATGGCGCGCACGTGGCACCACGCGCCGAGGCCCTGCTCTTCGCCGCCGACCGCGCTCACCACGTCGAGACCCTGATCCGGCCGGCGTTGGAGCGCGGTGAGGTGGTGATCACCGACCGCTACATGGACTCCTCGATCGCCTACCAGGGTGCCGCGCGCGATCTCGGGGTTGACGAGGTGCGTGAGCTCAACATGTGGGCGACCGGCGGTTTGCTGCCCACACTCACCGTGCTGATCGACCTGCCTGCTGAGGTCGGACGGGCCCGCCGGCGAGGGATACACGACCGCCTCGAGTCCGAAGCCGACATCTTCCACCGCGCGGTGCGCGAGCACTTCCTCGCCCTCGCCCATGCCGACCCCGGTCGATACCTCATCGTCGACGGTGAGTTGCCAGCCGCGCAGATCCACGCGCTCGTCCGAGCCAGGGTCGCCACGTTGTCCGGGGTAACGCCGTGACGGTCTGGGACGACGTCGTCGGTCAGGAGCCAGCCGTCGCCGTGCTTCAACGAGCGGTCACGGACCCGAACGCCATGACTCATGCGTGGCTGCTGACAGGTCCGCCCGGGTCGGGCAGATCCGTTGCGGCCAAAGCGTTTGCGGCGGCGTTGCAGTGCCCTGACGGCGGCTGTGGCACCTGCCACGAGTGCCGCACCGCACTCGAGGGCACGCACGCGGATGTTGATGTCATCGCCACTGAGGGCCTCACCCTCAAGGTGGAGCTTGTGCGCGATCTGGTCCAGCTAGCGGCTCGGCGCCCCTCCGTGGGGCGATGGCGGGTGATCGTGCTCGAGGATGCCGACCGGCTGGGCGAGCGAGCTGCCGACGCCTTGCTCAAGGCGCTGGAGGAGCCGGTCGAGCGGACCGTATGGATCTTGTGTGCCCCCTCGCTCGAGGACGTGATCATCACCATCCGTTCGCGCTGCCGGCATGTGCGGCTGCGGACACCCCCGGTCGAGGCGGTGGCGGCGCTGTTGGTTCGTCGCGACGGCATCGATCCGGCAATGGCAACGTTTGCCGCCCGTGCGGCCCAGTGCCACGTGGGGCTTGCCCGCCGGCTGGCTCGTGACGAGGGCGCCAGGATCAGACGGCGTGACGTCATCGCACTCGCGGGGAACATTCGCGGTGTCGGCGATGCGATCGGCGCCGCAGCCGATCTGGAAAGTATCGCCAAGGAAGAGGCGGGTGCGTCAACGACGGAACGCAACGTCGCCGAGAAGGTCCGGCTGATGGAGACGTTGGGCGCCGACCCCAGCGCACGCACCCAACCGCCGCAGGTGCGCTCACAGGTCGCGGCGCTCGAGAAGGATCAGAAGACGAGGGCGACCCGATTCGTTCGCGACGTCATCGACCGGTCGCTGATCGACCTGCTCTCGATCTATCGCGACGCCCTCGTGGTGCACACCGGTTCGTCGATCGGGCTGGTCAACCAGGACATGATCGAACAGGTTCACCATCTCGCAGGCGTCCTGTCACCCGAGCGACTCCTGGGTTGTATGGACGCCATCGGCACCGCCCGCGAGCGCATCGATGCCAACGTCCAGCCCCTGCTCGCGCTTGAGGCGATGGCGATCTCGTTGCAGCTTCCCCGCTGACCACGCACGCCACCGCCCGTACGACGACCCGTACGACCGCTCGTGCGACGACGCTCAATCGCCTCAGAGATGGAAAGCGAAGAGCTGGAACTGACGACGACGAGCGACCTTGACCATGACGAACCCAGTTCCGCTGAGGGCGATCCCGACGAGCGCGCCAATGGCCAGCTCGTCCGGCGTCAGGCGCTGCTCAGTCACCGTCACGATACGGATCGCCGGCGGGTTGGCGAGATCGGGATCGTGCCAAGGGCTGGCACTCGCGGCGGTTGCACCCATCAGCAGCGAGGCACTGGCCAGGCACAGGGATGCGGTCGTGCGTTGCAGGGGGTGCGGCATGACAGCCTATGCCCTCCCATGGCGTTTGTGGAGCGGATAACTTGAATGTCACCGCGGCACCTGCCGGCCGCATCGGGAGCGGCTCCTTATTCTTCGGACCAGATCCCTTAGCCGGACAAGTGGTAGCCCTTATTCCTGATGACATGTGTCGCGTCCGGCGGCAGACTGTCGGGATGGGCACTGCCCAACATGTGGCGACCGGACGGCTGGCTGGACGGGTTGTGGAGCAGCGCCTCCTCGCTGAGATTCTGTCGGCTTCCGCCGAGGGGATTCCTGCAGCCGTCTTGGTTCACGGCGAGGCTGGCGTGGGCAAGACCAGGCTGGTTCGTCAGGTGACGGACGACGTACGCGCACTTGGCCGCCAGGTTCTGTGGGGCACCTGCGTCCGTTTCGGGGCGTCCTCGGTGCCATTCGCGCCCGTGATCCAGGCCTTCGACAACTGGGCCCTTCACGTTGACCCGACCATTCGCTCAGCAGTGCTCGAGGGTTCTGACGATCTGTCGATCATGTTGCCTGCCATGGGAGTTCGCTCGGCAGATGCTCGGCTGAACCGGTTGTTGCCGGTGGTTGACCGGGTCGTTCAGCGGATGGTTGAGAGGCAGCCCACAGTCTTCGTCGTCGATGACTTGCAGTGGGCCGAC
>Ga0209798_10001116_pt1 | contig 16370 bp, 11 predicted proteins | sample DOMMetBare3Fresh_FD_187475 | JGI IMG/M metagenome (GOLD analysis project Ga0209798, IMG submission 187475) | Wetland sediment microbial communities from St. Louis River estuary, USA, under dissolved organic matter induced mercury methylation -... | ecosystem: Environmental > Aquatic >...
TTTTAATTCTTTAAATGCATTCCCCTTTTTGTTGTTACATGCATTTTCTGAACCGTTCTTGATGACAACATTTCATTTACTTTGATGGCAGTTATTTTAACCAATACAGTAACAGGCACATCCTTTCGATCATTATGCAAACAGAAATAAAAAACCCCGTCACGTGGTTCCATCTTTGAAAAATCATTAATCGCTTTTCCTTTTTTAACAAACCGGAATTGATCTCCGTTCTTGAATAATTCAGCATTTTCATTTTCCACGATCCAGTAATTGATATGCTGACCGGTGTCAAGTTTTGTAAGATATGAAGGCGTTTCCAAAGCTAATGCAGCTAATGGACCATATGTTGGAAATTTTGAAACTTCACGACCTGAAGTGGAAGCAAGCACCTTAGCGGCATCAAAATAAACCTGCCGACCAGCATTATCGGCACTGATATAATAACTCCATGCTATGGTATTCTCAGGCAAAACGAAATTGAATATTGATTTACTGCTACCCGGCGCCGTTAGCGGATTAACTTTTATAGTTCTGTCCTGGAAGTTGTTAATAACAGTATCACTCCTGTCTATGTAATTCTCGATCTCTGTTGTATAAGTAGTATCGAAATACTCATCAAAATATACAGTCGTATTAAAATTCTGAGTGGCCTGGCTGGCAGGAATACGCTGTATCTTGTATTTACATATTCTTGGTAACAAAGCAGAATTTGCAAACCTGAATTTATAGATACCAGTTCTGGCAACGTTGATCGTTTTATTTTCTATTTTACTCGTTTTATATTCCATGAATTTTGAAGTAGATGGCATCTCAACGATCTCCACTTCCTTCATCTCTTTACCATTTGCTTCTTCAAAACTAAAAATGAGTTGATCACCTTCTGCAAAACCAAAATAAACCAGCTCTTCGCCCTTAATGCCAACTTTTATCGAAGTTTCAGCAATATCAACAGGTTGTTGCCCATAAGCTGTAACCATGGATAACGATCCGAAAAACATGAATAAGAGAAAATATTTTTTTGTTACCGGCATATGTAATTCTAATTAGCTTTGGTTGCGTCGCACACTTGTACTTTCAGTAATTCTATTCTGCTTTTTATTAGAATCGATAAAATTAAAGTTGTTCATCATTGCCCTGAACGCACAAGAGTGCGACGCAACAGGCCATGCCATGAAAAACTAAAGCTGGGTTCAAAAAAATTCACCACTCAAGCCTCTCCCTCCTTCTCCCTCTCCTGCAGAGAGGGAGCGGTACTTCACTACAAATCCAAACTGCTATTCTTCCACTTCAACTTTTGTACACTTCCAAACAAGTAAAGTGTTTTCAATCTAAGTCTCCCCTTTAGGGGGACAGGGGGTTGTTTTAACTCATCCAGTTCACCCCAGCTTCCGGATTCCACTTCACTGTGCTCTTCTTTAGTTTAGTCCAGAATTCAATTGAACTTTTCCCCGTTATATCACCTACACCAAACTTGCTTTCATTCCATCCGCCGAAACTGAATGGCTCCCGCGGCACAGGCACACCTACATTCACACCGATCATACCGGCACTGGCATGATCAATAATATATCTTGCCAACCCGCCATTTTGTGTAAACACAGAAGCAGCATTGCCATACGGATTTGCATTCTCGATTGCCAATGCTTCATCAACAGTGTTAGTTCGCATAATAGAAATAACGGGGCCGAAAATTTCTTCTTTGGCAACACTCATTTCGGGTTTTACAAAATCAATAACGGTTGGACCAACATAAGTTCCGTTTTCTTTTCCTTCCACTTTAGCGCCGCGGCCATCTACTAAAATTTTTGCACCGTCTCTTTCAGCTTCGCCAATATATCTTTCAATTCTTTCTTTTGATTCTTTACTGATCACCGCACCCAGATTTTTTCCCGGAATAATTTTTCTTGCTTCTTCACAGATCTTAGCAATAATGGCATCAACATTTCCAACGCCAATCATTGCACTTGCCGCCATGCATCGCTGGCCGGCGCAACCACTCATGCTTGCTGCTACATTCTGTGCGGTCATATCCGCTTTTGCATCGGGCAATACCATCAAATGATTTTTGGCGCCGCCGAGTGCCAATGCTCTTTTGAAATTCTGTGTGGCACGTTGGTAAACGATCTTGGCAACTTTTGTTGAACCGACAAATGAAACCGCTTCAATACCCGGATGATCACAAATGGCATTTACAATTTCGCTATCGCCATGAACAATATTAAAAACTCCATCAGGTAAACCAGCTTCTTTTAATAATTGCGCTAATCGCCCAACACTCAACGGAACTTTTTCAGATGGTTTTATCACCATACAATTTCCAAGAGCAATTGCATTTGGTATCGTCCAGTTTGGAACCATACTTGGGAAGTTGAAAGGAACGATGGAGGCAACCACACCAAGAGGGACATGTTCCGTTCTGCATTCAACGCCTTTACTTACTTCCAGCACTTCGCCTGTAACTAATTGTGGTAATGAACAGGCAAACTCGGTAAGCTCAATGCATTTTTCTATTTCGGCAGTTCCTTCTTCAATTGTTTTTCCGTTTTCTTCACTTACTAATGCTGCAAGTTCCTGTAAATTCTTTTCCAGTAAATATTTGTATTTATAAAAAACCTGCACTCTTTCTTTAATAGGTGTATGACTCCATTTCGGAAAAGCGGTCTTAGCTGCTTTTACTGCATTGTCCAGATCCTTTGAAGTTGACATTGGCACTTTGGAAAGAAGATTGCCATCAAGCGGAGAGATAACATCAAGTGTACGGGAAGATGCAGCATCAACAAATTTCCCGTTTATATAGTTCTGAACAGGTGAGTATTTCATAATGAAAGGTGGTTAATGAAAATGATTAGATAACCAATTACCAATTTAATTGATTTTTCGGAGAAATGAATAGTTCCATGAATGAATCATTACGATTCAATCTTAAAAAAATATCGCTAATTTCAAATATTAACAGCCGCTTCCTCTTATGCAGCAGCAACGTCGCCTGGCAGCCATTCTTTTTACCGATATCGTAGGATATACTGCCTTAATGCAGCAGAACGAAGTGCAGGCCGTGACCATTATAAAAAAATATCACTCCGTTTTAAAGGCTGTCGTGGGTGTCCATTCAGGCGAAATTCTCAATGACTATGGTGATGGAAGTCTTTGCACTTTCCCCAGTGCTATCAACGCATTACAAGCAGCCCAGGAATTACAGTCGAAATTAAAAGAAGATCCTGTCGTACCGCTTCGCATCGGTTTACATATCGGGGAAATATTTTTCGAAGATGGAAAAGTATTTGGAGACGGCGTAAATGTGGCTTCCCGTATTCAATCGTTGGGACAAGCCAACACAATTCTTTTCTCAGGTGAAATAAACAATAAGATCACCAATCATCCGGAATTCAGCACAGCTTCACTTGGCAGGTTCGAATTTAAAAATGTAACCGAGCCGATTGAAGTATTTGCATTATCCAACACTGGTCTTACAATTCCGAAAAAAGAAGAAATGACCGGGAAGCTGAAAGAGGTACAGAAAAAATCTAACAGAAAGAAGTTAATATCTGTATCTGTAATTGTACTTCTTTTAATTGCCGGAGGATTTATTTACACAAAATTACAGCCAGATTCAAAATTTACAGGTAAAGAAAGATCAATTGCAGTGCTGCCGTTTGCGAGTATGAACGGCGATAAAGAGACTGAATCATTCAGCATAGGCATTTCAACAGAAATTACCAACCAGTTATCAAGAATTGGTTCCTTGAATGTAAGGGCATCCACCTCAACCATTAGGTTTAAAGATGAAAAAAATAAATCACTTAAGACCATTGCCGCTGAACTTAATGTAGCAGCAATAGTCACCGGGCTATTTCAGAAAATATCCGATAAGATCCGCGTCAATGTTCAACTCACAGATGTCAATAGTGATAAAATAATCTGGACAAAAAGTTTTGATAACGATTGGCAGGATATTTTTTCAATTCAAAACACAATTGCTGAACAGGTTGCTTTTGAATTAAATGCCGAAATGACTAAAGATGAAAAGAAAAAAATAGAACAGAAACCGACTAATAATCCCGAAGCATATAGATACTTTCTACAGGGCAGGCATTTACACGGAATTTACTTTGAAACACAAAAACCCGAGTATTATGAAAGGAGCAAGTCAATGCTTGAAAAAGCCTTGGAATTAGATCCAAATTATGCTCTTGCTCATGCGGGTTTAGCTGATCTTTACAATACTCATTCCAAAACAGATTCTTTGATTATTTCTCTTCAGCTGAAAGAAATCGAAAAAGCCTGGAAGATTGATTCAACAAATGATTATATAAGTTTTGTAAAAGGAACTATAGAACAGATTCCGTTGAGAAATCTGGAAAATGCTTTTAACCATTTTAAAAGAGCGATTCAAATAAACCCGAATAGCGTTGATAATCTTTGGGGTATTGCAATGTTTTTATGGATAGAATCCGGTTCTTTTGATGAATCAATATTACTTTTCAACCGGGTTATTATATTCGATCCCTTACAAGCAAATAATTATTTTTTCAGAGGATATAATAGCTTTTTGCTCAATAAACCTGAAAATGCAATAAGGGATCTTGAAATAGCCTTACAACATGAGCCGGAATTTGTATATGCAATGGATCTGCTTGCCTATGTATATGCATCTTTAAACGATCTTGACAATGCAAAAAAAATGATCAATAAGTCTTTTCAATTAAGACCTGCCTCAACAGATCACTTTGCTGAAGGTATAGCTTATATATATGCAAAGCTTGGAAACAGGAAAAAGGCACTGGAGCTTGCGCCTGATAGATGGAGAGTATTATTAGCATTGGGAATGCATGAAGAAGCCATAAAAGCAATGGATTTAAAGGATGTGATTAAACAAAATTTGGGCAACTCTTATCTTATTTTTAAATCATACCTGAACTCAAAAGATTTTGAACTGATAAGAAATGATGATAGATTTCTGAAAATAATGGAAAGCGATAAGAAACAATATGAGATCAATAAAAAGAAGTTCAATATTGCAGGAATACTGAACTAACCTTCTTCATCAACTCCTTAATTTTAGAATGATGCTTCTCACTAACTTGCCATACCGGTAGTCGAAAATAATTACCGCATAATCCCATTTCAGAAAGATAGGCTTTCACACCGCTGGGACTTCCTTCTGCAAACATGGAAGCGATGATTTCTATGTATTTGAAATGAAGCTTTTGTGCATCCGTAAATTTTCCAGCTAAACAAAGACGAACCATATCAGAATAATCTTTCGGATAAGCATTGGCAACAACGGAGATCAAACCTTCTGCACCATCAGCAATCATCTGCAATGTTATCGGGTCATCACCGCTGATGACCATAAAATCTGCTGGCTTGTTTTTGATGATGTAGTTGATCTGTGCAAAATCTCCGCTCGCCTCTTTGGTGGCAAAAATATTTTTGCATTCGTTGGCAATTCTCACTTGAGTTTCTCCGGTTACATTCATTCCTGTACGTGAAGGAACATTGTACATAATGATGGGCAATGGAGTTGCCGCATTCAATGCTTTATAATGCTGAAATAATCCTTCCTGGTTTGGCTTGCTATAATAAGGAGCTACTGAAAGAATGGCATCGTAACCTGTGAGATCAAAAGTTTTGAATCCTTCGATCACTTCATGTGTATCGTTGCCGCCAATGCCTGCAACGATGGGAATTCTGCCCGCAGTTATTTTATTTACAAAAGAAAATACTTCCTGTTTCTCTTTACCATGAACAGTTCCGCTTTCACCCGTTGTTCCAAGCACAACAATGTATTCACACTTGCCATCAATAATATGATTGATGACTTTTTCAAATGATGGCCAGTCAATACTGCCTTCTTGTGTAAATGGAGTAATAATAGCCACACCAGTACCACGAAACATTTCACGAAGAGACATGATCAATTTTAGATTTTAGATTGCAGATTTGGGATTTGTTGAGTAAAGTTACTGAAAGTACAAGAGTGCGACGCAACAGAAGTTTAATAGAATTACAAATGCTCGTCTCATCCTCCATCTCCTTCTCCATTTGGAGAAGGAGCGGTTCTGTTGTACAAATCCAAGCTTTAATTCTTCCACTTCATCAATTAAATATATACAAGCAGTTAAAGAAAATTCAATCTAAGTCGCCCCTTTAGGGGGACAGGGGGTGGGCTTTATTCTTCCCAGAATCCCATCTTTCCAAACTTCACTATTCGCTGGCTCACCCTTTCATCAGCAGGTATCTGCTTCAATTCCTTTATTACAGGTATCAAATGATTCTTCAATATTTCCGCGGACTGATTATAATCCCAATGTGCACCACCATCAGGTTCGGGAATTATTCCATCGATCAATCCAAACTTCAGCATGTGATCGGCAGTAAGACGAAGCTGTTCCGCCGCCACTTCTTTTTTATCCCAACTGCGCCAAAGGATAGATGAACAACTCTCGGGGCTGATAACCGTGTACCATGTATTCTCCATCATATAAACCTTGTCACCAACACCGATACCCAACGCACCGCCGCTTGCACCTTCGCCGATAATTACACAGATGACAGGCACTTTAAGTCGGATCATCTCATAAATATTTCTGGCAATTGCTTCACCTTGCCCTCTTTCTTCTGCTTCCAACCCGGGAAATGCACCGGGAGTATCGATCAATGTAATGACAGGTTTATTAAATTTTTCTGCAAGCTTCATTAATCGCAGCGCTTTGCGGTAACCTTCGGGATTGGCCATTCCGAAATTCCGCATCTGCCGCATCTTGGTATTGATACCTTTTTGCTGACCAACGATCATCACGGTTTCTCCATCCAGGTTTGCAAAGCCGCCGATCATTGCTTTATCATCTTTCACATTGCGGTCGCCGTACAATTCGAGAAAGCATTGGGTCATTTTTTCAATATACTTCATTGTATATGGCCGGTCGGGGTGACGGCTCAGTTGCACTCTTTGCCAACTGGTAAGATGCTGGGTAATTTCTTTACGTTTTTGCAAAATGCTTTCTTCCAACTGACGGATAGGTTCACTCATATCCATCTTGTTCTTCTCTGCATCATGCTTGTACTTCTCTATCGTGTCGATCAGATCCTTGATCGGTTTTTCAAAATCAAGAAACTGTCTGTTTGCATTGGAAGGCATAGGCTGAAAATGAAAGGCGAATGTAAGGATAAAATAATAATGACTTTGATACCGGCATCAGTGCCCTGATGGAGCCCAATTGCGACGCTCCATTCATCGCCTGGTAATTCTATTGAACAAAGGTTAGTTCAAAATAGTGGACTGAGAAAGATATTTTTTATCAGGAGAATAAATAAACAGGCATGTACCTTCTTTGATCGTATTGATGATCTGTGAACTTTCTTTTGGTGAAACGGCAGGACATCCAAGACTTCTGCCAATATATCCCTGTGTATGAATAAATGATTCGTTTACATAATTGGCTGCATGAATAACCACTGCTCTTCTTTCCGCATTATCATTAAACCCCTTATCCAATCCTTCCAGTTTTAATGAATAACCATGCTCACCGAAATAAGTATCAGCAGTCACATAAAACCCAAGACTGCTCATATATGATGATGGTCTGTTTGAAAATGATCTTGCAAATTCTTTTCCTGAATTTCTTCCATGAGCAACATAAGTATTGAAAAGAACCTGGTAGTTATTCAGGTCAATGATAAAAAGTCTTTTTGCAGAACTGGGCATGCTGAAATCAATGATTGAAATAATGTTGTCATTAAGCAAAAAACCCTGCTCCCTGAGTTTATCAAATCCTTTCTGAGCCAATTCAAACACCACCCTGTTAATCCCGGAAATGTTCATGTGCAAACTATCATAAACAGACACGACTGTTGGCTTTAAAGATGAAAGATAATCGCTGGAATCAACTACTGAGTGTAGTAGCTGTTTTGATCTTTTTTCAACCGTTTTTGCAAATGCGAATGGGAAGGAAAACAATCCGATAAGCAGTGATGAAATAAATAAATAAAAGCTTTTAACTTTTCTTTTCTGCATGCTATTAATTTTTTAAACCTTAACCAGTAATTAGACGTCAACCGGGCAACAATTCTTCACTTTTTGTACCCAGATTTATCATCGGAATGTCACAAAAAAAATTGCCGGGTGAAATCTCACCGGGCAATCAATTTTGGTTTTTGTGAACGAATCTCGCCATAGGCAAGATGACTTCCGAATCTTTTGCGGACCGGATCCCGATTCAATCGGGACGACCTTTTAAAAATTTTGCGGACCGGACGGGACTCGAACCCGCGACCTCCGCCGTGACAGGGCGGCATTCTAACCAACTGAACTACCGATCCATCCCTCTTTATTGGGGTGGCAAAGATAAGGGATTTGAGTTTTTAGGATGAAAAGTTTTTCCTCTTTTTTACACGGAAAGCAGGTGATAGTTAAGCCTGAACTGCAAAGCATTAATGAATCCAATTATGTCGTGCTGCGCTTCGCTATCTTTGGCCATTCAAAAAAAAATTCATGCTCAAAGTCGGTGTTTTTGGAGTGGGTCACCTGGGAAAATTTCATCTGAATAACTGGAAAGAAATTCCCGGTGTGGAATTAGTTGGATTTTATGACCCCGATGATACAAATGCAAATGAAGTCGCAAAGAAATATGGACTAAAAAGATTCTCAGATCCGGTTGAATTGATAAAGGTGATCGATGCTGCCGATGTTGTTGCGCCAACTGATCATCATTTTCATCTTTGCGAAGCAGCTATTAAAAATGGTAAGCATGTTTTTGTGGAAAAGCCATTGGCGCAAACAATGGATGAAGCTCATGCTCTTGTTAAGCTCGTCAACGAATCGAATATAAAACTGCAGGTAGGTCATGTGGAAAGATTCAATCCAGCATTTCTTGCTGTAAAGGATCTGAAGCTCAACCCGATGTTTATCGAAGTGCATCGTTTGGCTCAATTCAATCCAAGAGGAACTGAAGTAAGTGTGATACTTGACCTGATGATACATGACATTGACATCATTTTAAGTATTGTAAAAAGTGATGTAAAATATATTTCAGCAAGTGGCGTAGGAGTAATGACTGAAACGCCTGATATTGCCAATGTACGAATTGAATTCAATAATGGCTGCGTTGCCAATCTAACTTCATCAAGAATATCCATGAAAAAAATGCGAAAAATCCGAATCTTCCAGAAGGATGCTTATATCGGCATTGATTTTTTGAATAAAAAATCAGAGATCATAAAATTGAAAGATGATGAAACCGATAATGAGAATGTATTCACATTTGATATAGAAACATTGAATGGCAAAAAAAGTATTGCTATTTCTAATCCGCAAATACCGGAAGTAAATGCAATAAAAAAAGAGTTAGAAGAATTTAAAAATGCGATCGAGAACAATACAAGGCCGATTGTTTCAGAAATTGACGGATTGATGGCCATGGATGTGGCACACCAGATTTTACAAAAGATCGGTAATAATGTGATCACCCGCTGATGAAGCAAACCAAACCAATTCATATTGCCTGGTATATCCTTACAGATTTCCTGATGGCCTCGCTGGCCTGGGGCATCATGTATTTCTTACGCAAATATTTTTTGGGATTGAGAGTCAGCGAGGACGGAGAATTAGCTATTGATGACAATTTCTGGATGGGCATCACACTTGTTCCATTAGGATGGCTGATACTTTATACGTTGGTTGGCTCATACCATTCGCTTTATAAAAAATCAAAGCTACAGGAACTCACTACTGTTTTTATTTGCAGCCTGATCGGTACCACTTTTCTTTATTTTACAATTATCCTTAACGATATCCAGCAGGATAATAGCTCGTATAAATATTACTATATCGCTTTTTTCACTTTGTTGGGAATTCATTTTTTACTTGCCAGCATTGGCCGTACAATCATCCTTAATATGGCAGCAAAACAATTACGGTCAGGAAAGATATATTTCAACACGTTGATGATCGGTAACGATGACTCTGCTTTGAAGATTTACAATGAAACAGAAAAAAGCTTTCACAACGCTGGCTACCGGTATATTGGTTTTGTAAGCACTGCAACCAATGGTAAAAACGGGGTTCGGAAACACATGCCGGAATTAGGAAACATTGATCAGCTTGAAAAAGTGATTGATGAAGTTAATGTAAAGCAGGTCGTCATTGCTTTAGAAAAATCAGAACAACCGAAAGTTGAAAAGATCATTGAAAGACTGAGTGAAAAAGATGTAGAGATAAAAATTCTTCCGAATACATTAGATATTCTTTCCGGCTCTGTAAAAACAAGCAATGTTTTTGGCGCTGTACTTATCGATCTGAAAACAGGATTGATGCCCGATTGGCAGCAAAACATAAAACAGGTTTTAGATATTTTAATTGCAGCCCTGTGTCTTGTTATTCTTTCGCCGCTACTATTGTATGTTGCTATACGTGTCAGGCTTTCTTCAAAAGGACCAATTATTTTCCAACAAGAACGAATTGGTTATAAAGGCAAACCTTTCCAGATGTACAAATTCAGATCAATGATCACCGATGCCGAAAAGGAAGGCCCATCTCTATCATCGGGAAATGATCAGCGCATTACTGCCTGGGGAAAAACATTACGCAAATGGCGGATCGATGAGTTGCCACAGCTTTGGAATATTATCAAAGGAGAAATGAGTCTTGTAGGCCCAAGACCAGAACGTAAATATTATATCGACCAGGTGGTTGCAAAATTCCCTTATTACAAATACTTATTGAAAGTAAAACCGGGTCTTACCAGTTGGGGCATGGTGCAATTTGGCTATGCTGAAAACGTGGAAGAAATGGTTGAAAGAAGCAAATTCGATCTTTTATATATAGAAAATATTTCGCTGGCCCTCGATTTTAAGATCATGATACATACGTTGAGGATTATCTTTCTTGGAAAAGGAAAGTAATTGAAATTTCGGACCTGCCTGCAGGCAGTCAGGTTGCGGATTTTAGATTTTATTATTCTATTTTTGAGAAAATTCCATCCTTTGAGAAAACTCATCTTCTACCTGCTCATAGCTCATAGCTCGCAGCTCACGGCTTTCTCTCAATACTGGCAGCAGCAAGTCAACTATACTATCGATGTTTCATTGAATGATAAAGAACATACTTTAGATGGATTTGAAAAAATAGAATACGTCAACAATTCTCCTGACACATTAAAGTTTATCTGGTTTCATCTTTGGCCAAACGCATATAAAAATGATAAAACCGCTTTTAGTGATCAATCTTTGTTAAATGGCAGTACTAAATTTTACTTTTCAAATAAAGAAGACCGTGGTTATATTAATAAATTAGATTTTAAAGTAAACAATCAAACAGCAACAACAGAAGATCACCCGCAGCATATTGATATTATAAAACTTGTTCTTACATCGCCATTGCCCCCGGGACAAAAGATAATTATCACAACTCCTTTTCATGTAAAGCTTCCTTACAATTTTTCCCGTGGCGGACATGATGGCCAGAACTATTATATAGCTCATTGGTATCCCAAGCCTGCAGTTTATGATAAGAAAGGCTGGCATCCTTTGGCAATGCTTGAACAAGGAGAATTCTATAGTGAGTTTGGTAATTATGATGTGAATATCACGTTACCTGAAAATTATGCAGTGGCAGCAACAGGCGAATTGCAAAATGAAGAAGAAAAAATATGGTTAAAGAACAGGTCTGCTTTTGAGTGGAAACCAAAAACCAAAAAAATAAAAGAGAAAGGTGTAACAAAAACCATTATTCATATATTTCCTGAATCATCTACAAAAAACAAATCTTTAACTTATAAGCAAGCAAATGTTCATGATTTTGCATGGTTTGCTGATAAACGATTTGTAGTAGAAAGCGATACCTTTCAACTTGACAATGGAAAAATTGTTGAATGTTATTCATTCTATTTCCCAAAACAACAACACTGGCAAAACAGTTTAAGTTATATTAAAACAGCTGTAAGGAGTAAAAGTCATTTATCAGGTCAATATCCATACAGAACTATGACGGTTGTACAAACAACCGAAAACTCAACCGGCGGAACGGAATTTCCAACAATCACTGCACTGAATGCTCCAAATGAAAACTTGCTTGCTTATATAATAAATCATGAAGTAGGCCACAATTGGTTTTATGGGATACTGGCAAGTAATGAAAGAGATTTCCCGTGGATGGATGAAGGCATCAACAGTTATTATGATTCACGTTATCTTGCTGAAACTCCCGATGCCGGGCTAACACAAGCAAACAAAAAATATTATAAGATAACAATTGAAAATATTGAAGACCTTCTGTTAGAAACAAAGATCGCAACGAGAAAAGATCAACCAATTGGTTTGGCTTCAGAAAACTATGCCAATTTTAATTATGACCTGTCAGTTTACCGCAAAGCGGCTATATGGCTGAAATTGATCGAGAAAAAATTAAGCAAAGAGACATTTGATAAAGCCATGCAGGAATATTTTCGTCAATGGCAATTCAAACATCCCCATCCTGAAGACCTTAAAAAAGTTTTAGAAACAGTTAGCGGACAAAACCTCGATGCTGAGTTTGCATTGCTTGATAAAAAAGGATTATTACCAGGAATGGAAAGAAAGGGAATGAAAACAATTCTTCCTTTTTCACCAAAAGCAATTGTATCATACATCAAAGAACCATCAAAAAATGCTTTGATCATTTCCCCGGTAATTGGCCTGAATAGCTATGATAAATTTATGATCGGCGCAGTATTGACAAATTATAAATTACCACCATCTCCATTTCAATTCTTGGCAGTTCCGCTATATTCAACCGGCGCAAAAAAATTAAATGGTTTAGGCAAATTGAATTACTCATTTTACACAACAAACACATTCAGAAAAATCGATCTCTTCCTTAATGCATCATCTTTCTCAATGAATAGTTTTGAAAAAGATAACGGGGATAAAGTAACTGCAAGTTTTCAAAAAATTGTTCCGGGTATTCGTTTTACGTTTAATGAAAAAGATCCCCGCAGCAGCATGAGCCACTACATTCAATGGAAAACATTTTTGATAAATGAAGAGGCATTCCGTATTTCCTATGACAGTCTTTTTATACCACCCGATACGATTATTAATCAAATTGTAAATACTGTCAGTGATAACCGCACACTGCATCAATTGAAATTTGTTGTTGAAAACTTCAGGGTACTTTACCCATACAAAGCAGAATTCAACATTGAACACGGTAAAGATTTTATAAGAACTGCTTTTACAGGTAATTATTTTTTCAATTATCCAAAAGAAGGCGGGCTTACTGTAAGATTGTTTGCAGGAAAATTCTTTTATCCCGGTTCAAAAACTTTTTCAAAGCAGTTTGCAACTGATCAATATCATCTCAACATGACCGGCCCTAATGGTTATGAAGATTATACTTACAGCGATTATTTTATTGGCAGAAATAAATTTAACAAAGCTGCCAGTCAGCAGATCATGATGCGGGATGGCGGGTTTAAGATCAGAACTGATCTCTATGCTGATAAAGTTGGCAAAACAGATGATTGGCTTGCAGCAATTAATTTATCAACTACTATTCCATCGGGCATGAATCCTCTTTCTCTGTTGCCGGTAAAAATTCCACTAAGGCTTTTTGCTGATATTGGAACATACAGTGATGCATGGAAGAAAGATGCAGGCCTTGACCGGTTTATCTTTGATGCCGGTTTGCAGCTTTCTCTCTTTGCAAACACAGTTAATATTTATGTGCCTGTTATTTACAGCAGCATTTATAAAGATTATATACAATCAGTGCTGGAGAAAAAAGGGAGATTATGGAAAACCATTTCATTCAGCATCGATATTTCTAACTTCAATCTTCGGAAAATAAACCGGGAGCTTGATTTCTAATGACAGCCGGAAATCAAATAAAGTATTTAAAGTACAACGAAATTGATAAAGAAAAATGGGATGCATGTATCACCAATGCCCCCAATGGACTTATTTATGCTTATTCTTTTTATCTCGATTGTATGGCAAAACAATGGGATGGGCTTGTATTTGGTGATTATGACGCGGTGATGCCGCTTACATGGAATAAGAAATACGGTTTTTATTATTTATATCAACCTGCATTCACTGCATCACTTGGAGTATTTGGTAAAAATTTAAATGAGTGGTTGATCGATGATTTTATTATAGCTATTCCAAAAAAGTTTAAGCTTATCGAAATATCATTGAACTATGGAAATATTTTCAGCAGCCCACCCCCGTTTATAAACAGAAGCTCGAATTACATTCTTTCTCTTAACAGATCATATGAAGAACTTTACAAAGTCTTTCGGGATAACCATAAAAGAAATATTACCAAAGCTTTTCAGTCAGGTAGCACAATAAGCAAAGACGTTTCTGTTGATGAAATTATTCGTCTTAATGAAGAACAATTAAAACATATTGACGGTACAAAACCAGAAGACTATCCAAACTTTAAAAGGCTTTATGAATTATTAAAAACCAAAGAACTGGCAAAAACTTATGCAATCTCTGATCCAAAAAATAAAATTCTTTCTTCTGCAGTTTTCTTTTTCTCGCATAACAGGGCTTACTATATAATGGTAGGTAATCATCCTGATGGAAAAACACTTGGCGCCTCACATGCATTGATCGATGCATTTATAAAAGATCATGCAAATCAAAATCTCATTCTTGATTTTGAAGGCTCTGATATTCGCAACCTTGCTTTTTTCTATGAAGGATTTGGTGCAACCTTTGAAATCTTTCCAGTGGTAAAAATAAATAAGCTTCCGTGGTATGTTCGTTTGTTCAAGAAATGATCAGTAATTCACTTTTAAAATAAACTTATCAGTTTCTGAAACAGCAAGCGTAGCAGCAGCCGCATCGCTGATACGAATATCAACTCCCTGGTTCTCTCTTATCTTATCCATTGAATAAAGAACCTTGGCAAAAACTGTTTTACTATTTGAAGGATTTGTAATTTTTACAATTGTTCCGGGCTCAACACCATTGATCAGTAAATAATATTTACCATCCTGCCAGCCGCTAACGGTTTTAAAAATTGAAGAAGTAACGGTTTGATCTTTTGTTAGTGGTGAAGTTTTTACCTGCTGATAAAAATTGTTTTTGAAATAACCAATCCCATCTTCATTCCTTATCTCAGGTTGTTTTGCGATTGGCTCAATTTGTTTTTTAAGTTCCTCGCTTTTTTTGACATTGGAAACCGATTCCTCCACGACAACTGTTTTTGGTTCTTCTTTTTTTATTTCAGGTTCCTTAGTAACAATAGGTTCAGTTTTTGGAACATCTTTCTTAGGTTCCTGGGTTTGCTTTTTAAGATCTTCAGCTTTTTTTACGTTTGAAACAGATTCTTCTATGATAAGATTTTTTTGAGTTATTGTCACCACCCTATCCTGCATTTCATTGCTTATCAAAAAACCAACGATCAGTTTAGTTCCTGGTGACATATTATCTGTTGCAAGATCATTCCATGTTCTCAAACTGCTTATTTGTGCCTTATTCTTAACACTGATATTAGCCAGGCTTTCCTTTTCAGTAACGCTGTAATATACCGGCACTCCTTTATTTACTGTTTGTTTAAAATTTGTATCAGTTAAAGGAATGTTGATCAACTGCCCGATTGCAAGCCCTTTATTAAAATCTATTCCATTAAAATTGGCAATGTGGCGGGGATGAACGTTATACATTCTTCCCAATGGAAATAAACCTTCTTTTGCAGCTACCTTATGTTCAAGGAAAAAACCTTTTGATCCGCTTTTGATTATCAGGTCCTGTGAAAAGGAAAATGTGTAAAGAAACAATGGCAATATCAAAGTCATCAGTTTTTTCATCGGGATATATTTTTACAAAGATGCAGAATTTTATGTGTTTTAATCCTTAAGAATTCTTAACTCTTTCGGGTAATAATTATTGATACGGTTTGGAAGGATATTTACCCAACCCAGTGGATGCCCCTGGTATGCGACAAGGCTCCACCCTTTTTTATCGGTTTGCAAACTCAGCTCTCTTTTCTTTAAATATTGGATTGCCTGCTCAATATCCAACTCCACTTTTTGAATCTTATCACTAACGATATTACTCAGTGCCAATGGATGATCTGGTACCAGCTTATCTTTTATTATCTCCCCAATTTTCGTTCCGTAATTCACGATTCTCAACTTAGATGATATAAAACTTACATCGGCAAGTAATTTTTCAGGAATTGCAAAGATGTTTTCCTCATGTCTTAAAAAAGCTAGTCCATCAGTGTTTATGTTCTTATTCAAAATTTCCATTTCTAGATTTGACAATTTTTCTGGTTTCACTTTTGGTAAAAATTTTTCTACTTCATCACCATTAGCTTTTCTGAAACAAGCAATAAAAAAACCTTCTCCTTTTATTTTATCCGGCCAAAAGCGATA
>Ga0209798_10001117_pt1 | contig 16370 bp, 21 predicted proteins | sample DOMMetBare3Fresh_FD_187475 | JGI IMG/M metagenome (GOLD analysis project Ga0209798, IMG submission 187475) | Wetland sediment microbial communities from St. Louis River estuary, USA, under dissolved organic matter induced mercury methylation -... | ecosystem: Environmental > Aquatic >...
TATTTTCAATTATTTTTACAGCAGTATATTTTTTCTTTCACAGAAAAGATAAAACTTAAACCAAATGTCATCAGCGCAGAATATCATTTCACTCATTAATAATGAACTGGCCTTAGATTTTCCAGAAACCATTTCATTTAATGAATTACAACAACAACTTTCCGCTTATATCAACCATCTTATTAATCATGATTTTGAAAAATTAATCTATTATTTATACCGCATCGATATCCACGAAGGAAAGCTCAGGCAATTGTTACAGGAACATGAAGGAGAAAATGCTGCAGCTATTATTGCACAGCTCATCATCGATCGCCAGTTACAGAAAATAAAATCAAGAGCTGAATTTAATTCTGCTGCAGAAACTGAATCTGAGGAAGAAAAATGGTAACGTGTTGCAGATTAATTACAATCCTGTATTTTTAAAGCCCATCACCAACTAAATAGCTGAGATATATGTTTAAACGATTGTTGAAATGGTTCCTTATAATCATTGTATTTCTTGCCATAGTTTATTTCCTTGGACCAACCCCATCAACACCAACTTACACCAATGATTTACCTATTGTACCTGCTGATGTTGTTGCGTTGGAAAGTTTTATCAAACAACAGGAAGCACAACACAAAGTAAAACCTGAGAATGATGCGAGAATTATATGGGCCAATGATTCTAACAAACAAAAAACTGAATATGCTATTGTTTACCTGCATGGATTTTCTGCATCCCAGGGAGAGGGTGATCCGGTTCATAAAAACATTGCCAAAAAATTTGGTTGTAACCTTTATTTATCAAGGCTTGCTGAGCATGGAATTGATACCACAGAAGAATTAATGAATCTGACAGCTGAAAGATATTGGCAAAGCGTAAAAGATGCTTACGCAATAGGCAAACAATTAGGAAACAAAGTTATTCTGATGGGAACATCAACCGGTGGAAGTAATGCATTACAACTGGCATTTAATTATCCTGAAATTTATTCACTGGTATTATTATCGCCCAATATTGCTATCAATGATCCTAATGCATTTCTTACAAATAATCCATGGGGTTTGCAAATTGCAAGAATAGTTAAAGGATCAAACTATATCACAACCAGTGATCAGCGTGAAATTTATAAGAAGTATTGGAATTCACATTACCGTTTAGAATCTATTGTAAACCTGGAAGAATACCTGGAAACAACTATGTTATCAGCAAATTTTCAAAAGATCAAACAACCAACACTGCTGTTGTATTATTATAAAGATGAAGTGCACCAGGACAGCGTAGTAAAAGTAAGCGCTATGCTCAAGATGTTTGATGAGTTGGGAACGTCTGCTGATTTAAAAAGAAAAGTGGCTATGCCAAATACCGGCGATCATGTTTTAGGGAGCTATATAAAATCAAACGACTACCAGGGTGTGGAAGCAGAGATTACAAAATTTATGATGGAGGTTTTAAAAATGCCTGTAATAAATGAATAAAATGCATTACAGTATTCTACTACCAATTCATTTTCTCAACAAATAACTTCAATTATATAAAAATATGGGCCCCCAGATAGACATCAAGGGGCCCTTTTTTGCTTACCTCTGAAACCACAAAAACTAATAAATGACTATGTATCGAATGATATAAAATTTTGTTTTAAGAAATAAAATTTATTGCAGCCAAACACACCCAATGATAGGGATAGGTTTAAAGTTAGCTCTGCAATTGGAATTGGAAGTTGAAAGGAAAAACCAGAGATTCTGCTACAAAATAGAAACAGCATAGCAGATTTGCAAGTAAAACATCATAAAAATTTCTATGTTACATTTTAATGACATATTAGTTCGTCCTTCGTTTTTTAATGCCATCCCTTTTAAGGCTTGGCTGTTTAAAGATTACCTCTGGCAAATGATCTCAGAAAAGTTCAAAAAATAATTTGGTTTTCTGTAGAGCCTGCAATTATAAAACGTTAACAATCAAGAAAGAAGAATTGAATTCTTTGAAATTATAAAAACCTATTAAGCTATTTGCTAATTTTAAACTTATGCTTCTTCATGTTCACCCTTTAAACCCTCAACCTCGCCAAATTAAAACAATCATTGATTGCTTACTCAGTGGCGGAGTGATCATTTACCCTACGGATACCATTTATGGTTTAGGCTGTGACATCTTTCAGCAAAAAGCAATTGAACGCATTTGCCGTATAAAACAGGTAGACCCGCAAAAGGCTCAGCTTTCTTTTATCTGCCACGACCTGAGTGATATGAGTCACTATACAAAAAGCATATCAACTCCCATTTATCGTTTACTTAAACAATATTTGCCCGGCCCGTATACGTTCATTTTACCCGCCAGTAAAGAAGTACCCAGAATTTTAAAAAGTAAAAAAGATACCATTGGGTTGCGTATACCTGATAATGAAATTGCAAGGACTATTTTAAAAGAATTACAACATCCTATTCTCAGTGCATCCTTACCCGGGGAAATGGTAGAAGATTATACAGATCCTGAACTGATGTATGAAAAATTTGGTAAGTTGGTTGATCTTGTTGTTGATGGTGGAATTGGAGGCATGGTTCCATCAACCATTATTGATTGTACAACAGATGAACCAGTAGTAACAAGAATGGGCTTGGGTGAATGGGTTGAATAAAAAACGCTCCGGTTTTAACCGAAGCGTTTTATTTATGCTAAAGTAAGAAGATTATCCTCTGTTTCTGCGGTTGTGTGCTGCAACAAAACGTTGCCTTTTATATTGCTTCATTTCTCTTTTGAGATGTTTTCTTTCCAAAGGACCAATTTTACCATCGTTTCTTTTTGCTATTCTAAAATCATGACGAATATGCTGCTTTTGTCTATGTAAAAGAAATGCTTCGCCTTTTGTGATTTTCCCCTGGCGGAAATGATTTCCAGAGCCCTGATGTTGACGCTGATGTTGTTGCCTTACCTGTGCTGTTGCTGTTAAAGCATAAGCTGTAGTCAAAAGGAACAGGAATAATAATTTAGTTTTCATGTGTAAATTTTTTATTGTTAATAATCCTCCTTATGACGGATAACAGAAATAAAAGTTTAATACCTGTACTAAAAAAGTTCTTCCTGGTTGTGCTGGATATTAAATGACATACGGTGATGTTCACACAAACCAAACAGTTCTATTGCTTTACGATGTTCAGCAGTTCCATATCCTTTATTGTTTTTCCAATTGTAATGCGGATAGTTTTCATGCAGGTTCAGCATATATTCATCCCGGTAAGTTTTGGCTAAAATACTGGCAGCAGCAATGGATGCAAATTGCCCATCGCCTTTTACAAAACATTTATGAGGTATACGTTTGTATTTAATAAACCGGTTTCCATCTATTAATAGTAATTGTGGTTTTTGCTGAAGCTGATCCAAGGCCAGATGCATGGCTTTGAATGAAGCTTTAAGAATATTGCTGTGATCAATCTCTTTTACTTCCACCCTGGCAACAGCAAAGGCAATAGCTTGTTGTTCAATAATCAATCGCAAATTATTTCTGTCTGTTTCTTTTACCTGCTTTGAATCATTAAGCAAAGGATGATAAAAGTCTTTTGGTAAAATTACGGCTGCAGCATAAACAGGACCGGCATAACAGCCACGGCCGGCTTCATCACAACCAGCTTCTATAAACTCTTCTCTGTAAAATGAAAGTAAGGCCATCAGAAACAAAAGTAAGAGCATCTTTGAACTAAAACCTCCGTTGTTAAAACAATTTGCAACTTACCAGCCTTAAACAAAAAACCATAGCGGTTATTTAAAAATAAAGTTCAACATTTGTATATGGCTTTCAACAAAACAAACGATGATCTTCTCCGCAACCACTATCCTTTATTTGAAGAGAAGCTGGTAAGTGAAGTAGAAGAGTTGGGTGAGTTTAAAATATTTCCTGCAGATGAAATACTGATGCGTAAAGGTCAGTTTATTCGTAGTACGATGCTGGTTTTAAACGGATTGATTAAAGTTTACCGTGAAGATGATGAGGGCGGCGAGTTTCTGATGTATTATTTAAAACCAGGCGAAGCCTGTGCTCTGTCAATGGTTTGTGCAGCTAAACATGAAGCGAGCCCTATAATGGCAAAAACGGTTACTGAAACAGAAGTGGTAATGGTTCCTGTTGATGTAATGAGTGAATGGGTAAGTAAATATAAAAGCTGGTATCAGTTTGTGATTGAAACTTACCGTTCACGTTTTGATGAGTTATTACTAACATTAGATAATGTTGCATTCAGAAGTATGGATGAGCGATTGGAGTTTTATTTAAAAAGGGCTCAAGATGCTCAGAAAAAAAACCTCATTGACATCAGCCACCAGGAAATTGCCAATGAACTCAATACTTCAAGAGAAGTTATTTCCAGGCTTCTTAAAAAGATGGAACAAAAAGGCCGGTTAAAACTGCACCGCAACGTCATTGAAATCATAAATATTTAGCCGCTATTTGTTTTGTGATTGTTATCACCAATCAAAAGAGAAATTCCTCCCACATTTGCAAGCATGGAAATAATAGGTTACTTCGCTTCAATCATTATTGGTATTTCACTCGGCCTTATTGGTGGAGGTGGTTCTATATTAACGGTTCCGGTTCTGGTATATCTTTTTGGTGTAGATCCGGTTTTAGCAACTGCTTACTCATTATTTATAGTTGGCTCTACTTCATTAGTAGGCACTTTTCCTAAATACAAACAAGGATTGGTTAACTTAAAAACAGCTGCCATTTTTGGCGCCCCTGCTATTGCAGCTGTTTATGCCACAAGAAAATTTATAGTTCCAGCAATACCTGCTAATGTGTTTACCATTGGAGATTTTACAGTAACCAAATCAATTTTATTGATGTTATTGTTTGCAGTGCTCATGGTGTTTGCTTCTTATTCTATGATAAAGGGAAGTAAAGAAGAAGAAGAAAATGCGGGTGAACAAAAATTCAATTACCCGTTAATTTTGCTTGAAGGTGTTGTAGTGGGTATACTTACAGGTTTAGTAGGTGCCGGTGGAGGATTTTTAATTATTCCTGCATTGGTTATTCTAAGTAAACTTCCTATGAAGCAGGCAATAGGTACTTCATTATTAATTATCGCTGCAAAATCACTGATTGGGTTTTTAGGTGATGTTGGCCATCAGGTTATTGACTGGAAACTGTTAATCATTGTAACCATACTGGCTATTGGCGGCATTTTTGTTGGTAACTGGCTGAGCCATAAAATATCAGGAGAAAAATTAAAGAAAGGATTTGGATGGTTTGTGCTGGTGATGGGTATCTATATTATCGTTAAAGAATTGTTTATTAAGTAACCAATTCCTCACCTAAAATAAAGAGTGTGACTAAAGTCATAGTTCTATTGTTCAGGAAATTTCAAATTTGTTTCATCAATCAAAAAAATAAAAAATTTTAAAATGAAAATTGAACAAATCTATACAGGTTGTTTAGCACAAGGTGCCTATTATATTGAAAGTGAAGGCGAGGCTGTTGTAATTGATCCCTTGCGTGAAGTAAAACCATATTTAGAAAAAGCTGAAAAAAACAATGCTAAAATTAAATATGTTTTTGAAACACATTTTCACGCTGATTTTGTAAGTGGCCATCTGGATCTTGCAAAGGAATCAGGCGCTAAGATTGTTTACGGTCCTAATGCAAAACCCGATTTTGATTTTCACTCTGCAACTGATGGAGAAGAAATTAAAGTAGGTAAAGTTACTTTCAAAGTATTGCATACACCCGGCCATACAATGGAATCAACCTGTTATTTATTGAGAGATGAGAACGGAAAAGATGTTGCCATCTTTACAGGTGATACTTTGTTCATTGGAGATGTAGGCCGTCCTGATCTTGCACAAAAAATTGTTGCAGATCTTACACAGGATATGCTTGCCGGTTATTTGTTTGATTCGCTCCGTAACAAAATCATGCCTTTGTCTGATGATTTAATAGTGTACCCGGCACATGGCGCAGGCAGTGCATGCGGTAAAAACATGAGCAAAGAAACTTCCGATACGTTAGGTCATCAAAAAGCAACCAATTATGCTTTAAGAGCTAATATGACCAAAGAAGAATTTATTAAAGAAGTTACAACAGGATTAGTAGCTCCGCCACAATATTTTCCATTAAACGTAATGATGAATATTCATGGTTATGACAGCATTGCAGATGTAATTAAAAGAGGAACACAGGCATTAAGTCCGGAAGCATTTGAAACTGCTGCCAATGAAACAGGTGCATTAATTCTCGACACAAGAGATGCAGAAACATTTTCAAAAGGATATGTTCCAAACTCAATTAACATTGGTATTGATGGAAGTTTTGCACCCTGGGTAGGTGCTATGATACCTGATATTAAACAGGAAATCTTACTGGTAACTGATGAAGGCCGTGAAGAAGAAGTGGTTACCCGTTTAGCACGTGTAGGATATGATTATTCTATTGGATATCTGAAAGGTGGTTTTAACTCCTGGAAGAATGCAGGAAAAGAAACAGACTTTATTCAGCGTGTTACTGCAGAACAAATGGCTAACTCTCTTAAAAATAATCCGGATATGAAAATACTGGATGTACGTAAGAAAAGTGAATATGACAGTGAGCATTTAGAAAATGCCGAGCTTGCCCCATTAGATTTCATTAATGATAGCATGCTTAAAGTAGATAAGAAGAAAACGTATTATGTGCATTGTGCAGGAGGGTACCGTTCAATGATTTTTGTTTCAACTCTTAAAGCACGGGGATATGACAATCTCATAGATGTAAGAGGTGGATTTAAAGAACTCAAAGAGAGTGGCATGTTTAAGGTTACTGATTACGTTTGTCCTTCTACGCTTTTATAATTACACAATAGGTTTTAAGGTTTAAACAGGAGGCTTCCCGTAAGCCTCCTTTATTTACAAATTATGTATAAAATTATTTTCACATTTTTTGTTGCGATGTTATTTGCAATTGTAGCTGCGGCACAGGTTAAAACAATTACTCCCGCCACTGCTGAAAAAAAAGCAAACAAACGAAATGTTGTTGTACTGGATGTAAGAACAACCCAGGAATTTAAAGAAGGTCATTTGCCAGGGGCTATTCATATTGATGTATTGGATTCTGTTGCATTTGTAAACAGCATTGGCAACCTTAATAAAAACAAAAAATACATAGTGTATTGTAAAAGTGGAAAAAGAAGTACCAAAGCTTCAAACATTTTATATGAAAACAGATTTAAACATATCTGGAATATGGAAGGCGGTATAACAGCCTGGAAAGGAAAAATATCTCAATAAAAAATAAATAAATTATGTCATTACAGAAGCTGATTAAAAACCCTGCTACACGTTTTGTAGATGTACGTTCAGAACAGGAATTTAATTCGGGTCACTACCCGGGAGCTGTTAATATTCCGTTACAGGAAATTCAACAGCATACAGATGAACTCAAAAAATTAAATGTTCCCATCGTACTTTATTGCCGTTCCGGTGCCAGAAGTTACAATGCGTTACAAATATTAAAGCAACTTGGATTTTCTGATGTACACAATGCAGGTGGACTACAGGATTTAATGATGTTAAAAAATTTAAACTAAACATGTTCAATTTTATTAAAAAACTATTTGGCCCGGGAACTGATTTTAAAGCATTAACTCAACAAGGTGCCGTAATTGTTGATGTGCGTTCAGAGAATGAATTTAAAAGTGGCCACATAAAAGGCGCCATCAATATCCCATTAAATTCAATTCAAAACAAAGTAAAAGACTTAAAGAAAAAAGGAAAGCCGGTTATTACCTGTTGTGCAAGCGGTATGCGAAGTGGTTCTGCTGTTACAATTTTAAAACGGGAAGGTATTGAAGTGTATAATGGCGGTGGCTGGGCTTCGTTAAATTCTAAATTAAATTAAAATGTTACATAACTGGAACTGGATGCGTGCATTAAGACTGGTAATTGGCGTAGCTTTATTGGTACAGGGATTTTTTTATCATGAACTGCCGGCAATTGCCATTGGCGGCATTTTATCAACAATGGCACTCATGAATATTGGTTGTATGGGTGGGGCCTGTTCTGTTCCTGTAAAAAAAGTAAAACAACCATTAAAAGAAACGGAATATGAAGAAGTGGCTTAATAAATCGATATGGTTTTTGCCTGGCATTATCTTAGGTGCAATTGCCGGCTATTTCTATTGGAAATTTTATGGTTGTGATGGGACTTGTATGATTACCTCAAACCCATGGAGAACTACAGCCTATTTTGCATTAATGGGTGGGTTATTAAACAACATGTTGAAGCCAAATAAAAAATCTGATGAAATACAAAATAAAAGCTCAGAACATCAGGTGTAACGGATGTGTTTCAAAAATTAAAGAAACGCTTGGAAGCATAGAAGGAGTTCATTTGGTAGATGTAAACATTGAAGATGCAACGGTAACCATAGAAACAGGTGGTAAAATATCTAAAAAAATTATTTCAGATCGTTTAAAAGAAGTAGGTTATCCTGAGCAGGATTCTCTTTTTTCAGGATTAAAAAAGATGTTTTATAATTAGCAGTTTAACTTTTGTGAGCTTTGTAATATTTGTCACACATTACAAACACCATTAAATCTATTTTACAAAACAAAATAAATTTTAAAGAATGAATTTTATTGAATGGATAAAACAGCCCTGGCCGTGGTATGTAGCTGGCCCACTAATAGGATTAACAGTTCCTACACTCCTTTTAATTGGAAATAAAACCTTTGGTATATCTTCTTCGCTCAGGCATATTTGTGCTGCTTGTTTACCTGCCAATATTCCATTTTTTAAATACGACTGGAAAAAAGAAATATGGAATATGTTTTTTGTTGCCGGTATTGCACTTGGAGGGTTTTTAGCCGTTTGGTTATTAAACAATCCTAATCCGGTAGTGGTAAATCCCAATTTAGTGGCCGAGTTAAATCAATATGGCATTACAGATTACAAAGGGCTTGTTCCCACAGAAATTTTTAGCTGGCAATCGCTTTTATCGGTCAAAGGGTTTTTGATGATTGTTGTTGGAGGTTTTCTTGTTGGATTTGGAACCCGTTATGCCGGAGGTTGTACCAGTGGCCATGCTATTATGGGATTATCAAATCTTCAATGGCCATCATTGGTTGCAACTATATCATTTATGGTTGGCGGCTTTATTATGGCAAACCTCATTTTACCTTTTATTTTAAAACTCTAATCTTATTTACATGGAAAATAAAGAAATTATAAAGGATCAGATTTTAGAAAAACATCATCATGAGTTTCTTGAAAAAAATGCTGATTTTGAAATGCGTTCTCTTGATGCCGTTTGTTTTAATGAATCTGAATTAAAACATCCATGGTGGTACAATCTAAAGTATGCATTAGTTGGTTTGCTGTTTGGAATTGTATTTGTAAAGGCAGAGATTATATCATGGTTTCGTATACAGGAAATGTTTCGCTTACAATCATTTCACATGTATGGAGTCATTGGTTCTGCTGTTGTGGTTGGATTAATTTCTGTACTCATCATTAAAAAGTTTAAAATAAAAACCATTTACGGTGAGCCAATTGAATTTGTGAACAAAGAATTTAATAAAGGACAAATTTATGGTGGCTTGTTATTTGGTTTGGGCTGGGCCATTACAGGCGCTTGCCCCGGGCCATTGTTTGCTTTAATAGGAACCGGAGCAACAGTAATAATTGTTACTTTTTTAAGTGCTGTTGTGGGCACCTGGGTTTATGGAAGATTCAGAGAATCATTACCGCATTAAAAAATCTGCATCTGAATTTCTTTATGTTCAATAACAAAAAAACCATATTGTTTTTTTTGATTGTGATTGCCTTCATTTCACTTACTGAAATGAGTTGTTCTGAAAACAAACAAGAAAGCGCTGTAACCGATTCTGCCATTTATAAAACAATCTGGAGCGGACCTGGTGCAGGGCAAATTCCCTATTATTCAAGAAAAGATGGTGAACTTATTTGGTATGGTCATGAATTAATTGCCAATACATCAAAATATCTGGGGCCCAAAGGATCTGTAATGCAAATTAGTAATGGTATGAATTGCCAAAACTGTCATTTAGATGCCGGCACCAAACCATGGGGAAATAATTATAGTGCTGTTTATACTACTTACCCAAAATTAAGAGAGCGTTCTGGAAAAGTAGAAACAATATACAAACGTGTAAATGATTGTTTTGAAAGAAGCCTCAATGGTAAAGCACTCGATACTACATCAAAAGAAATGCAGGCAATCTATGCTTATATTAAATGGCTGGGTGAAGATTTACCTAAAGGTGCAAAACCAAAAGGATCGGGCATTACTGATCTTCCTTTTTTAAACCGTGCTGCTGATCCTTTAAAAGGGAAAACAGTTTATATACAAAAATGCCAGAGTTGTCATGGTGCAGAAGGGCAAGGTGTAATGAATGCAGATAGTAAAATGTATCAATACCCGCCATTATGGGGTTCTCATAGTTATAATATTGGCGCAGGTTTGTTTCGCTTATCAAGATTTGCAGGGTATGTAAAAAACAATATGCCTTTGGGTATAGATTATCATTCACCCCAATTAAGTGATGAAGAAGCATGGGATGTTGCAGCGTTTGTAAACTCTCAACCAAGACCCTCAACAGACATCAGTAAAGACTGGCCCAACATTTCAAAAAAACCAATTGATCATCCGTTTGGACCTTATGCTGATTCATTTACCGAACAGCAACATAAGTTTGGCCCGTTTGGCCCAATTAAAGATTACAGAGATCAACAAATAAAATCTAAATAAACTTTAATTAATAAACGTTAACAATGCCGTATTCTGAAATTCAACATTTAAACAGCTGTAGTTGCAACAAGTGTACTACTGACGAAGAAATTCAAAAACCTGTTCATAACTCAAGAAGGGATTTTTTTAAATCAGCATCGGCTATTGCTGCGGGAGCTGTTATACCTCCTTCATTAGCGAATGCTGTTAGTGGTGATGCATATCATCAGCAGGAAATGATTTCAAACAAAGCGGTGAAAGACGGTAAAGCAAAATTATTTACACTCTTACACACATCCGATATTCATGCACAGCTTCATACGCATGATGAATTCTTTTTTGAAAAAGGAAACCCTGTTTATAAAAAACGAGGTGGCTTTGCAGTATTAAAAACAATGCTTCAAACATTAAAAGCACAAAATCCTCAAAACACTATCATTATTGATGGAGGCGATTGTTTTCAAGGCGGAGGTGTGGCTGCATTATCAGAAGGCAAAGCCATTGTACCGTTGGTGAATCATATTGGTTATGACCTCATTTTACCCGGCAACTGGGAAGTTGTTTATGGTAAAGAAATTATGTGGAAAGATTTGGGTGGTTACAACAGCAGCAAGATTTGTGCAAACATGTTTCATGATACTACTGATGAATTTAAAAACGAACTCATCTTTCCTCCTTACTGGACTAAAATGTTAGGCGGTGTAAAAATTGGTTTTATTGGATATAACGATCCGCTTACTCCAAAACGCCAATCACCTGCATACAGTAAAGGAATAACGTTTACAAAACCTGAAATAAACGTAGCAAAGTATATTAAAATACTAAAAGAGTATGAGAACTGTGCAATGGTTTTTTTAGTAACTCATATGGGGCTTGCTCAACAGGTTGATCTTTCAAATAAAAAAGAGATACAGGGTGTTGATTATATTTTGGGTGCCGACACTCATGAACGTGTACGTAAGCCTATACAAGGCAAGTATGCAAAAGTAACTGAACCCGGTGCGTTTGGATCTTTTGTTGCACGTTTAGATATTGTTATTGAAAACGGACAGATTAAAGATGAAAACTATCAACTGCTTGATGTAGATCCTGTGAAGTACAAACCCGACCCTTCAATGGCTGCACTGGTTGAAAAAGTGAGCGCTCCCTATAAAAAAGAATTAAACAAAGTAATTGGTAAAACTAAAACACCATTGGTTCGGTATTATGTAATTGAAAATCCAATGGATAATTTAATTACTGATGCATTGATGTGGAAGTATAAAAATAAAAACGTAGATATTGTGGTGAGTAATGGGTTTCGGTTTTGTCCGCCTTTATTACCAGATAGAAATAAAGGCTATGCAGAAATCACCAATGATTTTTTATGGAGCATGTTACCGGTAGACAGCGAAGTAAAAATGGGCGATGCTACCGGTAAACAAATATGGGATTGGATGGAAAAGGAATTGCATAATGTGTTTGCAAAAGATCCTGCAAGTCGTTTTGGCGGATGGGTTGTGCGTTTCCAGGGCATGCAAATAAACTTTACCATGAAAAATGAAATGGGTAAGCGTGTTAACTGGATAAAAATAAACGGCCAATCTATACAGATGGAAAAATCCTATACGATGCTTGCCTGTGAAAGAGATGGCGACCCCGATGATACCCTATGCAGAATGGAAAAAGTAAAAAATACACGAAAACCCGGACATACTTTGCATAATATTGTAAGAGAATATTTAGCAGCACATCCAATGGTTGCTCCAAAAATTGAAGAACGGGCAACTGCAACAGATGCAGCTTCAACACTGCTATCTCAGCTTGAAGGTTATGATTATGAATTTATTTAAACTACTTTCTTTATGCAAAAGCTTCAATTAGTCCTTATAGGCCTCTTGCTCATTGTATCAACAACTATAAAGGCGCAACATAAAATTATTTGGGATATGGCCAGTGCAGATACTGCACAACAAAGAGGATTGTTGAAACAAATCAACAATGTTTTAAATGCTGAACCTTCAACGCAAATAGAAGTGGTTTATCATGGTAATGCTGTTTATGCTATGTTGAAAGATACAGGCTATCATAAAGAACAAATTATTGCTTTGCAAAAAAAAGGGGTAGTGTTTGCAGCCTGTAATAACTCTTTAAAAAGCAGAAATATTGATCCGTCAAGGGTTATGACAGAAACCATTATTATACCCGTTGCTATTCTTGAAATTATAAAAAAACAGGAACTAAAGTGGAGCTATATTAAAGCGGGGTCGTAAAAAATAGCTCTGTAATTTTTCTCTTTAACACGTTCGTTTTTTGCTATTTAACCTTTCTATGTATAAAAGCGACTGCTTTTTAGTATCTCCCTGTAAAAGATCATACCTTTTTATGATACTCGTCATTCTGTGATTATCGTCACAATGCCCACTTTTACAAGTGTTTACTTTAGCACAATAAAACAAACAGTAATTAAGTAAAATAGAGAAACATGAAACAACATCATCAGATATTAATTATAGGAGGCGGTAATGCCGGCATTTCAACAGCAGCACAATTACTAAGAGCAAAGAAAGATCTTGAAATTGCCATTATTGAACCCAGTGAAAAACATTACTATCAACCAGCATGGACATTGGTTGGGGCTGGCATCTTTAACCTGAAGGATACCATTAAAAACGAAAAAGATTACATTCCAAAAAATACAACCTGGATAAAAGATGCTGTGGTTTCTTTTGAACCAGAGCAAAAACAGGTAACAACAAAAAACGGCGATCAATTTACTTATGATGTGTTGATTGTTGCACCCGGTATACAGCTTAACTGGCATTTAGTAAAAGGATTAAAAGAAACCATTGGCAAAAACGGTGTTACAAGTAACTATTCACCTGATTATGCTGATTATACTTTTGAATGTTTAAAAAATCTGAAAGACGGACAAACTGCTTTGTTCACTTCACCTTCTACTCCGGTAAAATGTGGTGGTGCTCCACAAAAAATTATGTATCTGGCCGGTGATTATGTACAACGCCATAATATAAAAGCAAACATTGAACTTACAACTGCCGGTGGCGTTATTTTTGGTATTAAGAAATATGCAGATGAGTTAATGAAGATGGTAAACAAGTATAACATTCAACTCAGTTTTAAACACGACTTAATAGCTGTTGATGGTGATGCTCAAATTGCAACATTTAAAGTAACAGCTGCTGATGGCACTACATCTGAAGTGCAAAAGAAGTTCAACATGATTCATGTTGTTCCTCCGCAAAGTGCGCCTGATTTTGTAAAAAACAGTCTGCTGGCAGATCAAGCCGGATGGATAGATGTAAATAAATATTCTCTACAGCATGTACGTTATCAAAACATTTTTGCTTTGGGTGATGCTACCAATACACCAAATGCAAAAACCGGTGCTGCGGTTCGTAAACAAGCGCCTGTACTCGTAAAAAATGTTTTGTCGTTTCTGAAAAATGAAAAATTAGCCAGTGAATACAGCGGGTACGGAAGTTGTCCGTTAGTAGTGGGTTATGGCAAATTAATCCTTGCTGAGTTTGGTTATGATAATAAGGTAATGGAAACCTTTCCGTTTGATCAAAGCAAGCCACGCTGGACCATGTATATGCTTAAACGTTATGTACTACCATGGTTATACTGGCATAAAATTTTAAAAGGGCAGATGTAACTACACAGAGATTTATTCATAGCTAAACAATTAGTGAAAACATTCCTAGCCTACCTTTGCACCCGTTATGATGCAAACTTCATCTATCAATAAGGCAGTAGGTAACTGGCTTCTCTTTGGCGTGTTTATGCTCATTGTGCAGATTTTATTAGGAGGCATTACCCGTTTAAGTGGTTCAGGCTTATCAATTACAGAATGGGATGTGGTAACCGGCACATTCCCGCCACTCAATGAAACACAATGGCTTCATGAGTTTGATAAATACAAAGCTACTCCACAATACTATTTGCTAAATACCGATTTCACCATTAAGGACTTTAAATTTATTTTTTTCTGGGAATGGTTTCATCGTTTATGGGCCAGACTCATGGGGATGGTTTTTATTACGGGATTTATTTATTTTCTTTTCCGCAAAGCATTTAAAAAAGAAATGGTGAAACCATTGCTTATTCTTTTTTTGCTAGGTGCATTACAAGGGGCTGTGGGGTGGATTATGGTTGCAAGTGGTTTGGTTGGTGATGCGGTTTATGTAAAACCAACCAGGCTGGCGCTCCATTTTATTTTAGCAATGGGTTTGCTTTGTTACACATTTTGGTTTGCATTACAGCTGAAAGTAAACAACAAACAGATTATAAAAAACAAAGCACTGAACAATTTTACCATTGCTTTGGTTCTTTTATTAATTATACAATTACTTTTTGGAGCATTAATGGCTGGCCATAAAGCTGCAACTGCTGCAGCAACATGGCCCATGATTAATAATGAATGGCTGCCTGTTGCTTTGTTCAAAGAAACACCCTGGTATATTAATTTCATTGAAAATAAAATCACGGTTCATTTTTTTCACCGTAATCTTGCTTATTTATTAAGTGTATTAATTATTATATGGTATTATCGTTCCATAAAAATTTCAGGATCATCCTTGTTTACAGTTAGCAGATTTCTTCCTGCTGCCCTGGTGTTACTGCAGGTAGCTTTAGGCATTGTGTCTGTTTTGGTTTCACCAGGAATTATTCCTAACCATTGGGGTTTGTTTGAATGGGTGGCACAATTACATCAGCTTGCGGGCATGTTTTTACTATTGAGTTTTGTATGGACTCTTTATCTGATCAGAAGAAGCTGAGTTTATCTTTAAACAAAAAGCAGCATTCCGCTTATTATTGTTTTCTTTTTGTGTAACTTATTTTCATGAAAAAATACCTGCTTGGTATATGGTACTCGTTTCCTGTACAATTAATTTTTCTGCATTTCAGAAAATACCAGTTGCTTTTGCTCTTTTGGTTTTTACTCGCCAGTGCCATTAATGGCGGATTTATGAATAATTATGGATCAGATTCTTTATTTCTTGCACCCGAATACCTGGGTGATGTAAATTTCCTCAGTGCCTTCTTTACCGGAGCAGCCTACGGAGGTTTTATTATGAGCTGGAACATTACAACCTTTATTCTTTTCAGCAGCTATTTTCATTTCCTGGCAACTTCTTCCAGACCTTTTTTAAAATATTGCATTAATAATTCAGGCATACCGTTACTGTTTCTTATTAATTATTTTATTCAACTTATCCGTTTTGATAAGTATAAAGAATTAATGAATACCGGTGAAGTCTTTTTAATTCAAATGGGATTTATAGCGGGTTTGTTATTATTCATTTTTTTATCTATCCTTTACTTCTATGGTTCTGAGAAAGCTATTTTAAAAACCATGCGTCCCATTATTATGAATCCACAGCAGTTCAGGGAAAAATTCAAACCCAGTTCTGTTATTGATGATCATAAACCGGTTATTAATGTACAATATATTATTACTGAATTTTTTGGTATTAAAAAAACAAGACCTGTAACGCATTACAGCAAAGTGTTTTTAGATATGATTTTTAAACGGCATCACTTTGCCGCTGTTTTGGCTATCCTGATTGCGTTTATCTTATTATTGTTTTATGGTTTGTTTTTAGACCTGCCCTATTTTCAACTTCCTGCTTCAGCAAGTATTTTTGTTTTTTTCTCCATTTTAATTG
>Ga0209798_10001118_pt1 | contig 16365 bp, 10 predicted proteins | sample DOMMetBare3Fresh_FD_187475 | JGI IMG/M metagenome (GOLD analysis project Ga0209798, IMG submission 187475) | Wetland sediment microbial communities from St. Louis River estuary, USA, under dissolved organic matter induced mercury methylation -... | ecosystem: Environmental > Aquatic >...
TCGGCGGCCACGTGAGCCTCGTGCACGGCCTTGTGCGCGAGCATCGGCTGACCCACGATGTCCCCGATGGCGAAGATGTGTGCAACGTTGGTGCGCATCTGCACGTCCACCGGAATGAAGCCGCGATCGGTGACGGCCACACCGGCCTTGTCGGCCGAGATCTTCTTGCCGTTTGGGCTGCGACCCACGGCCTGCAGCACCAAGTCGTAGCGCTGCGGTTCTGCCGGTGCGCCGTCGCCTTCGAACCTGACATGGATGCCGTCGGCCTTGGCCTCGGCGCCCGCGGTCTTGGTCTTGAGCATGATCTTGTCGAAGCGCGGAGTGTTCATCTTCTGCCACACGCGCACCAGGTCGCGGTCGGCACCGAGCATCAGGCCATCGAGCATTTCGACGACATCCAGTCGCGCGCCGAGCGTGGAGTACACGGTGCCCATCTCCAGACCGATGATGCCGCCGCCGACGATGAGCATCCGCTGCGGCGCGTGCCGCAGCTGCAGCGCGCCGGTGGAATCGACGATGCGCGGATCGTCGGGCAGGAACGGCAGGCGCACCGCCTGCGAACCCGCCGCGATGATGCATTGCTTGAATCGGATGGTCTGCGTCTTGCCCGTCTTGGCCTGTGCCTCGCCGGAGGTCTCTTCCACGGTTATGTGGTTCGGGTCGGCGAAAGCGCCGTACCCACGCACGATGGTGACTTTGCGCATCTTGGCCATCGCGCTCAGCCCGCCGGTGAGCTTGCCCACGACCTTGTTCTTGTGCGCCAGCAGCTTGGGCAGCTGCAACTTTGGCGCCGCGAATTCGACGCCCAGATCGGCGAAGTGCTTCACCTCGTCCATCACCGCGGCCACATGCAGCAGTGCCTTCGACGGGATGCAGCCAACATTGAGGCAGACCCCACCCAGGGTGGCGTAGCGTTCGACGAGCACCGTCTTCAACCCCAGGTCGGCCGCACGGAACGCTGCCGAATAGCCGCCGGGTCCCGCGCCGAGCACCAGCACGTCGCACTCGAGGTCGACACCCCCGGTATGGAGCGCGGCCACCGGGGCCGGCTGTGGCGGCGCATGTGGTTTGGGCGCTGCCGGCGCGGCCGGGGCCGCTGCGGCAGGGGCAGGCGCGGCGACCGCGGCGCCCTGCGCCTCGAGGGCCAGGATCACCGAACCCTGATTGACCTTGTCGCCGAGCTTCAGCTTCAGCGCCTTCACCACGCCGGCGTGCGACGACGGGATCTCCATCGACGCCTTGTCGCTTTCCACCGTGATCAGGCTCTGCTCGGCAGACACCGCGTCGCCCGGCTTGACCAGGATCTCGATCACCGCCACGTCCTTGAAATCGCCGATGTCGGGCACCACTACATCGATCAACGCCATCTCGTTCAACCTTTCAGTTTCAGGGTGTGGACCTTGACCGGTCCGGCCGAGTTCTTGTCGAACTCGCAGCCCGCGCGCACGCCCAGCTCGGCGACGTCGCGTGCGCTCTTGGCCTTGTCGAAGCCCGCGAACATCGCACCGAGCGCGAAGCTGCGCCCGGACCCGATGGCCCAGAAGCGGTCGAACTCAAACACCTCGCGGTACGAGTACACGCCGAAGATGCCGCAGGCATTGGCGATCAGCACGGTGAACTGGCTGCTCTCGTAGGGGTCGCTGTCTTCTTCCTTGGTGTTGAGGAAGAACTGCTCCTTGAGCTTGGGGTGCAGCTTCAAGAACGTTTCGAACACCGCGTCGCGCGAGTTCAGCCGCAGCTCGTCGGCCGGCAGGCTGCCGAGCGCCTTGCGCAGCACCGGAAAGTGCGCGGTCGTGCCGGCCATGCCGAACCACGACTCGCCGATACGGAAGACCTTCTCGTTGATCTCGTAGCCATGCGCCAGCCGCGTGTCGCCGAACGTGACCAGCGAGTCGGCGGCGATGGCGACCTGTCCCGCCTTGCTGACCACAGCAACCGTCGTCACGGCGCGGACTCTCGCCGGGCCGCCCCAACCACGCCGCCAGTCAAGGCGGTCGACTCCAGGGGTGCGTGGCGGCTCACAGGATCACCCGCCTGAAGTCGGCCAGGATGCCGGCGAAATAGGCGTTGAACCGCGCCGCCGCGGCACCGTCGATCACGCGGTGGTCCCAGCTCAGCGAAAGCGGCAGCATCAGGCGCGGCACGAACTGCTTGCCGTCCCAGCGCGGCTCGGTGTTGCTGCGGCACACGCCCATGATCGACACCTCGGGCGCGTTGATGATCGGCGTGAAATACCGACCGCCGATGCCGCCGAGCGAGCTGATCGAGAAGCACCCGCCGTTCATGTCGGCCGGCGAGAGCTTGCCGTCGCGCGCCTTCTTGGCCAGATCGCCCATCTCCTGGCTGATCTGCAGCACGCCCTTCTTGTCGGCGTCCTTGATCACCGGCACGACCAGGCCGTTGGGCGTATCCGCGGCAAAGCCGATGTGGAAGTAGTTCTTCAGCACCAGTTGCTCGCCGTCGATCGAGGCGTTGAACTCGGGGAACTTCTTCAGCGCAGCGACCGATGCCTTGATCAGGAACGCGAGCATCGTGACCTTGACACCGGACTTCTCGTTCTCCTTGTTCAGCTGCACCCGGAAGGCTTCGAGGTCGGTGATGTCGGCATCGTCGTGGTTGGTGACGTGCGGAATCGTGACCCAGTTGCGGTGCAGGTTGGCGCCGCTGATCTTCTTGATGCGGGATAGATCCTTGCGCTCGATCGGGCCGAACTTGGCGAAATCCACCTGCGGCCAGGGCAGCAGGCCAGGGAACGCGCCTGCGCCGGAGCCGGCCGCGGGGGCCTTCGCCTTCTGCGCCTCGGTCTGCACCGCGCCGGCCATCACGCCCTTCACGAAGGCTTGCACGTCTTCGTGCGTGATGCGGCCCTTAGGGCCGGAGCCCTTGACCTCGGCCAACGGCACACCGAGTTCGCGCGCGGCACGGCGCACCGACGGCGAGGCGTGCGGCAACGCACCGGTGGGGGCACCGGGTTGATGCGGCATCGCCGTCGCGGGCGCCGCGGCGACAGCCGGTGCAGCAGCCGGCGCGGGCGCGGTTGCCGCGGCGGCCGCGGCAGCTGCCGGGACGCCCGCCGCGCCGCCCGTGGCCTCGACGATCGCCACCGGCGAGCCCTTCGACACCTTGTCACCAAGCTTGACCAACAGCTGCTTCACGATGCCGGCGTGAGACGACGGGATCTCCATCGAGGCCTTGTCGCTTTCCACCGTGATCAGGCTCTGCTCGACCTTGATGGCGTCGCCGGGCTTGATGAAGATCTCGATCACCGCCACCTCGGCGAAGTCGCCGATGTCGGGCACGAGCACCTGCACCGGACCACTCGACGCGGCAGTGTCGGCCGGCGTGGGCGCCGGGGGCACAGGTGCGGGTGCCAGCACCGGTGCGGCCATCGGCAGCGGCGGCTGCGCCGGCGCCGCCGCCGCCGCGCCTTCGGTCTCGAGCATCAGCAGCACCGAACCCTCGTTGACCTTGTCGCCGAGCGCGACCTTCAGCGACTTCACCACGCCAGCGTGGCTCGACGGGATCTCCATCGAGGCCTTGTCGCTTTCCACTGTGACCAGGCTCTGCTCGGCCTTGACCCGGTCGCCCGGCTTGACCAGCAGCTCGATGACCGCGACGTCCTTGAAGTCCCCGATGTCGGGAACCTTCACTTCCACCATTGCCATGTTCTTGTCTCCGTCTTTGGTCAGGCGAACAGCGGATTCAGCTTATCGGCCTTGAGCTTGTACTTCTTGATGGCCTCGGCCACCTTGGCGGCCGGCACGGTACCCTCCTCGGCCAGTGCCTTCAGCGCGGCCACCACGATGTAGTGACGGTTGACCTCGAAGTGCTCGCGCAGCTTGCTGCGGAAGTCGCTGCGGCCGAAGCCGTCGGTGCCCAGCACCTTGTAGTTGCGGCCCTTGGGCAGGTGGGCACGGATCTGCTCGGCATAGGTCTTGACGTAGTCGGTCGACGCGATGACCGGCCCCGCGAATGGCGCCAGTTGCTGGGTCACGAACGGCACGCGCGGCGTCTCGGTGGGATGCAGCAGGTTCCAGCGCTCGCAGTCCTGGCCGTCGCGCGCCAGCTCGTTGAAGCTCGGGCAGCTCCAGATGTTGGCGGCCACGCCCCACTCGGACTCGAGCAAGGTCTTGGCCTCGATGCCCTCGCGCAGGATCGTGCCCGAGCCGAGCAGATTGACGCGCGGTGTCTTCTTCGCGCCTTCCTGCAGCAGGTACATGCCCTTGATGATGTGCTCCTCGGTGCCGGCCTTCAGGCCGGGCATCGGATAGTTCTCATTCAGCAGCGTGATGTAGTAGAAGACGTTGTCCTGCTTCTCGACCATGCGCTTCAAGCCGTGGTGCATGATCACACCAAGCTCGTGCGCGAAGGTCGGGTCGTAGCTCACGCAATTGGGGATCGTGCTCGCCAGCACATGGCTGTGGCCGTCTTCGTGCTGCAGCCCTTCGCCATTGAGCGTGGTCCGCCCCGAGGTTCCGCCCAGCAGGAAGCCGCGCGCCTGCATGTCGCCGGCGGCCCATGCCAGGTCGCCGATGCGCTGAAGGCCGAACATCGAGTAGTAGATGTAGAAGGGGATCATGATGCGGTTGTTGGTCGAGTACGACGTCGCCGCGGCGATCCAGCTGCACATGCCGCCGGCCTCGTTGATGCCCTCCTGCAGGATCTGGCCATCCTTGGCTTCGCGGTAGTACATCACCTGGTCCTTGTCGACTGGCGTGTACTTCTGCCCTTCGGGGTTGTAGATGCCGATCTGGCGGAACAGCCCCTCCATGCCAAAGGTGCGCGCCTCGTCCACCAGGATCGGCACCGTGCGTGGCCCGAGCTGCTTGTCGCGCAACAGCGTGGTCAGGAAACGCACATAGGCCTGCGTCGTGCTGATCTCGCGCCCTTCGGCCGTGGGGTCGAGCAGGGCCTGAAAGGTGGCCAGGTCCGGCACGGGCATCTGCTCGTCGGCACGCATGCGGCGCTGCGGCAGGTAGCCGCCCAGAGCCTGGCGGCGCTCATGCAGGTACTTCATCTCCGGCGTGTTGTCGGCCGGTTTGTAGAAAGGAATCTTCGGCAGTTCGCTGTCGGGGATCGGAATGTTGAAGCGGTCGCGGAAGTAGCGGATGTCGTCGTCGGTGAGCTTCTTGGTCTGGTGCGCGGTGTTCTTGCCCTCGCCGGCCCGGCCCATGCCGTAGCCCTTGACCGTCTTGACCAGCAGCACCGTGGGCTGGCCCTGGTGGGAGTTGGCTCGGTGGAACGCGGCATAAACCTTCGGCGCATCGTGGCCGCCGCGACGCAGCGCCCAGATGTCCTCGTCGCTCATCTTGGCCACCATCTCCAGCGTGCGCGGGTCGCGGCCGAAGAAGTGCTTGCGCACGAAGGCGCCGTCGTTGGCCTTGAACGCCTGATAGTCGCCGTCGAGCGTGTCCATCATGACCTTGCGCAGCGCGCCGTCCTTGTCGCGCGCCAGCAGCGGATCCCAATTGCTGCCCCACAGCAGCTTGATGACGTTCCAGCCCGAACCACGGAACTCGCCCTCGAGCTCCTGGATGATCTTGCTGTTGCCGCGCACCGGGCCGTCCAGGCGTTGCAGGTTGCAGTTGATCACGAAGATCAGGTTGTCGAGCTTTTCGCGCGCGGCCATGCCGATCGCGCCCAGGCTTTCCGGTTCGTCCATTTCGCCGTCGCCGCAGAACACCCAGACCTTGCGCTTGGAGGTATCGGCAATGCCGCGCGCATGCAGGTACTTGAGAAACCTGGCCTGGTAGATCGACATGATCGGCCCCAGGCCCATCGACACCGTGGGGAACTGCCAGAACTCGGGCATCAGCTTCGGGTGCGGGTAGCTGGATAGCCCCTTGCCGTCGACTTCCTGGCGGAAGTTGAGCAGCTGTTCCTCAGAGATGCGCCCCTCCATGAAGGCGCGCGCGTAGATTCCCGGCGCCGAGTGGCCCTGGATGTACAGCAGATCGCCGCCGCGCTCGGGCGTATCGGCATGCCAGAAGTGATTGAAGCCCGCGGCGAACATGTGCGCGAGCGACTGGAACGAGCTGATGTGGCCGCCGAGGTCGCCGCCGTCGGCCGGGTCGAGCCGGTTGGCCTTCACGACCATCGCCATCGCGTTCCAGCGCATGTAGGCACGCAGGCGCTCCTCGAGGTCCAGGCGGCCGGGGCTGCGCTCCTCCTCGCTCGGCTTGATCGTGTTGACATACCCGGTGGTAGCCGAGAACGGCTGGTTCACGCCGTGCTGACGCGCCTCTTCGAGCAGCTGTTCGAGCAGGAAGTGCGCTCGCTGGGGACCCTCGGCAGCGAGCACGGCCGACAGCGCGTCGAGCCACTCACGTGTCTCCTGCGCGTCGGGGTCGTTGGCGGCTGGGCCGAACGGCGAATCGGGCATTGCGGACATGCTGGTCTCCTATGGCGGATCGGTTTTTTGGGTTGGGCGCGAGTTTCGCACAAAGCCGCGTTATTTCAAATAGTGCGACCGCATTTCACATTATGAATAACTGATGGATACAGGGGGACCGCCCGACCAGCGTGGCCGGGATAATCCCACGATGGACCTGCGACCCGAGGCCAACACGCCGTTGCCAACGAACCCCACGCTAGGGCGACGCCTGATCGGCCGATGGTGGCGCCGGCAGACTCCAGCTCGGCAGGATCGGTTCGCAACGCTGGGCCCGCTGGTGTCGGTGCTGCTCTTTCTGGCTGCCATCATCTCGGCCTTCTGGTACCTGCGCAATGAGGAATTCGAGCGTGAGGCGGAGACCGTCAAACGTGATGCCGAGATCGCGCAGCAGCAGATCCGCCTGCACCTGATCGAAAACCAGGAGCAGCTCGTACAGCTGGCGCGCCAGATCGTGACCAAGGAAATCGACGCTGACGAGGTGCAGCGTCTGGCCGGTGCGTTCGGCTCCGAGCGTCCGGAGATCAAGCAGCTCACATGGCTCGACGCGCTGCGTCGGCGTCGCGCGAGCTACAACTCGCCGGTGGCCGACCCCGACACCCACCCGCTGGGCACCGCCGAAGAACGCGGCCGCGCAGTCAGCGGCCGCAGCAGCGAGGCCGAGTGGGCCTTCATCGCAGCGCGCGACACGCGGCAACCGGTGTATTCACGGCCGTTCAGGGACAGCCTGGGCGCGCCGGTATTTCAGACGCATGTGCCACTGCTGATCGGCGGCGTGTTTGCCGGCGCGCTGGTGGTGGAGTACTCGGTCGAGGGCCTGATTCGCCACTTCGTGCCGCCTGAAGTGGCGCGACGCCGCGCGATCTCGGTGCTCGACGAGAGCGGCACCGTGCTGGCGGGCACCGTGATGCCGATGCCAGGCAACGCTGCCGCGCGCGCGCCGATCGTGCACGACGTGCCGCTCACGCCGTCGGCGCACGGTGTGATCCTGCGTGGCAGCGGCTATCGCACCTCGGTGGGCCTGGTCGGCAACACGCTGTTCTGGATGGTGCTCGCGCTGTCGGGGCTCACCGTATGGATGCTGCTGGGCACCTGGCGACACATGCGCCGCCGCGCCCAGATCCAGGGCGCGCTGGTTCAGGAGACCAACTTCCGCCGCGCGATGGAGAACTCCATGCTCACCGGCATGCGCGCGATGGATCTCGAAGGCCGCATCACCTATGTGAACCCGGCGTTCTGCGCGATGACCGGCTTCACCGAGCCGGAGCTCATCGGCCGCATGCCGCCCTACCCCTATTGGCCCAGCGACCGGATCGAAGAGAACTCGCGCCTGCTGCAGCAGGAGCTTCAAGGCCGCAGCCCGGCCGGCGGCATCGAGGTCAAGGTGATGCGCAAGGACGGCGTGCTCTTCGACTCGCGCATGTACGTCTCGCCACTGATCGACGCACGTGGCAGGCAAACCGGTTGGATGACCTCGATGACCAACATCACCGAGGCCAAACGCATCCGCGACCAGCTGTCCGCCTCGCACGAACGCTTCACCACCGTGCTCGAAGGGCTGGACGCCGCGGTGTCGGTGCTGTCGGTGCAGCAGGGCGAATTGCTGTTCGCCAACCGCTCGTACCGCTTGTGGTTCGGCGCCGACTCGCGCGGCCACGCCCAACTCGCCAGCGGCAGCCTGCCGGTGCAAGGCTATGAAGGTGAAGGGGAAGACACGGTGGACGGGCTGTCGGGCCTGCCCACGCAGGAGCTCACCAAGGTGGGCGCCGACCCGCGCGAGGTGTACATCGAGCCCCTCGACAAGTGGTTCGACGTGCGCTCGCGCTACCTGCAGTGGACCGACGGCCGGCTGGCACAGATGCTGATCGCGACCGATGTGACCGCGCGCCGCCGCGTCGAGGAACAGGCCGCGCACCAGGCCGACAAGGCGCAGGTGTCGAGCCGACTCATCACGATGGGCGAAATGGCGTCGTCGGTGGCGCATGAGCTGAACCAGCCGCTCACTGCGATCACCAACTACTGCAACGGCATGATCTCGCGTGTGCGCGGCGAGTCGATCGGCCGCGAGGACCTGGTGGCCGCACTGCAGAAGACCGCACGCCAGGCCGAACGGGCCGGCCACATCATCCAGCGCATCCGCGCCTTCGTGCGCAAGAGCGTGCCGCAACGCCAGGCCGCGCAGGCGCGGCAGATCGTCGACGACGCGCTCGAACTGGCCAGCATCGAGCTGCGCCGGCGCAACGTGGCGATCCACAGCTACGTGGCCCAGCGCATGCCCGACCTGATGGTCGATCCGATCCTGATCGAGCAGGTCCTGCTGAACCTGGTGCGCAACGCCGCCGAAGCCATCGACAACGCGCAGATGCCTGCGGCGCGGCGCTTCATCGAACTGCGCGTGGTGCCACGACACACCGCCGAGGAAGGTGGCGTGATCGAGTTCAGCGTCACCGACACCGGCCCGGGACTGCCCGACGAAGTGATCAGCCGGCTGTACGAGGCCTTCTTCTCGACCAAGGCCGAGGGCCTGGGCATCGGACTGTCGTTGTGCCGCTCGATCGTCGAGTCGCACCGCGGGCGGATCAAGGCGCAGAACCTCTACAATGGCACCGCCGTGTCGGGGTGTCGATTCTCCTTTGCCCTGCCGGTGGAAATCCCGGCGCGCTCCGAATCCGAATCGCCGACCGCGGCCCCGGATGCGGCCGACAATCCAGCTGCCATCACATCGCCATGAGCCTGATTCCCAAGAAGGGCACCGTGTACGTCGTCGATGACGACGAGGCCGTGCGCGATTCACTGCAGTGGTTGCTCGAAGGCAAGGACTACCGAGTCAAGTGCTTCGACTCCGCCGAGTCGTTCCTCTCGCGCTTCGATCCGCGCGAGGTGGCCTGCCTGATAGCCGACATCCGCATGGACGGCATGAGCGGCCTGGAGTTGCAGGATCGGCTGCTCGAACGCAAGAGCCCGCTGCCGGTGGTGTTCATCACTGGCCACGGCGACGTGCCGATGGCCGTCACCACGATGAAGAAGGGCGCGATGGATTTCATCGAGAAGCCGTTCAAGGAAGAAGAACTGCTGCCGCTGGTGGAGCGCATGCTCGACCAGGCACGCTCTGCCTTCAGCCAGCACCAGGAGCAGGCCAGCCGCGACGCATTGTTGTCGCGCTTGACGACCCGCGAAGCGCAGGTGCTCGAGCGCATCGTCGCCGGCCGGCTGAACAAGCAGATCGCCGACGACCTGGGCATCAGCATCAAGACGGTCGAGGCGCACCGCGCCAACATCATGGAGAAACTCAACGCCAACACGGTGGCCGACCTGCTGAAGATCGCGCTCGGCGCCTCGGGAGCGGCCAAGGCCTGAGTCCGGCCCGACGCAAGCGGGTTCGAGGCCGCTGCGACCAGCGGCCTCGCGCATTCGGCAAGGAGATTTCAGGTATGGCGGCTCAACTGATCGACGGCAATGCGCTGGCTTCGCGCATCCGCGCCGAGGTGAGGGCTCGCGCCGACGTGGTGCGAGCTCGCGGTGTACAGCCCGGCCTGGCCGTGCTGCTCGTCGGCGACGATCCGGCCTCGGCGGTGTACGTGCGCCACAAGGTCAAGGACTGCGAGGCCAGCGGCCTGTACTCGGTGCTGGAGCGCCACCCGGCCAGCCTGAGCGAATCGGAACTGCTAACGCGGGTGCGCACCCTCAACGCCGACCGCCGCATCCACGGCATCCTGGTGCAGATGCCGCTGCCCGGGCACATCAGCCCGCACAAGGTGATCGAGGCGATCGACCCGGCGAAGGACGTCGACGGCTTCCACATGCTGAACGCCGGCGCACTGCTGGTGGGACGGCCGGGGTTCAAGGCCTGCACGCCGTACGGCTGCATGCGCCTGATCGAGACCACCGGCGTGACCGTGCGCGGCAAGCACGCGGTGGTGATCGGGCGCAGCAACACGGTCGGCAAGCCGATGGCGCTGATGCTGCTGCAGGCCAACGCCACCGTCACCATCTGCCACAGCGCGACGCCCGACCTCGCGCAGCACACGCGCAGCGCCGATATCGTGGTCGCGGCCGTGGGCCGGCGCAACACCTTGCGCGCCGAGATGGTCAAGCCCGGCGCCGTGGTGATCGACGTGGGCATGAATCGCGACGACGCCGGCAAACTGTGTGGCGATGTCGATTTCGCCGCCGTGTCCGAGGTGGCGGGTTGGATCACCCCCGTACCGGGCGGAGTCGGGCCGATGACCCGCGCCATGTTGTTGGTCAATACTCTCGAAGCGGCTGAACGGGCCGCAACCTGAGTCGAGGCTGCTCACGAGGCAGTACAACCCCATGTCAAACCCCTTGCTGCAAACGACCGGCCTGCCTGCTTTCGCCGGCATCCGACCCGAGCATGTGACGCCCGCGGTGGACAGCCTGTTGCAGGACGCCGAATCCGCCCGCCAGCGCGCCGGTGGCGCCGACGTGCCGGCAAGCTACCGGGCACTGGCGGCGGTGCTCGACACAGCGGTCGAACGGCTGTCGCGGGTGTGGGGCACGATCGGCCATCTCAATCAGGTGGCGGACACGCCGGCACTGCGCGCCGCCTACAACGCGAACCTGCCGCGCATCACCGATTTCTTCAGCCGCCTCGGCGCCGATGAGCATCTGTATGCCAAATACAAGTGCATCGACCCGGTCGCCGAAGGGCTCGACCCCGCGCAGCGTCGGGTGCTGGACAACACGGTGCGCGACTTCGTGCTGGCCGGCGCCGAGCTGAAAGGCCCGGACCGTGTGCGCTACCTGCAGATCCAGGATCGTCTGGCCGAGCTGAGCCAGCGGTTCGAAGAACACGTGCAAGACGCCACCGACGCCTTCGTGCTGATGGTCGACGAAAGCCGCCTCGACGGCGTCCCCGGCGACGTCCGCCAGGCCGCGCGCAGCGAGGCTCAGACGCGCGGCCTCGATGGTTTCGCGCTCACGCTGCAGTATCCGCGTTGGATGCCGGTGATGCAGTACGCGACCGACCGCGCGCTTCGCGAATCGCTGTACCGCGCCTACTTCAGCCGGGCCAGCGACCTGGGGCCGCCCGAGTTCGACAACAGTGAATTGATGTCGCAATTGCTGCGGCTGCGGCAGGAGGAAGCCCGGCTGTTGGGCTTTCGCAGCTATGCCGACCGCTCGTTGGCCACGAAGATGGCCAAGTCACCGGATCAGGTGCTGCAGTTTCTGCACGACCTGGCCCGCCGCGCGCGCGACCAGGCCGAACGCGACGTGGCCGACATGCGTGCATTCGCACGCGACAGCCTCGGCCTCGACGAGCTGATGCCCTGGGATCACGAATTCGTGTCCGAACGATTGCGCCAGTCGCGCTACGCGTTCAGCGAACAGCAGGTCAAGCAGTACTTCACCGCGCCGCGGGTGCTGCACGGCCTGTTTCGCATGATCGAGACGCTGTTCGAGGTGCGGATCAGCGAAGAGCGCGCCGAGTCATGGCACGACAGCGTGCGATTCTTCCGCATCGAGCGCGAGGGACGTCTGGTGGGCCAGTTCTACCTCGACCTGTATGCGCGCCCTGGCAAGCGCTCCGGTGCGTGGATGGACCATGCCAGGGGCCGTTGGCGGCGACCGGACCTGCCGGGCACTGTGCAGACGCCGGTGGCCAATCTGGTGTGCAACTTCGCCGCGCCGATCGACGGCCAGCCGTCGTTGCTGACGCACGACGATGTGGTGACGCTGTTCCACGAATTCGGGCATGGGCTGCACCACATGCTCACCTGCGTCGAGGAGCTGGCGGTCGCGGGCATTTCCGGCGTGGAGTGGGATGCGGTGGAACTTCCGAGCCAGTTCATGGAGAACTTCTGCTGGGAGTGGGACGTCGTCTCGCGGTTGAGCGCCCACCGGATCGACGGCACACCCCTGCCGCGCGATCTGTTCGACCGCATGTTGTCGGCCCGCAACTTTCAAAGCGCGCTGGGCCTGCTGCGCCAGGTGGAATACGCGCTGTTCGACATGCGCATCCACCTCGATCCCTCGGCGGCCGGCCGCGTGCAGGCGGTGCTCGATCAGGTGCGCCAGGAAGTCAGCGTGCTGGCCGTGCCGCCGTTTCGCCGCTATCAGCACAGCTTCTCACACATCTTTGCCGGCGGCTACAGCGCGGGCTACTACAGCTACAAATGGGCCGAAGTGCTCTCGGCCGACGCGTTCAGTGCCTTCGAGGAATCCGGCCTTTTTGACGCCGAAACGGGCCGCCGCTACCGCCGCGAAATCCTCGAGGTCGGTGGCAGCCGCGACGCGATGGACAGCTTCAGGGCTTTCAGAGGTCGTGAACCAAGTATCACTGCCCTGCTCCGCCATCAAGGAATCGCTTGAGTAGCGGGCGAGCCTGGGCTAGATTGCGCCGCATGAGTCTCCTGCGCACTGTCGCCGCCGCATGGGTCGGGTTCTTGCTCGCCCTGCCCAGCCATGCCCTGTACAAGGTGGTCGGGCCGGACGGACGGGTCACCTACACCGATCGGGCGCCGACCGCCGAACTCGGACGCATTCAGCCGCTCGGACGCGATGGCAGCGCTGCGGGCGAAGCGTCGCCCAACGCGGCGCTGCCGCTGGACCTTCGGCAAATCAGCACGAGGTTCCCGGTCACGCTGTACACCGCACCCGATTGCCCGCCCTGCGAAACCGGGCGGCGCCTGTTGCAGACGCGCGGCATCCCTTATGCCGAACGCCGTGTTTCGACTGACGATGATGCCGAGGCGATGAACCGCATCACCGGCGGGCGCTCGGTGCCCACGCTGATGGTGGGCACCCAGGCCTTGCGCGGTTTGTCGGACACGGATTGGCACGCCTACCTCGATGCCGCGGGCTACCCGCGCGAGTCGAAGCTGCCGCGCGGCTACCAGCCGCCCGCGGCCACGCCGCTGGTGGTGCGCGAGGCCGAGCCGAAAGCGGCACCGGTGGCCCGCGCCGCGTCGGCGCCGGAGAACACCGCGGCCGCTCCGGCCGCGCCGCCGCCTTCGCCCAGCGGCATCAAATTCTGAGCCGTCGCGCCGGCCAGCTGCCCATCGCGGTGGCTGAGCCGACGCTCCAGAACAGCGCCGCGACGCCCACCGCAGCACCGGCCAGGCCGAACACCAACGGCAGCACGCTGCTGGACAGGTTGATCACGATCGAGCGCAGGGCGATCGCCTCGCCGTGACGCGCCGTCGGCGTCAGATGGTGCAAGCCCGACATGATCATCGGTTGCACCGAACCCAGCGTGACGCCCAGGCACATGGCCAGGGCCCCCATCAGCCAGGGTGACGAGACGAACGGGTATCCCGCGAACACCAGCCCGGTGCCGACCATCGCCACGCGCAGCACCACCACTTCGCGCATGCGGTGCGCCAGCACCGGAATGATCAACCGCACGCCGGTGACCGCCAGCGTGAAACTGCCGAGCACCAGACCGATCGTCGAGGCACTGAAGCCGCGTTCGTGCCCGAGCACCGGCACCGCGAACGTGTGCACGTCCCAGCAGGCCGAGAGCAGCAGGTTCACGAGCATCAGCCGCTTCAAGCCCGGAAGACTGAGCAGGTCCCAGGCCGTTCCCGTGCGCGGCTGACGCGCCGCGGGCGGCGGCGAGCGGGGCACGCGACGCGCTGCCACCAGCGAGACGATCGGCAACAGCAGCAGCACGGCAAACGCCACCCGGAAGCCGGCGGCGTCGATCGCAAACCCGGCCACCACCGGCCCGATGACGTTGGACATCGACGGCGCCATGCCCAGCCAGCTGAACACGCGCATGCGCTGCACGCTGTCCATCGCAGCCTGGCCCGCGGTGCGCTGGATCGCGATCAACCCGATGTTGGTGCCCGCCCCAGCCAGCGTGGCGGCCACGCACAGCGCTGCGAACTGGGTGCCCCGATCCAGCCAAGTGCCTGCCAGCGCCACCAGCACCCCTGCCAGCGTGAAGCCCACCGCCAGCTTGACGGGCCGGTGGTAGCCGTAGCGATCGGCCATGCGGCCGGCGCGCAGGGCCAGCATGACCGGCGCCACCGCAAACAAGGCCATCAACACGCCCACCGCCAGTGCGCTCCAACCTTCGTGCAGCGCCAACAGCGGCCCGGCCATGCGCAGCCCGGCCATCGCGCTGTGCAGGCCGAGCTGGCTCAAGATCAGGGCCCACAACACCGGGCCGAGCTTCGGCGCCTGAGCCTGCTCGTCGATGGGCGCCGGCTCAGGCACCGTTGCCGGCTCCCTGCGCATCGGCCGGTGGGTCGTCCGGCATGCCGGGCAACAGCTGCTGAGTGCGGGCATCGGGCAATGCCTCGACGTTCTTCAGCTGCCTGGACATCGCCCGCGTGCGCTGCTCGGCGTCACCGATGGTGTTGCTGGCTTCCTCGAGCTTCTTCTTCGTCCGGGCCAGCACGTCACCGAACTTGGCGAACTCGGTCTTCACCGCCCCCAACACCTCCCAGACCTCGGCCGAGCGCTTTTCCAGTGCCAGCGTGCGAAAGCCCATTTGCAGGCTCGTCAGCGTGGCCAGCAAGGTGGTCGGTCCGGCCAGCATGACCTTGTGCTCGCGCTGCAGGCCTTCCACCAGTCCGGGCCGCCGCAGCGCCTCGGCATACAGGCCCTCGGTCGGCACGAACAGGATCGCGAAGTCGGTGGTGTGCGGCGGCGAGACGTACTTGTCACGGATGGTTCGTGCTTCCAGCCGCAGCCGGGCCTCGATCGCCTTGGCCGCCAGTTCGGTTGCAGCGGGGTCGGCGCGCTCGTGGGCATCGAGCAGGCGCTCGTAGTCCTCGCGCGGGAACTTGGCATCGATCGGCAGCCACAACGGTTCGCCGTCGCTGCGGTGCCCGGGCAGGCGGATCGCGAACTCGACGCGATCGTTGCTCCCCGGCACGGTGGCCACGTTGGTTGCGTACTGCTCGGGCGTGAACACCTGTTCGAGCAACCCGGCGAGCTGCATTTCGCCGAAGATGCCGCGCGTCTTCACATTCGTCAGCACGCGATTCAGCGAGCCGACGTCGCGCGCAAGTCCCTGCATCTCGCCCAGGCCCTTGTGCACTTGCTCGAGGCGGTCGGCCACCTGTTTGAAGCTTTCGCCCAGGCGCTGCTCGAGCGTGGCATGCAGCTTCTCGTCGACCGTCACCCGCATCTGCTCGAGCTTCTTCTCGTTGCCGTCCTGCAGCGACGACAGGCGCGTCTCGACCGACGCCTTCACTTCCGCCAGGCGGCGGTCGTTGACCTCGGACAGCTGGCGCAGCTGGTCGATCAACGTTTCGGCGAATCGCTTCAGCGCCGCGTCCTGGGCCTCGCGGGTGAACAGCGATTGCTGCGCCAGACCTTGCTGGACGGCCTGCAGCTGCAGGCGAAAGGCCTCGATCTGTTCGGTCTGGTTGCGGGCCAGGTCGGTGCTTTGCGCCAACAGCGATTGCTGGAACGTGGCCAGACCGCTCTGGTGCTCCTGGCGCGTCGCGGTCGCGCTGCGCGCCACCTCGTCACGCAGCTCGCGCTCGAGCCGTTCGCTGTCCTGCCGCGCCGCTGCCTGCATGTCGCCGGCTACCGCCTGCAGGTTGGACGCGTCGGACCGACGCCACAACAGCCACAGCAACAACACGGTGTTGAGCGCCAGCAGCGCCCACACGATCCATTCGGTCATGCAATGATTGTCTCAGCCTCGCCGGACAGTCGATTCGCACGCCCTGCTGCCAACGCTTGCCTTGCAGCACTCGGGGTTGATCGGCGTCGGTGGCGCAGCGCCGGTCAGCGCGGCCATCAGGTTGTCGGCAGCCCAGCCTCTGGGAACACCGCGCGTGCAATGAGGCTGTGCGGGCGACGCAAGGCCATGCCGATCAGCGTGTGGGCGCCGCCGCAGCGGCGGGCGCCGCCGAACCGCGCGGCGTGCTGCCCGGGTGGAACCCGATGAGCGCGAGCATCACGAAGAAACCCACCACGTAGGCCACCGCCACGTGCCAGCCATGACGCAGCCACTGGCCCACGCTGCGCGCTTCGGGGTACATGTTCGA